>Ga0007882_10000539_pt1 | contig 22234 bp, 18 predicted proteins | sample CryBogCBH12Aug01_FD_71195 | JGI IMG/M metagenome (GOLD analysis project Ga0007882, IMG submission 71195) | Freshwater microbial communities from Crystal Bog, Wisconsin, USA - CBH12Aug09.1 | ecosystem: Environmental > Aquatic > Freshwater > Lake | place: Crystal Bog, Wisconsin, USA | collected... | reverse complement strand
GAAGTTCCCGAGCGGTATTAGCTTCTTTTATGATCTGTTGTGCCAGAAACACCATATCATCGGTGACTATTGCTGGTCGGGCCATATCCTGTATGCTCCTTTTTTGCCAGATTATGGACAATAACGGTACATACAGAATTTACATTATGATTATCTTGATTGCAAATTTTAATTAGATTTATGGCAAGAAATGCGCAAACCCTTGAAGAATTTGTTAGCCAAATACTCGATTGATTCGGAAAGGATCACGTAATGACTTTTTGTTGAGTGCTTATTACAGAAAGTAAACTTAATTTGATGGAGCTTGGGCAATTGCTACTAAGCTGTCACGAAAACGAGGTATTAAAAATAGTGGGGATCCAATCCAATACATAACTCTGAAAACCAGTTCATTTGGCGAGTGATGAATTTGGTAATATTCTATATTGCAATTCACGAAACCGGCCTTCTCAAATTGCCAACGTAAGTGATCTATACTGTATTCAATTACATGTCCTAGCCCCTGGTTCTCTGGTACACGGAAATAATCATAAATTTGTTTTCCCAAAGCCATATAGACCACATTGCGTAAACGATAAAGGTTAGGTGTTGAACAGATAATCGTGCCGCCAGGCTTAAGTGCTATTCTCAGACGTTCTAATACAATATGAACAGGCAGAGGAAGATGCTCAATGACTTCAGAAAAGAATATGAAGTCGAATTCTGCCTTAAATGGCTGTTCATCTAAGCATAAATTCCATATTCTTACTTCTAGTCCTTGACGTTGAAGGTATTCCAGGTGGGTCCCGCCAATATCAGCCACACAAACATCATCATCCCACAATTTTTTGCATAACAAACCCAGTTGTCCACCACCACATTCTAGAACTTTTAATGGAGCGGGTGGTGCCAAATCACAATACTTTTTAACAAGAGTTTCATAGCGTGAGTGATAAAGTTGATAATACTCAGGGCTTTCTTGAAAACTTCCCCTACAGATTAGTTCTGAATACACTGAGTTAAATTGCTTGGCGTCATAGATGCGAGTCATAAATTTTAACACCTTTTAATAGTTTTATAATCTGCTAATGACCACGTAATCTCTACCATCACCCTTGGGCTCAATCAGCCAATATGTATTCCATGGCGAAAGTTTTTAACATGGATTCCTCACCTCAAGAATTGAGCGTCAGGAAATATATCGTTGAACATACTGACTCAATTGCATTAGTACATCTGATATGCACTGTCAAGTTATCAACAAAAACGCTATGCAAAATAGCTTAAATTAAATCGGTTCCTGAAAAAGGAAAATAGTCCAAGTTATAATTTTTCGCCCTACATTAAATATAGTCACATCAGAGAGTACACAACAAACATTTTTTTCATCATACGTTGCTTCAACCATTGCTACGGTAAACATAAATGGCAAAATAGTTGCTTTTGATTTCCAAAGTGTCAAAATCACCAGCGATGTCGGAATAAAGCTTTTGAGTGAAACCGAATCCAAGCTGGTTATCATCACCATGCTGGCCAAGTGCACCAACGATCCCCGACGTTCTTCTTCGATTACTCATCAGACAGCAGATTTACTTAACCAGCTGATTTTTAAAATTGACTGTTGCTATGAAATAGGCAATGACAGCGATAGCTTACGAAAGGTTCATGCACTGAAAAAAGCTGTTTGTCGTTTAACTGAAAGCCAACATGATTTAGCCAGTCGACCGAAGTGCAAAAGGTTAGAAAAAATGTTATCCATCAAGATCTTTTAAAATGCTGCAAAAACACAAGTCTTGACGGACATATTGGCATATGTTCCTATCGCTTCGCTGAAAAAACGCGTTAATTTGGATACAACCATCTGTAATTTTCTGTTGATTTTGAGCGTCAGTGTGTTCTATAAAATTAATATATTACCGTTTGTTACGAAACCGAAAACTGGTGATATTAACCATACTCTTACTCCCGTATGAACTTCTTGCATAGTGTGTATTTTGGGAACATCCAATGAAGTTTGGACATTTACCAGCCGGCTATATCGCCTCGAAATTATTGTTCAAATCATTCAAAAAACGGACCATATCTTATAACTCATTCATTTTTTTGGGATTATTAGGAGCTGTTGCGCCGGATTTTGATCTGATTTATATGGCCGTGGTTGAAGATTATCAGTACGATCACCACAAGTATTTAACCCACTTGCCTGTTTTTTGGCTGGGACTATTGTTGATTTCAGTTGTATGGTTAAGCCTGAGTAATAACCTGGACAAAAATCCATCATTAGCCTTTATTTTTTGTTTCAATGGCTTTATTCATATGATCCTGGATACCTTTACCGGCCCAGTGTTTTGGCTGGCACCTCATCAAAATAATACTGCTTATTCTTTTTTGTTAAATGATTTTACGTATGGTTCAATGGACTTGAATTATTTCGCGAATTGGTCGTTTGTGGTCGAACTGTTCATTATCTGGTGGGCGATTTACTTGCATTTTAACAAGTACTTAAAGTCTGGGCGCTAAGCCAGAAGATGAAGCCGGGAAAAAACGTATTCGAGAGAGTCCTCATTAAGGACAATTCTTGAAAAACCTGTTGACCCCAGTTCCATTGGCCGATTATCCCTGTCACTCGTAAATTTACGGCTCTGCTTGCCGTTATACCAGTAAACAAGCCTGATCTTGTTTCCTTCGATTTCAAGGGCTGTGATGCCTCTTTTGCCTATAGCGCACCCTGAATTGAAGAGACTTGGAATGGTAAGGCTGTTATAAAGACCGCTTCGCAGACCTATTTTTTTACCCCGTTTATAGCATGCTGCAAGCTCAATTTTTAATGCGGATATTTTCCGTTCGATTACTGTACGTCTTTCGCTGTCGGCTGAAGGATAAGCCCTGCATAGTTCCTCAATGCGGAAGTTTAAAAAATCCACTTTGGAAAGGGATTCAAACAATGGGCGATGGGTATGACCAATGATGGAAACTATTTTTGCCTGATTTGAAAACTCATATATTGATTTTTCAATAGCGAACCTGCGGCGACTGTTGTACGCTGTTGAAAAGTTCCTTATACCAGCCGGCTTTGCAATGTACCGGAGAAAAAAGACGACTGAGCGACTGACGATTGGGTAGGTCTCCCACAAAAGAACGGATGCCTGATGACCATGAAGAATCAGGATGGTTTCATTGCCATAATGAAATTTAAGGGATTCGACCATGGATGATGCCAGACGATAATCCTTTTCATCCATCAACTCGGCATCATGGTTACCATAGGTTTTCCAGAAAAAACCGTTCAGTTCAAATTTGAGAAACAGGTCGTAGAAATCGCCCCACTCAGTATCAATACTGTCGAGAGGAAATTTAAAGAGTTCCTCAACATCGCCATTGAGAACCAGACTATATTTTTCAGGCAAATAATAATTCCCGAGCATGGTTCTGACCAGCTGGGCATTTCGACGGAACTCATCGCGCCTGCCACCATTGCCCATATGGAGGTCGCTGAGAATCAGTACTTTTGAGGAATTGTCAAGATTAACCGACTTTGCTTTACGAAGCAGGCGCTCAAGCTGTGGATGTTTTTTATGATGAAGACTCATTCTATTACTAAAGCACTTCCTTTTCTCCAACCGGGAGTTTATTTTTTTAACGAGCACCCAATACTGAGATCCTTTAAAAATACGCGATGTCAAAGGATAGGAACCAATCCATGAATTTCTGTGAGCAATATATGCCTCGTTATGCCAAACCGATAACGTTTATCCTTGAAATATCTTTCCATCAGTTAAAAATACAGAGAAAAAATAGCTTTATTACCATATAACAGCGATAAATACACCCCGAATCATCAATCTTCCCTTCTTGTAAATATCTTGATTAATCCTGAACGATTTCGAAAAATCCGCAGCATGCTGCTTCATCGACAGCCTGACCTGACTGTAGTGATGGATAACGTCAACAAGGCTCATAATCTGTCTGCCATTATTCGAAGTTGCGATGGGGTCGGCATCAGTGAAATCCATGCTGTCTCGTACCGTAAATCCATATATACTGAACAGAATGCGGCTGCCGGGGCCAGCAAATGGTCAACACTGAACCTCTATGATGACATTGACCTTGTCTATAGCAAATTATCAACCCATGGCATGCAGATCCTTGTTGCAACAAATACTGAGGAAAGTATTGATTTCAGAAATATTGACTATACTCTTCCTACAGCAATTGTGGTGGGGGCTGAATGGGATGGGATTTCGAAAAAGGCTATTACGGGAGCCGCACACGCCATTACTGTTCCTATGCTCGGCATGATTGAATCATTAAATGTTTCAGTAGCTACCGCTGTAATTCTTTTTGAGGCACAGCGACAGAGGGCACTGAAAGGAATGTATAACCTACCTCAACTGAAGGCGGAATGTTTTGAGCGAATGCTGTTTGAATTTTCTTATCCTCAGCTTAGCCGGGAGCTCAAGAAAAAAGGGGATCCTTATCCACAACTTGATGAATGTGGCAGCTTCGTTGCCTTATAAAACTTACTATTATGAGACACGTTGGTACAAGCATTATTTTTCATAACAGCCGTCATGAGGTTTTACTTGTGCTTAGGGACGATAAACCATCAATCGCCTGTCCGAATATGTGGGATCTGCCCGGAGGGCATGTCGAAAGTGGCGAAACACCTGCAGAATGCATTGTAAGGGAAATGCTTGAAGAGATAGAAATAAATGTAGAAGGATGCGAGCTCTTTAAGTGCTATGAGTTTTCGGACCGAACTGAATATGTTTTCATCAAGAATGCGGAATTTGAAGTACAACGTATTGTCCTGCATGAAGGACAGAAGCTTCGTTGGTTTTCCAGAAAAGAAACTGAAGAAACCGAACTTGCCTACGGTTTTAATGAGGTGCTTTCAGATTTTTTCAAGGGCTTGAATACTATCGGGGAAGAAATAAAGTAAAGATTACCTCTTCCCCAATACCTATCTGACTCAAAAAATTCAGCGTATCGATTCAAGAAAACGTTCTGAATCAACAGCCGCCATACATCCGGTTCCAACAGCAGTAACAGCTTGTCGGTAGACAAAATCCTGAACATCTCCGCAGGCGAAAACGCCTGGCACATTGGTTTCAGTCGATGATTTTTTTGTGAGTATATACCCGTAGTCGTCTGTATTGAGTTGCCCCTTGAACAGATCAGCATTTGGGGTATGACCTATAGCCAGAAAAACTCCATCGCAGGGATGTTCTGAAAGCTCACCGGTCTGAACATTTTTCAGACGGATTCCAGTTACTTTTTGACCGTCGCCGAGAATCTCGTCAATGACCTGATTGAGGATTGTGCTGATTTTCTGGTTTTTACGAGTGCGTAACGTCATGATTTTTGATGCCCTGAACTCTTCACGGCGATGAACAAGGGTAACATGGCTGGCGAATTTCGTCAGATATAGAGCCTCTTCCATAGCTGTATCGCCTCCGCCAACGACAAAAACATTGCAATCGCGAAAGAAAAACCCATCACAAGTCGCACAGGCCGATACGCCTTTTCCTCTATAGCGATGTTCAGATTCTATTCCGAGCCACTTGGCATTTGCGCCGGTAGCTACAATCAGTGACCGTGTCAAATATTCACGGCCATCTTCAAGCGACAGGCAAAAAGGGCTTCGTGAAAGATCAACTTCTGTAACGCTCCCTGAAACAAATTCAGCTCCGAACTTTGCAGCCTGCTGACGCATTTTTGACATAAGTTCAGGGCCACGTATGCCTTCAGGAAAACCTGGAAAATTTTCAATCTCTGTGGTAATCATAAGCTGACCACCAGGTTGAAATCCCTCGATAACAAGCGGCTTGAGATTTGCCCGTCCTGTATAGATGGCTGCTGTATATCCGGCAGGACCGGTTCCCATTATAATGATATCGCGAACTTCACCGTCCATGATTGTCTTTGAAGAATGTAATTACAACGAGGGATTCCGTGCATCCCGACTATTACGTCGGGACAACATGCGGTTTTTCTTTTAGAGCTTTTCAGCTGATATGCTCGTCGATTTTTTTTGCAATCTGATTTTTTGGCAACGCACCAAGCATCTGATCGACAACCTGTCCGTTTTTGAACACAAGAAGAGATGGGATACTTCTGATACCATACTGCGACGCCGTCCCTGGATTTTCATCAACATTCAGTTTTGCAATAACTGCTTTACCTTCGTAATCACCGGCAAGTTCTTCAATAACGGGGCCGAGCATCTGGCAAGGACCACACCATGCTGCCCAAAAATCAACCAAAGCAACTTTATCTGATTCAAGAATTTCTTTATTAAAATTCTGGTCTGTTGCTACAAGGTATTTTCCGCTCATTTTTTTATGTAACCGTTTGAATTAGTAAATCTTTAAACATTAATATCCATACAATCTATCAGTGATGAAAGTAATAAAAATAATTTATTAAATAAATCCACACTACCCCGATATACGAACATTATCGGGACCTAGAATCTCCTCAAGCAGTTCAATGGTACGTTCTTCTGGATCAATCGGGGTATTACGGGCAAAAAGGGCCAAGGTTTCAATATTTTCACCCAACTGTGCTTTTACCTCGAAATCGACCGGAGTCCCGCCTTTGTTTGCGTCAAATATCCGTTTTACTCTTGAAAGTTTTTCAAGCTGCAACGGATCATCAGCATCTATTTTAAGGATAAGTTTTTTTATCAGACTATTTCTCACCTTTTTTATCGGAACAATCTCTCTCACAAGGAGTTTGAGCATTCCACCACTCACTTCTCCTTCTGCAACAAGCATTAATACTTCTTCCGGTTTAATCATATGCCCATACTGTTCAAATAGACTGGCAAAAACAGTAAAGTCTGCTTTCCCGGTGAAGTCCTCGATAGATCCGAACAGCATCTGCTTCCCTTTACGATCCTGATAAGGTTTTACTGAGACAACAACTCCTATGACTTTATACTGTTTTGCCTTTACAACCTCTTTCGCGTCAAGATGAAGGGTCGCAAAAGCCTGCCAATCTCGCCGATAAAGAGAAAGCGGGTGATGGCTCAAATAAAAGCCAACTAGCTTTTTTTCATGCAGAAGTTTTTCAGCTTCAGGCATCATTTCAGCCGGATCCATATCGGGATAGTGTTCGTCTTCAAGCTCAGCACCCTCTTCGGCTGAAAAAAAGCCACATTGACCAAGGGTAACGGACCGGTTCTGCATTTGTCCGAATTTGATCGCTTTGTCAACATTGACAAGAAGTTTTGCCCGATGCTTGTCAAGTTCGTCAAACGCCCCTGAAAGAATCAGGTTTTCGAGTGCTTTACGGTTCATAACTCTTAAATCGACCGACACTGCAAGATCAAAGATGTTCACGAAATCACGCTTTCTGCGAAGCCTGGAGGTAACAACCGCTCTTGCGGCTCCCCCAACCTGCTTGATTGCACTGAGTCCAACGCGGATATATGATCGGCCATCAACATCTTCAACAGAAAAGAGTGCATCGCTTTTATTAATCGATGGGGGCAACGTCGATATGCCAAAGCTTTTTGCCTCATCGGTCAAGTGTTTCATGCGTTCAGTATCACCTATTTCGCTATTCAGCACAGCAGTGACAAATTCAATGGTGTAATGAGCTTTGAGATACCCGGTCCAATAGGCAAGAACACCATAAGCAGCAGAATGGCTTTTGTTGAACCCGTAACCGGCAAACTCGGCCATCAGCTCGAAAACCCTTGTTGCAAGAGTATCGTGAACACCCTGCTTTATGGCGCCCTGAACAAAATCCGCCTTGTATTTTTCCATGATCTCGGGCATCTTTTTACCCATAGCCTTACGGAGATTATCGGCTTTTGCCAGTGAGAAGCCACCCATAACCTGCGAAATCTGCATAACCTGTTCCTGATACACAATAACACCATAGGTCTCTTTGAGTATCTCTTCAAGCATCGGATGCATATAATCAATGGCTTCTCTCCCGTGCTTACGGTCGACAAACAGGTCCACGGCATTGCGCCGCTCATCAATTCGGGCATTGAGAGCGCCGGGACGGTAAAGCGCACTCATGGCTATGATATCGCCAATTTGAGTAGGCTGAAGGCGTGTCATGTAGCTCTGCATGCCTGATGATTCAAACTGGAAAATACCTGCCATCTTGCCTTCCTGGAAAATCCTGAAGGTTTTCCGGTCGGTCATTGGCACTTTTTCAAGCTCGATATCAAGATTGTGCCGTCGCTTGATCATTTTGAGGGTTTCATCAATAACGGCGAGCGTTTCGAGGCCAAGGTAGTCAATCTTAAGGAGTCCCGCTGTTTCAATCCAGTTTTTATCAAACTGTGTAACGACCTGCTTCTCATCGTTGCCATCGGCGGTTTTTGATTTGACATGTGCAGGTTCGTCAAGATCAATTTCGTCAGCAAATTTCCGAACTTCGGTTTCAACCTTGTTGGAAACATAGAGCGGAACCTGCTCTTCAAGCCGTCCATCAGTTATGACAACGGCTCCGGCATGCATCGAAACATTACGCGCTCGACCTTCAAGAGCCCGGGCATACACCATAAGATCCCGGATTTGCTGTGTACTTTCAGCATATTCCTTCATCTCCTTTGCTTCGCTCAAGGCTTTTTCAAGAGTAATGCTTGGTCTGACGGGAACGAGCTTTGCAAGCTTATCGACAATGGGCAGGGGAACTTCAAGTACCCTTCCTGCATCACGTATGGCTGCCTTGGCGCCGAGCGTGCCGATTGCGATGACTTTTGCGACACTCTCAGTGCCATATTTTTCCACCGTATACTCAAGAACCTTCTGTTTGCCGACCGGAGTGAAGTCGATATCGATATCCGGCATGGAGGAACGTTCGGGATTTAAAAACCGCTCAAACAGCAGTTTGTATTTAAGGGGATCGATTCGAGTAATTCCGGTGAGGTAAGCAACGATGCTTCCGGCTGCAGATCCTCGCCCTGGCCCGACCGAATAGCCAAGTCTGCGGGATGCGTCAATAAGGTCGCTGACAATCAGAAAATAGGAGCTGAAGCCCATTTTTTCGATAACGCCAAGCTCAAGCTCAATTCTTGCATTGACATCCTCAGCGGTGATACCGTCAGCTTCGGAATCGGCATATTTTTCTTTTGCCCCTTCCAAGGTGAGGTGACGAAGATATTCAAACTCATTCTTGAACCCTTCAGGTAGAGGGAAATGGGGTACAATTGGGTCTTTATTACCAAAACTGTAGGCACATTTTTCAGCAATAAGAACAGTATTGCTCAGTTCCCGGTGTTCATCACTGAAAAGAAGTGACATCTCTTCCGAAGACTTCAGGTAATGGTCGCTTCCGGCCAGCGCCAGCAGATTAGGACTGGATAACTTTTCCTTGGTTCTGTTGGCAACCATTGCCCTGTAACACCCCGCATCTCTCCTTTCGAGATAATGAACATTGTTGGTGGCGACCAGTTCAATTGAAAATTTTTCAGCCAGACTGATTGTCTGTTGATTGAGGTTATCATCAAAAGGAGTATTATGGCGCTGGAGTTCCAGATAAAAGTTCTCGCCAAAAATTTCCCTGTAGTAGGCTGTAAAGGTTTCGGCCTCATCGATTGCTCCGGCGAGAAGAGCCCGCCCTATTCGGCCCGAAGAATAAGCTGAAAGGCAGACAAGTCCATCATGATAGGCTTCAAGCAGGCTGCTCTCGATGTGAGGCATTCCATTGACAAAGCCATCCTTGGCTGCTCTGGAAAGAAGTATGCAGAGGTTTCGGTATCCCGTATCATTTTGAACAAGCAGTATCAGTGAAGGCGATACGGGAATACGGTTGTTCTGGTGAGTATCGGTTTCAAGAAGAAGCAGTTCACTGCCAATAATAAGCTTGACGCCAGCTTTTTTTGCTTCATTGAACAGTTCCGGCATATTGAATATTGCGCAATAATCAGTAACGGCAATACTCTTCATGCCAAACTTTACCGCTGCAGAAAAAATCTCATCAGGAAAAATGGGACTGCTCTGCATCGAATAATGAGTATGAGCATGCAAGTGTACAAAATCCATAGAGAAAGAGGGCTTTTTGGCGTTTTATAATAGCAGTGTCATGTATCGCCATAATGTAGTCGGGTTACCGGAGCAACGAATGCATTGTGGCTGTTTGAGAGTCAAAATAGTACATTTTTCCTGATCTTTCGACGGTATCGTCAACCATACGTTCTTATAGCTCAACAGTCACCATCGAATAGTGAATCGCCTTCTGTAAAACAAACAATTGTAAAGATAGTTGCCTGCACAAGCCTCGTCGAGTGCTATCAAAATCATCGACTGAAGGAATGGCACAAAAAAAATATACCTATGTTTTTTTTCTACTTTTATGCCGGTAACGCTTTTTTTCTTATCATGTAATAACATGCCTCTTTCAAATCTTTCAATGAATTAATTACTCTATACTTTGGAGCAAAACACCTATAATCAATGCCCGGTCTGCGGCTATCCCCTTACTACGGACAGTGCGGTATGTCCGCGATGTGGAAATGATATTCTTGAAGATATATCCACCCTTGACCAGCAGTCAAGAGATTTGCACCATCAGAATATTGAAGAAAAAAAAGCAGTCTGGTATACTTCCTGCCTGACAGAAAAACTTAATAGCAACGCCACCCTTCCAATAGATAAAACTGAACAATGCGGGCAGCCGGAAAACTCTAAACAGGTCTATCGCGCTGATGAACTTAAGTACCTCGGCACCATCACTAAAGCCGAACTATTGAAAGACTGTTCTGCAAGAAAAAAATGGTGGAATTCCATGTCAACCGACTGGAAAGATATTCTTAAAACAACACTGAAAATTGTCCGTGAACCATCCGATCAGGAGTTGCTTGACTTTCTTGAAACCACTCACCTGCGTTGTGACAACCGGAGAATTCATAATCTTTTGCCTGTCAGAGTACTCGAAAAACTTCAGCAACTGCGTTGCGATGAGTCACCTGTTGAAAATCTTGAGCCACTTTCACATCTTGAAAAGTTGCAGCGTCTTTATGCATTCGACTGCGATTTTTCCTCGCTTGAACCTCTTCGCAATCTAATAAATCTGAAACTTCTCTGGATATCGAGCACACAAGTCAGCTCACTTGAGCCGATACATAACCTGCTCAATCTTGAGGAACTTTACTGTTCAGAAACACTTATCAATGATCTTTCACCGCTGAAACAGCTCATTAATCTTGAAAAACTCAGCTGCTACAAAACTGGTATTTCTTCTATTGAACCACTCAGAGGGCTTGAAAACCTTATCGAATTAGGAATCAACAGTTCAAAGATCGTCGATTTAACTCCCCTCTCTTCCCTTAAAAATCTAGAGTATCTCCGTTGTAACAAAACAAGCATTACAAGCATAGAACCGCTGAGAGGCCTTGAAGATCTTCGTGAGCTGAGCATAGCGAGTACTCCACTGAGCAATATTGAACCTCTGGAGGAGCTTGTAAACCTGGAGGAGCTTGATCTTTCTAACACACTGATTACATCTATCGGCCCGATCATGCATCTTCAGAACCTTGAAAAATTAGAACTTTCAGCCGGACACATTCCCGGTGATGAGCTTGAGCGGTTTATTGAACTGCATCCCGACTGTGAGGTTGTGCTGAAACAGTAAATGAACCTTTATTACACTAAAAACCCCCGAATACCGGGGGTTTTTAGTGTATTGTACATACGGTATAGCGCAGAAAATATACTTCCTTGCTCAACCTGACCTTAACCGATAGTCATGATAACATCACCCATGGCTACCATATTTCCTTTCACTACAGAAATTGTAAGCACCTTTCCTGCACAGGGAGCTTTAATCTGATTTTCCATTTTCATTGCCTCAATAACAGCAACTTCTTCTCCTTCCTTGACCTCTTCACCAACGGTGACCGAGATCGAGTGAACATTACCAGGCATAGTTGCCACAACAGGGGTTCCTGGTGCAACTGGAGGTTGTTCGGCAGCAGATGAAGATGAAGGCGCTTCGGGCTGGACAGTCCCCTGAGGGTTGATGGCTGATCCTTCGGCAAAGGTCACTGTATAGGGTGCTCCATCGACCAGGACTGTAAAATTACCCGACATGGAGATGACTTTAGAACCTGCAGAAGATACTGTAGGGGTTTCTTTAGTGGCTGGCTTTGAAAACAGATCGACAAGCCTTTTGTTGACCTCCTCCTGATGAATATCGTGCTTGTGTGCTTCATGGTAAGCAGCGACAACCTCTTCTCGTGTTTTTGCTTTTATTTCGACTGCAATATCAGCCTTATAACGAATACCGGTAGAACAATCACCGTTGAGAAAAGCTATTCCTTTTTCGCCGCAGGTTGCTGCAATAAAAATATTTTCTTCAGTTTGTGCCAAACCCGCCTTTTGAAGAAGAGAAATGTTATAAGGGATGCCAAGCTGAGGATTACGGTCGTTGATATCGTGAACGTCTTCAGTCGTTAGTTCAAGACCGAGTTGTTCCGATGCGAGCTTGACAACCTCAGCGTCAGGTTGAGCAGGAGTATGGCCGAAATAACCGAGCACCATTTTACCATAACCGTCAGTAATTGTTTTCCATGGACCATGAATGGTATTGGCAAAGGCCTGCTGGAAATAGAACTGAGATACTGGAGTAACCGATGAACCGAAACCACCTTTCACAACAACTTCACGCATGCTGTGAATTACTTTAGGGAGAAGATGAAGGGTATTGTTATCGCGCATCATCTGGGTGTTTGCCGTCAAGGCACCACCCGGCATGGGCGAAAAAGAGATAACAGGATTTACCGCTGTAGCTTCAGGAGGCATGTAATATTTATACATCTGATCAATAAAGAGTGCCTCAACTTCCAAATATTTTTCATGATCGATGTCAAGGGTATATCCTGTTCCTCTAAGCCTCTGCCACATAGTCAGAATGTCGACCTCAGCGGTACCTCCGCTGACGGGAGCCATTGAGAGATCAATAATGTCAGCACCGCCTTCAATTGCCGCAAAGTTACATGCAACTCCCATTCCTGCTGTATCGTGTGTGTGAAATTGAATTTCGGTGCCTTCAGGAAGCATCTTTCTTGCACCTTGGATGGTATCATGAACAACAGCCGGTGTTGTTGTACCTGAAGCATCCTTGAAAGCAACGCTGTCAAAAGGAATTGAGGCATCAAGTATTTCCTGCAGTTTATCGAGATAAAACTGAGGCGTATGACAATACTTTTCTTTCAATCCTGGAGGAAGCCCCATCAGGGCAATGACAATCTGATGTTTAAGGCCTGCATTATGGATACATTGACCGGAGTAGGCAAGATTGCGAACGTCCATCAATGCATCAAAGTTCCGGATAGTGGTTATGCCGTGTTTTTTGAAAAGCCGTGCATGAAGGTCGATAATATCACGGGACTGTGATACCAGACCAACAACATTGGCGCCTCTCGAAAGAGTTTGCAGATTGATGTCCGGCCCAACAACTTTGCGAGCAGTATCCATCATGGCAAATGCATCTTCTTCGCAATAAAAGTAAAGACTCTGAAAACGTGCACCACCACCAATCTCAAAATTGTCGGTGCCAGCATGAACAGCCGCTTCCAGAGCTGGAAGAAAATCTTCTGTTTTTACCCTGGCGCCAAAACATGACTGAAAACCGTCACGAAAGGAGACGTCCATAAATCTAATTTTTTTCATATACCCTGTCCTTTCAGTTAAATATTTGGATTGATGGGAATTCTGAGAGTAACATAATTGCCATGGGTCAGTGACTGTCGTCGGCCAATTTACTGAGCTGATTGAAAGAATCATCTTCTATAAGCCTGTGCAGACTGTTTCCATGCGAATCCATGGTAACGATAGCGGGAAAAGATTTTACCTCTAAATGCCACATCGCTTCAGGAACACCCATCTCCTCAAGAAAATCGACTCCGGTCACTTTTTCAATGCAACGCGCATAGTACTGGGCTGCACCTCCAATTGCATTCAAATAAACTGCTCCATAGTCCTTAAGCCCCTGGAGCGTTTTTGGGCCCATACCTCCCTTGCCAATTATTGCCCTCAACCCCAGCTTTTTAATAACATCAGCCTGGTATGGCTCCTCACGGCTTGATGTCGTTGGGCCTGCGGCTGTAACTCTATAGGTGCCGTCTGGATTTTTCAGGACTACAGGACCGCAATGGAAGAGGATGCCTCCCCTGGTATCAAGATGAGCTGGAAGATCATGATGCATGATATAGTGGTGGAATGCATCTCTTCCTGTATGCATGGTTCCGTCGATGAGCACAACGTCGCCAACTTTAAGGCTGCGGATCTGTTCTTCAGTAACCGGTGCCCGAAGCGTCACTTCCCTGCCTGTCAATGGCATTCCTTCTCCTTTTGCCATGCGTTTAATTTCGTCACTATCACGATACTGCCATTCTGTAATAGATCCTGTCTCAGGGTCAATCAGCACACCAAGCCTGCGGTATGCCCAGCAGTTATAGGCAACGGATACATAAAAACTTGCCGGTACTCTATGCGATTTTCCGATTTTACAACCAAGCAAAGTGGTTTTTCCACCAAAGCCCATCGGGCCAATATCCATTGTGTTGGCTTTTTCAAGAATATATTGCTCAAGACTATCAAGCTCCGTATCGGGGTTGCGGTCGTCAATTCCACGAAAAAGCTGCTTTTTGGCAAGCTCAAATCCACTGGTGCGGTCGCCACCGATACCGACACCTATAAACCCGGGGCTACACCCCTGACCCTGAGCCTGATATACTGCATGCAGCATGCATTTGCGTACACCATCAAGATCACGCGAAGCGCTGCCAAGGCCGGGAATTTCAGCAGGAAGTGAGTATTGAATATTTTTGTTTTCGCATCCCCCGCCTTTAAGGATCAGCTTAACTTCAATAGCATCTTTTTCCCATGGTTCAAAGTGAATAACCGGAAAATGAAAACCAAGATTATTGCCGGAGTTTTTGCCTGTAATGGCATCAACAGCATTCGGACGAAGTTTACCGGTTTTTGAGGCTTCTGCAATTGCCTCTTCTATCTCCCGTTTCATCTGAAGTTGATCGACGCCTTTAGGGGTGTGGACAAAAAAAGTCGGCATACCGGTATCTTGGCAGATCGGCGAAATGTTGTCGACAGCCATGTCGATATTAACCGATATTGTTGACATGGCAAGGCCTGCCTGAGACTTTGGATCTTCCTTTTCAATAGCTTCAGCAATCGAGCGTCGCACATCACTCGGGAGATTTGCCGAAGTTTCGGTAATAAGAGCAAGTATTGATTCCTTGAAATTTTTCATAACCTGTACAACAAAAATTTATATGGACTTGGGATGTTAAATATCACTCAGAAACGATTTTTTTAGCTGCGTCCTGTTTGACCAGCAAAACAGGAATGTCGGAAGCGCGAAATACCTCTTCGGCAACACTGCCCATAATAAGCCGATGCAGACCGCTCCTGCCATGTGAGCCCATTATGATAAGATCGGCACCCCAGGCACTTGCCTGCTCAGCAATAACCTTATGGGCTTCACCTTTAAGCACACGGATATCGGCATTCAGCCCTTTCTGTTTCTCGGCCATCAGGATACTTGAAAAACTTTCGGGCAGAACATCATCTTCTTCTATTGGAGCTATGGAATCTTCCTGACCGGTTGTAATTGTTTCAGCAGCATTGCCAGATGTAAGGATATGCAGAAATCGTACATGGGCGCCTACTTTACGAGCAAATTCAACAGCATAACGCACTGCGTTATCCGAGGTGGCGGAATAATCGGTCGGGCAGAGTATCTTGGAAAGATGTATCATAGGCGTGGTTGATTCGATAAGTGAGACAAACAGCGTAGCCATTCAACAAACTTTTAATTTACATTTTTTTTAAACCTAATCCATTCGTTTGTTTACGAGTAAAACAAGCAAAGGAACACTATGGAGCTCTTAGCTGAGGCATTAAGACGCCCTGAAGCATATCCTCATTCCACAGGCACGATTGAGGTGGTTGAAACCCATATTTCATGGATATTCCTTACTGAATCGTATGCCTACAAAGTGAAAAAGCCATTGAACCTCGGGTTTCTTGATTTTTCAACTCTTGAGAAACGCCTCCACTACTGCAATGAGGAGCTGCGTCTGAACCAGAGACTGTGCCCTGAAATCTACCTTTCGATAGTGCCTGTCATGAAATCGTCGAGCTCTATCTGTGTTGATGGTGACGGTGAAATTATCGACTATGCGGTTAAAATGGTTCGTTTTGATAGAACGATGGAACTGGACAGGTTACTTTCGTCCGGACAACTCAACACCATGCATATTGATATTCTTGCACATCTCATTGCTAGATTTCATCAAGGTATCGCAGCGGTAAAGCCTGAAACAGGGTTCGGACATCCAGATAATCTGATCAAGCCGATTCTTGATAATTTCACCCATACAGAACCGGTAGCGACCAGCCGTGATGAAGTTAGCAGGCTTGAAATACTCAAAGCGTGGACAGTAACTGAGCATCAACGACTTTACTCGTTTTTTCTGGAAAGACAACAAAATGGATGCATACGACAATGCCATGGTGACATGCATACCGGTAATATGGTATGGTGGAAAAACAAGATTTTTATTTTTGACTGTATCGAATTCAATGAAAATCTCAGCATCATTGATGTGATAAGCGATCTTGCTTTTCTTTACATGGACCTTGAGCACGCTGAACAGTCAACATTGGCCTGGCGACTCCTGAACAACTATCTCAAAGAAACCGGGGACTACGGGGCGATGCCGCTCCTGAGGTTTTATGCAGTGTACAGGGCTATGGTAAGGGCAAAGGTAACGGCGATCCGTTACGTTCAGACAGCAGATAAATCCCTTGGGGAAAACATCCTTGAAGAACACTTTTCCTACCTTCGTCTTGCAGAACATTTTACCCGAAAACAACGCCCACTGCTCATTCTGACCATGGGTGTTTCGGGAAGCGGAAAAACAACAGTGTCCGGCGATATTGCTCAATCAATACAAGGTGTACATATCCGATCGGATATTGAAAGAAAAAGACTGGCTGGTCTCAAACCGCTTGAACGGAGTGATAAAACAACAAAAGAATCTCTGTATTCTGAGAATATCAGTCAACAGACTTATAAAAAACTACTTGATCTTTCTTTCCTCTGCATAGAAGAGGGAGTTACGGTCATTGTTGATGCAACCTTTCTCAAGGCCAGCAACCGAAAACTCTTTATTGAGCTTGCACTAAGGTTAAACATACCCTGCCGGATTCTATACTTTTATGCTCCAAAAGAGGTACTTTTTGAAAGAGTACAGAAGCGTTATCTGATAGGAAACGATGCATCAGAAGCCGATACAACTGTGCTTGCTGCACAGCTTGAAAATCAGGAAGCGCTTTCGAAAGAAGAGGAAACTATCAGTATCAGCATAAATACGTCTGAACCTGCTGACTTGGCAAGCATTACTACAATTCTACGAATGAAACAGGAATGAGAAAGAAAGAGAAGATGAAAAACGTTGGCGGAACAATACCGGTCTGTGTACTCACAGACCGGTTGGAAAAAGCTAAATGGGGTTGACTTAAATAACGACGCCGAAGGCAAAACGTATTACGTAGCCAGCAAAAAAACTCAATGCCGCTACAGTAAAACTCAAACCAATCATTTCAATAAAACGGCTCTTGAAAGGTACATCACGCACTACAGAAATATAGTAGTTGAAAAATCCTATAATTATCACCGCTGTAAAAAACGCCAGGCCAAGACAGAGATAAATATCTTTAAAAATTAAAAAGGGAGTAATCAGCAGCAACACTGTTACAATATAGGTCATACCGGTATAGAGTGCCGCAACAAATGGATTTTTCCCGCCAGGATCAGATTTTGTTGAGAGATACCCTGATGCGGCCATTGAGAGAGCAGCTGCAACCCCTGTAATAGCTGCAGTCAAAGCCACAAGAGAGGTTTTCTGTAAGGCAAAACTTAGACCGGCAAGAACACCCATAAGCTCCACAAGCGCATCGTTCAGACCAAGAACTATTGACCCGGTATATTTCAGGCGGTCTTCATCCAAAAGGGTCAGGAGGGCTTGTTCATGTTCCTCCTCATCACGGATAATGCCGTTAATTTCCCTGACAGAATCGGGAATATGGCTGTAGACGTCGTGTGCTCGTCTTTCAGCATTTTCCATGAGCTTGATACCGAAAGAAAAGCCGAATAAAAGGCTTACAAGCGTGTAAAACCAAACCTTGATGCGGCTTGGCTTCACATCTTTATTGGTATAGGTTTTCCAGACATTGTAATGACGCATTTCATCATCGGCAATCTGAAAAAGTATCCGACGGTTTTTAAGGCCAGTTACCTTGACAGAAAGTTTTTTATAGATGTAATGCTCGGTAATTTCATTTTTCTGAAAAACCGCGATTTGCCTTGCTTCGATCTCCCTTCCCTTTTTCACAAATTTTGCAGTTAAAAAGTTGTAGAATCCTCTTATCTGGAGAGGGTGGCAGCTTCAATTAATTCATTCATTCTCGATAAAAATGCGGTGGTCGAATCAAGGCCTCCCTCAAGAAGCAGCGCACCTTCATAAAGCTGTTTCATGGCTGTTCTGATGAGCGGATTATTTTCATTAGCCATAATCATTCCTGCAAGATTGCGGATGATAGGATGTGAAGTATTAACCTCAAGAATTCTCTTTCCTGCGGGCATATCACTCTTCATCATCTTCATCATCTTTTCCATCTGGCTGTCAAGACCATCTTTTCCGCTTACAAGCGTTACAGGGGAGCTGACAAGCCGATGAGATTCAATGACATCTTCAATCCCTTCTCCGAGTGTTTCGCGGAACAACTTGAGTACGGGGTTAAGAAGATTTTCGGAAAGCGGTTCAGCACTCTCTTTTTTCTGACTCGAAAAATCAATATCCGCTTTTTCTATGGATTTAAGAGGCTTTTTATCGTACTCATGGATTGATGGGATAACAAACACATCAACAGGGTCGCTGAGCAGCAACACCTCAATACCATTATTCTGGAAATACTCGAGGTTTGGATGCGCTAACAACTGTGCACGACTTGATCCTGAATGATAATAAATCTCTTTCTGGTCGGCGCCCATCCTTTCAGAGTACTCTTTGAGCGTTACATATTCATCCGCTCCGGTTTTTGTGCTTTCAAACCGCAACAGCTCAATAAGCTTATCACGATTAGTAAAGTCAGTATTCAATCCGATTTTGATGACCGGACCAAAAGCCTTGTAAAACGTTTTAAACTTATCGGGCTGTTCCTGGGCCAGAGATTCAAACCATCCCAGAATTTTTCCGGTAAGAATCTGACGGATTTTTGCCATTACAGGGCTTGACTGAACAATCTCACGCGAAACATTGAGCGAAAGATCCTCAGTATCAACAACACCAGAAATAAAGCGAAGATACTCGGGCAGAAGATCACGGCATTCTGACTGGATGAGAACTTTCTTCACATAGAGCTGCGGTCCACGATTTTCGAGGTCACCCTGCCGATACAGCATTTCCGGCGGAGCTTCTTTTGGTAAAAAAAGCAGAGCTTTGAAGGTCACCATGCCTTCAACTGAGACAGGCAGATAATCAAGTGGATCCTGATAATCATTTGCAATGAACTTGTAGAACTCATTGACTTCCTCATCCTTTAACTCGCTTTTTGATCGCTGCCAAAGTGCAGTTATACTGTTGACCTGTTTTTCGCCCAGATAGATTGGAAAATCAACAAAGTTGGAATATTTTTTGACGATCTGCTCTATACGATACTCTTCGGCAAACTCTTTGGAAGTCTCTTTGAGTGTAAACGAAATTTTTGTTCCCCGCGTAGCTTTGTCAATTTTTTCAATGGTATAGGTGCCCTGTCCGCTTGAACGCCAGCGATACCCTTCAGATCCTGGCTTAGCGCTTCGGGTTTCTACTGTTACTTCATCAGTCACCATAAAAACTGAATAGAAGCCAACACCAAACTGTCCGATCAGGTTGCCATCAAGCTCTTTCTGCTGCTCTTTCAAAGACTGCATGAACCCCAGTGTGCCTGACTTTGCGACTGTCCCGAGGTTGGCTATAAGCTCCTCTTCGGTCATACCTACTCCGCTGTCTTCAATGACAAAGGTCAATGCTGTGGAATCAATGCTTATCCTGATGGCAAGTTCAGCTTCCCTGTCAATAATATCCTGATCGGTCAATGAGTTGAATCGCACTTTGCTTAACGCATCGGAAGCATTGGAAATCAGCTCTCTGAGATAAATTTCGGGATGTGTATAGAGTGAATGGACAATAAGATCAAGAAGCTGCTTCATCTCTGCCTTATATTCAAACTCCTGAACCGGTAACGTGCCGTTATTACTGTTATTGCTCATATTAAGTGTACTTTATTGATAATAAGTCGTGATCAAAAATTAATTCATGTATTCCTTGTAATTCATTGTCCGAAACCAAACTGCTGTTTGCAGTGAAAAGAACAAACGCAAGGGAATTGAAGGGTAAATTTAATGGAGACAAGCAAATATAACAAGTACTGGATAACAATATTGCGGAGAGTGTGGATTCAAAAAAACCTGACACCGGAGAAAACTGCACGCACAACATCAGTATGTTGTTGTACAGCAGTTTTCCATGGTGTCTGACCAAAAAAAAATCAGGAGCGCCGTAATTTTTTTCGAGCTGCGGCTTCACCATCATAAACGCGCTTCACGCCATCCCCCAGGGCTTTTTCGATATCACGAATGTTTGAAACGAGCCTGGCCATACCTGATAATTCAACTGAGGCCGCCTGATCGGAACCCCACATGGCTCTATCAAGAGTGACATGGCGCTCAATGAATGTTGCGCCTAATGCAACTGCCGCCCAAGTGGTAGCAAGCCCGACTTCATGGCCTGAATATCCTACCGGTACCGTGGGATAAAGGGTTTTGAGTGTTGTTATCATTCGAAGATTGAGCTCGTCAACCGGAGAAGGATAGGTTGAATTAGTATGCGCAATAAGAAGGTTATCGGTTCCCAGTTCAGCAACGGTATGTTCAACCTCTTCCATTGTGGACATCCCTGTTGAGATAATCAGTGGCCTTCCAGTCGCTGCGGTTTTTTTGAGCAGTGCAAGATCGGTTAGGGATGCTGATGCTCCTTTGTAACAAGGTGGATTAAACTGTTCCATAAAATCTACTGAGTCTTCGTCCCAGCAGGAGGCAAACCATAAAATCCCGTGCTCTTTACTGAAACTATCTATTTCGAGATATTCGTCTCGTCCGAACTCAACTTTATAACGATAATCAATATACTTCATACGTCCCCATGGAGTATCGCGCTCAATATCACGCTGATCCTTCGGAACACAAAGTTCCGGCGTACGTTTCTGAAATTTTACAGCATCACATCCGGCAAGTGCAGCACCTTCAATAAGTTTTTTTGCAACTTCCATTGAGCCATTATGATTGATGCCAATCTCTGCAATAACAAAAACGGGATGACCATCCCCTACTATTCTGTTTCCTATGGTAACTTCAGCCATACAATTTTATCAGGATAAACCGAACCGGGCATTACGGGTTGATTGATTGCCGGGATCGATGTTGTTATAAATATCAGAACATTTAATTACACTGGTAAGAATCGCTGATCAAAGTAATCAGCTCAGGACTTCCTAAGCTCAATGAGCCACTCAGCAAAATCCCTGAATGCACCATATCCTCCATCAGCTTGACAGCGATAGTGAATATAAGGTACTACAAAAACTGTTGCATCACGAGGACACGCGGTTAAGCCCTCCGGTGCAATTGCATTCATAATTTCCACATCATTGACATCATCGCCTATATAAGCAAGTTCGTGCTTTTGAAGACCTGTTTCAAGAAGAACGGTGTCAAGCATTGAAAACTTATCTTTAACACCAAGATAGAGCCTGTTTATTCCAAGCTTTTCTGCACGTTTCTTAATACTTGGTGAAACCTCACCGGTCATGATAGAGGTAGCAATTCCATGCAGTTTAAGCCGTTCGACGCCCATACCATCCCTTATGGAATAGCGCTTCATCTCTTCGCCCCTCTCTGAATAATAAACCCCGTTATCCGTAAACACACCGTCATTATCAGAAATAACAAGTTTTATTTTTTCAGCTCTCTTCCGAAGCTCATCAAGCGTTAATGACAGCATAAAAATTTATCGTTTTAAAGCATTCTTTGCCGCACATCCAGCAAGACGCAATGGCTTATTTCCCGGCCAATATATGACATTTCCGACATTTAACAGGAAGACAAAAAAAACATTGCTTTTTGACTTGCAACAAAACATATCCACAGGTTATCAACATTCTAT
>Ga0007882_10000538_pt1 | contig 22252 bp, 11 predicted proteins | sample CryBogCBH12Aug01_FD_71195 | JGI IMG/M metagenome (GOLD analysis project Ga0007882, IMG submission 71195) | Freshwater microbial communities from Crystal Bog, Wisconsin, USA - CBH12Aug09.1 | ecosystem: Environmental > Aquatic > Freshwater > Lake | place: Crystal Bog, Wisconsin, USA | collected... | reverse complement strand
GAGCGTAGCGGCGCTACGGTCAAGCCGTTTGACACAGCAATGGCGCAAATTCGGCCCTGCCCTGCGGGTTTCCCCTGGGGCGGGCATCCACGACGTTTCGGCTCGCCGCCCGATGTGGAGCATCGGGCAAGAGCCGAAACGCCGCGGGCTGCCACCCCCCATGGGAAACGAGGCGATTCAAATTGATCGCGAACCGCTCTAGCCACTGTCATGCACCGCGAACCGAGGCGGTGCCAAGCGCCCATTTGGCAAGGTGCACCGCGTACTTGTCCACGAGAAGATCAAGATCCTGATCATAGGGATATGTGATGATCTCGGCCGCCGGCAACCAGGGCATGAAGTCCTGATCAAACATCCGGTTTTCATTGAATCCGGGGTAAAACATATACATCAGGGTCGGAGTTCCGATGGCGCCGGCAAGAATTGAGGCGGCGCTGGAAAGCCCAGTCACCCCGTCGAGGGCGCCGATCAGAGCCGAAACACCGTCAATATCGTCGGTGACGTCGAGGCCTTCGGGTATATGGATGAGGTGTCCGGTGCGGCGACGGAAATGCTCAATCTCGTCCTCCGCCTCTCCATATTGCAGATTTACAAACGTAAGGCCAGGTATGTCAAATATAGGCTTAAGTCTCTCCAGAGATGGCACCCCTAAGGCGACTTCTTTACTTTTACTTCGCCATGAAAGGCCGATCTTGATCCCTGGTCCGAGAGTGGCCAGCCAGTCCCGCCACTGCGCCAGGCGAACCGGGTCAGGCTGCAAATATCCATGGTGAGATGGAAAGTCTGCCAGATTGGCGCGAAAATGTTGTCCCAGGCTGAGCAGCGGAAGCCAGCAATCAGCCGAGGCCGCCAGCGGGTGCAGGGGAACCGTCAGGGGAACAATGGTGATGTCGGGAAATGATCGAGAGAAAAGTGAAACCAGGCGGGTGTCGCATTCCAGCACCACGGCACCCACTCTTCTCGCCGCCTCCATCGCCATGCCGGCGGCCAGCAACTGATCGGCCAACCCCTGTTCCCAGGCCAGCAACAGCGCCTTTCCGGGAGCCGGACGCCCATCCCAACGGGGAAGTCCGGTCGGTTCGGAGCGCATGGCCCGGAATTCATAAGCCTGCCACGCCTCGGGTAGCCGTCCGAGGCAAAAGAGTGTATGGGCGACATTGGCACGAAACAGGTGATTGTCGGGATTAACCAATATCGCCCGCTCATAAAGCAACACCGCTGCTTCTGCATTTCCCTGCAGGTGAAAGACATTGGCCAGTTCATTGATGGCTACCGCCATGTCCGGGTCCAGCGCAATGGCCATCGACGCGGCCAAAGCCGCGTCATTTGGCCGCATTTGCTTTCTCAGAAAAGTTGCAAAATTATACAAAGACCCTGAAAAGCTGCCCATTAAGCGTATGGATCTCTTATAAAGCGCGCCAACTTCTTTGAAAGAACCGTCCTGAGAACAGGCATTTGCCAGATCGTTATAGGTCTCGGCCAAGTCCGGCAACCAGACAATCGCAGTACGACAGCATAGGATTGCCTTGCCCAGTTGACCGAGTTCCTTGAACGCGATGCCCAGACTATGGTGCACGATGCCGAAGTCTGTCCTTAAAGCCAGGGCTTTCAGAAAACTGGTGACTGCCTCATCGTAGCGGCGCAGATCAAAGAGCACCAGACCACGCCTATTGTGCAGTTCTGCATCGTTGGGCGCGGCGCGAAGTCCGGCGTCATAGGCAACGATTGCCCCCTCGCATTGACCCTGGCGCCTTAGAGTATCACCGAGTTTTAAATGAGCGGCGACATCATCTGGCCGCAGGCAAGCCGCCCGCTGGTAAATACGGGCTGCTTCTTGCGGCATTCCCAGCGCGTCCAACGTGTTGCCCAGGTTCGCCAGAACCTCCGCCGAGCCCGGCAGCAATGTCAGGGAGCCACGAAGACTGACAAGGGCATTTTGCAGACGCCCCAGCCCATTCAGGATCAGGCCCAGATTGCCATGGCCCTCGGCGAAATCGGGGTTTGCCAACACCGTTCTTGCGCAAACGGAAGCCGCTGCGACCAATCTCCCCTGGCTTTTCAAAACCACCGCAAGGTTGTTATAGGCCAGCTGATAATCCGGCTTCAGGACAATAGCCCCCTGATAGGCCGTCGCCGCCGATTCGTATCGCGCCGCAGCCTTCAAAGCATTGCCAAGGTTGTACCAGGCCTCGGCGAAATTCGCCTGAAGGCCCAATACCCGCCGGAAAGCATCAATAGAGTCGTCAACCCGTCCGAGATCCAGCAACGCGCTACCGAGGTTCACCTGATAGGCACCACAGGCTCCGTCGATAACAACCGCCCGACCGAACAGGTCACGGGCAATAAGGAAACGCTTCGTCTGACAGTAACAAAGTCCTAGAAGGTTCAGTCCGTCGGCAAATTGGGGAACATCGGAAAGAATTCGACGATAAAGCTGCCCCGCTTCCTCTAATCGCCCCGCGGTTTGATGCCCGACCGCTGCTTTCAGAAGCTCCGACATGCCGGGCGCCATCTCCATCATCAGGACACCATGGCAACCAAGTGGAGCCGATAAACTCTCCATATCACAGCGACACCACCAAACGGGTCAAGTTATCGGAAAACAGTTCTACAAGCCGATCCAGATCCTGCTCACTTCCGTAACGGATGATTTTCGCGGACGGCAACCAGGGAACATAATCCAGATTGAAGAACCGATTTTCGTTGTAAAGCGGATAAACCATATACATCAAGGTGGGCCTCCCCAGGGCGCCCGCAAGAATTGACGAGGTGGATGACGGCCCGGCTACCGCATCCAAAGCGGAGATCAAAGCGGCAAGATCATCGATATCATTGGTCACATCCAACCCATCGGCGATATGAATACGATGACCGGTCCGCTGGAATAACGCCTCAAGTTCCGCCTCGGCGCGACCATATTGAAGATTGACGAAGGTCAGCCCGGGAAGTGACAGCAGCGGCTGCAACCGCTCCAGGGACGGAAGAAAAAATTCCAGTTCGTCGGGGTTGATGCTGCGCCAGGAGAAACCGATCTTCAGTCCCGCCCCGAGACTGGCCAGCCAAGACTTCCAGTGGGCAACCCTCGCCGGATCGGCACGCAAATAGCCCTGGTGTCTGGGAAAGTCATTCATGGTCCGTCGAAAATATTGCCCCAGGCTGAACAGTGGGATCTGGCAATCGCCCACCTCCCGTAACGGATGAGGAGGATCAAGGTCGGGAATAACGGTTATGTCCGGAAAGGAACGGGCCATCAATGCCACCAACCGATGGTCGCATTCCAGCACCACCGCCCCCATTGCCCCCGTGGCCTCCTGCACAAGGTTCACGGCCAGCAACTGATCGGCAATTCCTTGCTCGTTCCAAATCAGCAATGTCCTCCCCGGGGCCGCGACACCATCCCAGCGTGGCAGAAGTGGTGCCGGCCGAACAAAGGAGCGGAACTCGTAGGCTGCCCAGGCTTCTCTCATCCGGCCCAGACAAAACAGGGCATAGGCTGCATATTCCTGATAGAGGGCCCGGCCCGGATCCAGCACCGTGGCCCGACGATGCGACGCAACAGCCTCTTCAAACCGCCCCAATTCCCTGAGCGCCGAACCCAGGTTATTTTCCGCCTGCGGAAAAGCATGCTGGTGATCCAAACGGATCGCACGGCAGTGCTGGACCACAGCGTCAGATACCAATTGTTGTCTCTTCGTCACGACGCCCAGGTTGTTCCAGGCAAGGGGATAGCCCGGATTCAAGCAGAGGGCGCCCCGGTAAGCATCCGCCGCCCGGCCTATCACCCCCATTTCCTTCAAGACGTTTCCCAGATTGTAATAGGCCTCCGGAAAATTCTTCCGCAGAACGAGGGACCTGTTAAGACTGGCCACCGCCGGATCGAGGCGCCCCAGAACAGTCAGGACATTACCCAGATTACAATAGGCGTCGCAGCCTGCCGGGTCGACGAGCAGTGCTCTTCGGAATGCCTCGACGGCATGCTCCGCCCGACCGCTGTCATACAGCGCATTGCCAAGGTTGACATGAAAGAGCGCCGAAGTGGCGTCAATGGCGACGGCTTGGCTGATCAGGCGCACGGCGTCGCCGTGCCGACCACGCTGATAAGCGATCATTCCCAATAGGTGGAGACTGTCGGCATGCTCGGGAACGGCGGCCAGAACCTGACGGTAACCATATTCTGCGTCTTCTAATTGCCCTTCCCCGTGGAAGCGGAGGGCCTCCTCCAGCGCGGTTCGGACGCCAGCAAAATCCATCCGCGCCCCTCTGCTTCGCGACCGTCTCGAAGATTGGCGTTTGTTTCGGTTCATCGGCTTTCGCCGCAGCCCAGTTCAGTCGACCCAGAGAAGCCACCGTCCTCGACCGCGGCAACAAAACATTCCAGTTTTTTGGCGAAGTCGTGGACAAGCAAGTCCAAATTTTTCTCAAATCCATAGTGGGCAATTTTTGCGTCCGGCAACCAGGGCATATAGTCCATACCAAGCATTCTGTTCTCATTTTCGCCCGGATAATAAACATACATCATCAGCGGAGTACCGACTGCGCCGGCCAGAATGGATGCGGCGGATGAGAAGCCGGTGACGGCGTCAAGCGCGCGAATCAAGGCGGCAACATCGTCGATGTCGTCGGTGACGTCCAGACCATCGGCAATGTGAATGCGAACACCCGTGCGACGAAAGAAGTCAGAGATCTCGTCTTCCGCCTTCCCGTATTGCAGATTGACGAACGAGACGCCGGCAATGCGGAACAAGGGAAGAAGTTGCTCCAGGGTTGGCAGGAAAAAGGGACGATAGGCGGGATCGAAACTGCGCCAGGAAATACCGATTTTAGGTCCCGGGCCAAGCGTGCCCAACCATGCCTTCCAATATTCGACCCTCGCCGGGTCAGGCCGCAGATAACCTTTATGATGAGGATAATCCACCGGCGCATTGCGAAAAAATTGTCCCAGACTAAACATCGGGACCTGGAGGTCGGCAGCGTCTGACAACGGATGCGGCGGCTCCATCGCCGGAAGGACCGTAATTTCAGGAAACGAGCGGGCGACCAGGCTCACCAATCGCGGATCGCATTCCACCAGCACCGCCCCCATGACGCGCGCAACGTCGGGTATCATCCCCAAAACCAGTATCTGATCGGCGATACCCTGTTCCTTCCAGATCAGCAAAGTCTTGTCCAACTGTGGGGTCCCATTCCAGCGTGGCAAGGCCCGCGGCGGCAGAGGACGCAATTCATAAGCCTGCCAGGCCTCCGCCCAACGCCCGAGGCAAAAAAGAGCATGCGCGGCGTTCGTATGAAACAGGGAGCGGCTGGGTTCAATCTCCACGGCTCGCCGATATTGCGTCAAAGCCTTGGAAATCTGCTCAAGCTCTTTCAGTGTCATGCCTAGGTTGTTGAAGGCGTCCGCATAAGCCGGACGAAGACCAAGCGCGCCATGATAGGCGGCCAACGCGTCCGTCAATCTTCCGAGGCCGCGAAAGGCAATTCCGCAATTGTAACGACATTCTGGATAATCAGCCTGCTGGGATAGAGCCCGCCGAAAGTGAACCAGGGCCTCCTCGAATCTGTTCAAGTTGTTCAGGGATTTACCCAGATTATTCTGCAATTCTGCGGAGCCCGGATGTTGAACCAGACCCCATCGGAAGATGTCGACAGCGGCTGTCAATTGCTTAATCCCGTCAAGGGCAAGACCGAGATTGCTCACCGTGTCAATACCGTCCGGGACCAGCCGAAATGCCTGACGGCAGACAATGGCCGCATCGGCCATCCGATCCAGGTCCTTCAGCACCACCCCGGTATTATTGAGTGCCTGAGGATAATTCGGACGCAAGACAAGGGCCCCGCGATAGGCCACCACCGCCGCCGCCGCCTGACCAAGAGTTTTGATCGCGTTTCCCAGGTTATAATAGGCTTCGGCAAAGTCGGGCCGGCGACGCAAAGCATTGCTGAAACTGACAACCGCCTCATCGAGGCGACCAAGATCCTGCAGGGCATTGCCAAGATTGGCAAAGTAAACAGCAGACGTCCCATCTTTGGCGATAGCTTGGCGGAACCAGTCGACGGCAACGGCGAATTGCCCGGCCTGGCAGGCGATCAGTCCCAATAGATTGAGGCTGTCTGCATGGCCTGGCGAAATTGAGAGGACTTTCCGGTACAGAATCTCGGCTTCCGCCAAACTGCCATTCCGATGCTTGGCAACAGCGCGGCGAAATACCTCGTCAGCATTCTTTGACGTTGGTTTCATGAGCCGGTTCTATACCAAGCTTGCAACAAACTGTCCCAGTTGATCAGCGAAAAGCCCGACCAGCACGTCCAAGTCCTGCTGGTACCCGTAAGGAATGATCCTTGCCGAAGGTAGCCAGGGAATATGGTCCAGACCAAAAAAACGATTTCCATTGGCACCCAGGCGATAAGCATACATCAATGTCGGCTGGCCAAGTGCGGCGGCCAGGATCGATGCGGTGGTTGATGTCCCGGTCACCCCATCAAGCGCACAGATCAATGCGGCAACCTCATCGAGGTCATTGGTTACATCCAGACCATCCGCCAAGTGGATGCGGCACCCGGTGCGCTGATGGAAGGCGGAGATCTCTTTTTCGGCCTTCCCATACTGCAAATTGACAAAGGTCATGCCGGAAAGCATCAACGCCGGCTGCAACCGGTCCAGGGAAGGCAGGAAGACGGGGGTCGACTCAGCCCGCATGCCGCGCCAGGAAAAGCCGATTTTCGGCCCCGGCCCCAGCGCGCCAAGCCAATCCTTCCAGTAGGCGATCCGTGCCGGATCCGCTCGCAGGTAGCCCTGATGCGCCGGGAAATCCGCCGGTCGGTTCCTGAAATGCCGCCCCAGGCTGAAAGCCGGAATATGATAATCAGCAGCCTCCGCGCGCGGATCAGGCAAGCCCATTTCGGCGACGACGGTAACTTCGGGAAAGGAACGAGCGAGGAGACTGACCAGACGGCGCTCACATTCCAGCACCACTTTCCCCATCGCCCGCACTGCGTCGGGAACCATACTGACGGCCAGCAACTGATCGGCAATTCCCTGTTCACGCCAGATCAGCAAAGTTTTGCCGGGAGCCGGCTGGCCATCCCAACGGGGCATGGTCGTCGGCCGTGGCGGCAGCATGCGGGCTTCGTAGGCCAACCAACCGTCCCGCATGCGCCCCAGGCAGAAAAGCGTTTGGGCTGCATTGGCGCGGATCTGGTTGCTGCCCGGCTCGATCCGGACCGCCCGCCGCGTCAGGGTGTCCCCCTCCTCCAGCGCCCCCTGGCAACTCAGCGCAATGCCGAGGGAACTATAGGCCGAGGCCAGCCCGGGTTGGATGACCACCGCTCGCTTTGCCGGATCTGTCACCGTCTCAGGTTCATCCCGGTCGACATAGGCGGCAGCAATATTGCTGTTCGCCTCCGGCAAGTCCGGATCCAACCTCAACGCCCGGCAATAGGAACCGAGAGCGGCATCCGAAGCCCCCATCTCCTTCAGGATGGTTCCCAGCAGGTTATAAGCCGGCGCCTCGTCAGCCTTCAGCGCCGCGCAGGCTTGGCAAGCGCTGGCCGCCGGCCCCCACCGACCCAGGGATCTGAGAGCAAGGCCCAGGCGGAGCCAGGTTTCGGCGCTGGTTCCGTTCAGGGACAGGGCGATCCGGAAAGAAATGACAGCTTGTTCCGCACGCCCCAACTCGGCGAGGGTAACCGCGCGGTTAAAATGTGCCAAAAAATAGCCGTCCCTGAACTGGATGGCCCTGTCGTAGGCGGTTACCGCCTCTTCCAACCGCCCCAGAACGCGTAACGCGTTTCCCATATTGCAATGGGCATCGGCGGACCCGGGCTGCAGCCTGACGGATCGACCACAGCAATCAGCCGCCTCTTCCGGCCGCCCCAGTTCAGTGAACAAGACGGCAAGGTTGTTTTGCGCCGCCGCGTCCTCGACATTCAGCAGGATCGCCCGCAGCAACGCATCCGCGGCTTCCTTGCGCCGTCCTATCTGGTGCAGAGCATTGCCCAAATTAAGATGAAAAAGCGCAGAAATTCTGTCAAGCCGGATAGCCCGGCCAATGATCTCGATGGCCCTGTCGAACTGCCCGCGCCGATAGGCTGCCATCCCCAGCAGATGCAATGCGTCCGGGTGTCTTATGTTGGTGGCAAGGATATGCCGGTACCCCCTCTCGGCCTTGTCCAGGATCCCGGAGGCATGTAATGCAAGCGCCTTTGAAAGGACCTCTCCTGCATCACACACCGGTGCACTCTTGAGAACGGCCTGCGGACCATGTTTCATCCGGCGCCGTACGCGGCTCATTCCCCCGTTTCTCCATAACCCGTAAAAACGGATTGAATCTAGTTAAGCCCAAAAGGTCGCACAACAGGTTTACTCGCCGCCTGACCTCGGCGAACACGCTCTTTAACCAATGTTTAAGGTCTAAAACCTAATATGTATGACATGCGGCCTCAACTGTTGCCAACGGGCTTCATTGTTGGTACGATCCAGGCGGTCATCGAATGTGACCTTTGTGTCTCTAGAATCAGGAGAGCGTTATGACTGACGTCACACTTACCGCGGCCATGCGGGCCAACCTCTACAGCCTGCAGCAAACCGCCCAACTTATGGCAACCACACAGCAGCGCTTGTCGACCGGCAAGAAGGTTAATAGCGCGCTGGACAATCCGCAAAACTATTTCTCCGCCTTGGCCCTCACCAACCGCGCCAATGACATCAGTTCGTTGCTCGACGGCATGAGCCAGGCCATTCAAGCGATCACTACCGCCAGCAACGGCATTACGACGGCGCAGTCCATCGTCAGTCAGATGAAATCGGTCGCCAACTCGGCAGCCCAGAGCCTGACCAGCGCCAGCAATGCCAATGGTACCAATGCCATCGCCTATGTGCCGCAGGGGACCTCCTCCTTCGCTGAGGCCAACGGCAGCACGCTGGCTGTAGCCGCCGACTCGGGCTTGCTGGTCAATCTTTCGCGCGTCAACGGCACTACTCCACTGGGAATCACGGCGGGCGCGACCCTGTCGGTGACCACCTCGACCGCCGGCGCCATCGTCAGCAGCACCTTTACGGTTGGCTCCTACTTGCAGACCGGCGCAGCGGGCAATGGCGGCGGCGCCACCCTGAATGACCTGATCACTTGGCTGAATTCCCAAACCGGCGCCAATGGTGGCCTCAGCGCCAGCATCACCGCCAACGGCACAATCGCCATTTCCGGTAATGGCGCCAGCACTGAAACTCTGTCCGGCAGTCTGGTAACCGCGCTCGGCTTGACGACGACCGTCACTAGCGCCGCTACGGCGACCAGCACCATATCGCTGAACAGCGCCACGGTCCCGTCGGCGGCTACCGCCCTTACCACGGCCAATGACTACCAGTACAACATGACCAGCCTGTACGGTGATACCGGCCTGCTCAACATCCTTAATGGCGATCAGATGACGGTCCAGGTCGGCAGCGGCGCCACCTATACCTTCACCGTCGGCGCCAGTGCCGTCAACAATGGCGTCCAGGGCAATGGCGGCGGGTCCACCTTGGCCGACTTGTCGACCTGGTTGAAGACCATTACCGGCAGTACGCTGGCCTTTGCGGCCTTTAACGCCGGCCCAACAGCGCAAATGTCCCTTTCCGTTGTCACCGGCGGCGTCACTATCGCCGGCAATCTGGCCACCACATTGGGCTTTACCACCACGGCCAATGCCGCCACCGTCCTGTCGGCCAATGTCGTCGCCGGCGCCAGCTTCACCAACCAGGCGGCGGCGACCGGATCGACCCTTTTGTCCAATCTGACCGATGCCAATGGTTTGGTGTTGTATCAGACCGGCGGCACCACCGGCGGCACCTCGGCCGGCAACTATCTGACACTGCAGGTTGGCGGCGGCACCGCCAGATCCATCAATATCACCGCCACAACGACGGTGCAGAACCTGCTGGATGATATCAATGGCGTCGGCGGCCTGACGGCGACCCTTGACGCCCAGGGCAACCTGAAGGTTTCAAACACCACCTCGGCCACCGTGACCGTCAGCGGCACCGCGTCCGGTCTGGTCGGCGCGAGCACCATCGCCGCCAATTCCAGTTCGACCAAGGCCATCTATGCCGGCTATGGCCAAGTCAACGCACAGACGCTGCCGACTACCGATCTGGTCAACCTGCAACCGCCATCCGGGATCAATCGCCTGGCCGACGGTGATCTGCTGACGGTGACCATTGGCGGCGTCACCAACACCATCACTGTCAAATCCCACGGCTATGCCAACAGTTCCACCCAGGTTTCGACGGTGCAGGGATTGTTGAACTCTCTCGGCCAAATTGCCGGCGTCACCGCCAGTCTGGACAGCACCACCGGCCAGTTGAGCGTTACAGCCAGCGGAGGCAGTTCAATCACCTTCGGTGGCACCGCCGCGACCAAACTGTCGCTGCCGCCGACAGTGGCGGCGGGGCAATCCAGCGCCGCCACCTCGGGCGTCAGCAGTGCGGTCATCGCGCAGTTTGACAATCTGCGCACACAGCTTGACCAGATGGTTCAGGACGCCAATTACCAGGGCATTAACCTGATCAGCAGCACTCAAAACAATCCGCTGACGGTGACCTTCGACGAAAAGGCGGTCAACGCGGCCAGTCTGGTGGTTAATTCCGTCGATGACTCCTCGAAAGGATTGGGGATCACCGCGGCTAGCGGCGCCTGGAAGGACACTGCCAGCATCCAGGCGTCCATTTCCACGCTTACTACCGCCCAGACCACTCTGCGGACCCAGGCCTCCACCTTCGGTCAGAACCTGACCACGGTGCAGACCCGCCAGGACTTCGCCAATCAGATGATTAATACTCTGAAGGCGGGTTCCGACAGCCTGACTCTGGCCGATATGAACCAGGAAAGCGCCAATATGCTAGCTCTGCAGACCCGCTCTCAATTGGGTACGCAGGCCCTGTCCCTGGCCAACCAGGCCAACCAGAGCGTGTTGCGTCTCTTCGGTTAACCAATAACCGGGTTGGGGGCGGCTTCGGCCGCCCCCTTTTTTTCGGATATAGCCTAGGCTGAGCGGCAGCCGGTTGATTTGTCCAACCGCGAAGACAGCTACCTTCCGCTTCGGGCCAGATTGGTATGAATACGATGACCAACGAGGACCCCTTCCAGTCAGCCATGGCCTACCACCAGAATGGCCTCTTCGAGCGTGCCGAGCAGATGTACCGCGGCATCGTTGAGGCCGCCCCCAACAACGCTCCGGCATGGCATTATCTCGGATTACTTCTGCACCATACCGGTCGCAGCGACGAGGGAGCCGCGCTGATCGGCAAATCCCTGGAAATCGACCCCGGCAGCACCGAGGCTTTGTGCAATCTCGGAATGCTGCAAAAGGCCCTGGGGCGGACCGAGGACGCGGTGGCGAGCTACCGCGAGGCATTGCGCTTGAACGCCGCCAACGCCATTGCCCAACACAACCTGGGCAATGCCCTGCAATCCCTGGAACGTTGGCCGGAGGCACAGGCCGCCTATGACGCGGCGATCAGAATAGATCCCTTCCAAGTGGATAGCCTGGTCGGCCTCGGGGAATCCCTGTTCGCCCAGGCAAAACTTGCTCCGTCGGCCACCGCTTTCGCCGCCGCCGTCAAGCGTGACCCCACCCGTGCGGACGCCCGTCTCGGCTGGGGCCGCGCCCTGCTTGAACAGATGCGTCTCGACGAAGCAGAAGAACAGTTTCGCACAGTCCTCCAGAACGGCCCAAACGCCGATGCCTTGTTCAGTCTTGGCATCGCCTGCTATTACCGCGGTGACCTGACAAACGCCATCCGCTGTTTCCGCCAGACCCTGGAACTGTCTCCTGACTTCAGCAATGGCCATTTCCACCTGGCCGCCGCCCTACTGCGAAACGGCGAGTTCGCCGAGGGCTGGGCCGAATATGAATGGCGTCGACGGCTTCCCGGATTCCAAGGCATCTCAGATACTTCCCACGAATGGCATGGCGAGCCTTTGGAGGGCCGCACCCTTTTGCTTTACGGCGAACAGGGCCTTGGTGACAGCCTGCAATTCGCCGCGCTGGTTCCCATGCTGGCGGCCAGAGGCGATCGGGTGGTGCTGGCGGTACCGGCCCCATTGGTTCGCCTGCTGCGCGCGACTCCGGGCGTCTCCGAGGTGGTGGCTCATGGTCAGCCGATCTCCTGTGACCTGCATTTACCCCTGCTCAGCCTGCCGCATGTTTTGGGAGTCGGGCTCGATGTGACACCGTCGGCCGCGCCCTATCTGCGAGCCGATGACGAGGCTGTAGCTGTCTGGAGAGGCCGTCTGGCCGAGGCCGGAGGCCTGAAAATCGGCCTTGCCTGGGCCGGCAACCCGCGCTCTCACGACCCCCGCGCCACCGTCGCTGACCGCCGACGCAGCCTTCGCCTGGAGCAGTTGGCGCCCCTCGCGGCTTTTGGCGGCGTCACCTGGGTCAGCCTGCAGAAAGGCGAACCGGCGATGCAAACCAGGGGCGCCGCAGCCGACCTGCCCCTGCTGGACCTGATGGACAAAGTCGAAGATTTCGCCGACACCGCCGCCCTGGTCGCCAATCTCGATCTGGTGATCACGGTCGACACCTCCATTGCCCATTTGGCCGGCGGCATGGGCAAGCCGGTGTGGATCCTGTCACGCTACGATGGCTGCTGGCGTTGGCTGTCCGGGCGTGACGATGTCCCCTGGTATCCCAGTGCCTGGCTGTTCCATCAACGGACTCCCGGCGATTGGGCCGAAGTCATCGATCGAGTGGCCCAGATGTTGCAGAGTATCTTTGACCCCAGTGCCGTACCGCCAGACGATACGGCAAGGTTGATCATACCGGGTTAGGAGATGATGCATGGGAACCGATGCTTACGGAAAAGTGATCCTGGATACCGGGTCGCAGCGGCAGTTGGAAGCGCAAGCCCTGCTTCGTATGGCGCGCCTGTTGGCCGAGGCGCTGACCGCTGACGACCGGCAGGCGTTGATTGACGCAACATTGCTTAACTCTCGGCTCTGGCTGTTCTTCTATTCGCAGATCGAAAGTGAACAAGTCGCTTTGCCTGCTGAAGTAGAAAGGAATATCATTCTCTTGGCCAGTTATGTGGTCAAGGTCTCGCCGAAGGCGATGACAGGCGACGAGGACACCGTGAACTCCCTGGTCTCCATCAACCGCAATATCGCCGCCGGACTGTCCGAGACACCCCAGTTCGAGGCGCCGCCGCCGGCGGCCATGGCAAGATTCGCGCCCATTTCTGCCTGATTAAATAGGAGGAGGACGATGGCGACCACCAGCACCACCATCGCAGCGGCGACAACCGCCGGCACCGCCAAGGAGTGGTCAAAAACCCTCCGTGAGGTCGCCAACCAGACATCGGCGACCGCCACCGACATCGGTTGGCTGCGCAACAACGACAGCCGCCTGAACGTCGTCTCCGCCCTTTCGGCAACCGACAAGGTGCAATATTTTACGATGAACGCCGTGTCCGGAGGCAAATTCGGCATCGGCACTCAGTCTGACCAGAACATTCGCGTCCAAGTTTATGACCAACATAATCGGGTGGTTGCCGACAGCAAAGCCAATATGGGCGTTGCCAGCACCAATTACACGGCGATGCAACACAGCAATTATGACATGAAAACCGGCAAATACGTTGTCAAGGTGACGCGGGATACCGGAGTCGCGGCAAATGCCGTAACGCATTTCGCCATGCAGATGAAGATCGGCACCACCTACACGAATGATTACGTCACCCAACAGGTCCCCCTGACCCAGGACCAGTATGCGGCGTCGCTGACAAGCCCGACGACGACCACCAACCCGACCGCCTCTATTCTTTCAACGGCGATGACCGGTCAGAGCTCTCTGCTTGGCGGAACAGATACGTCGGGTGGGGCAAAAGGGATCTTCGGCATTCTTAGCACTATTGCGTGAATACATAACGAGCCATCCGCGGCCGAGAAATGACTCGCAATTTCTGGCTCATTACTTCATAATGCAGTTGAGAGTAGTATATACTTGATGGAGATCCAGAATGGAGATCACCAGCGTAGGCGGAACCACTCCTCTGCCTCCTGGGTCGGTTCAGCATACAGAATCAGCCAACCCGTCCCAGCCGACATTAACCGCAAACAAATCCCAGGGCAGCGACAGCCAAGTGTATCAGACGCCAGTGGTGTCGTTTGATTCCATGACCGGGGACCCGGTGTTGCAGTTCCGCGACCCTAAGTCGGGCGACCAGGTTTTTCAGGTACCGTCCCACCAGAGCCTGGAATACGCCCGCCGCGAGCATCTGACGGACGAGAAGCCGAAAGCCGGGAACGTCGTTTCGGTTTGATCCCTTGCCGCCCCGTCGCCCCTTGGTTCGTCCCGGAACTAACCGGAAACCGTGAACGGTTGGCCGCGGCGTCCCGATCGAACCAGTTCCCACATTTGGCTAAAACCCGCCTCAAGGTTGCGGGCGAAGCGCTGTCCGTCAAACAAGGTCGAAACGCCTCTCTGCCTGATCAGTTTTTCCCTCAACTCGGCAAGTATTGCCGGGTGCTCGGCATAATGCAGTGCCTTGGCCTCATAGTCCCCCAGAGATCCGGCAATCAGCTCCGGCAGGTCCAACGCCGTCAGCAGACTTGCGGCAACCCGCCCGGAAAACGTCGCCCCCTTCACCGTCAGCACCGGAAGCCCGGCCCATAAGGCATCGCTGGCCGTGGTATGGGCACAGCATGGCAGGACGTCGAGAAACAAATCGGCAAGCGAATGCCGGGCAAGATGGTCCTCCAAGGGCACTCTCGGGGCGAAGACCAACCTGGCGGGATCGATACCATGCCGCGCCGCTTGGCGTCGCAAATTCCCGGGCATGGGGTCGGGAGCATCCAGCAGCCACAGAACGCTTGCCGGGACCCGGCGCAGCAAGCGCATCCACAGCCCGAAGAATTCATTACCAAGCTTATAGGCACTGTTGAATGCGCAAAAAACGATCCCGCGTTCAGGCAGACCGCATGTCTCGCGGGATGGGGACGCCCCAATCAAACGCCGTCGGTCATTGGCTTGATAGCAACCCGGCAGATGGACCAATCCCTCTGACCACGCGGATTGCTCTTCAAAGGGAGCGACAATCGCGTCGACAATGGCCCAATCAAGATAATCCGCTCCCGTGGTGGCGGGGTAACCCAGCCACGCCACCTGGACCGGCGCCGGCCGCAAGGCAAGAATTTCTGGTCGGGCATTTTGCGAATGCCCCTTGAGGTCGACCAGAATATCTATCGAGTCGGTATGAATTCTTAATGCTGCGTCCCCATGAGTGGAATTTCGCAGATCAACGAAATCGTCGAAGGCAGCAGACAGGCGTCTGCGCATATCGCTGCCGTCATCCACCCCCAAGGAATAGCCCACCACCCGGAATTTATTGCGGTCATGCCTTTCGAAAAGTTCGGCAGCCAGAAAAGCCGTGGCATGGGCATGAAAATCCGCCGACAGATATCCTATGCGCAACGGTTGGCCGGACCATTCCGCCAAACGGGGCCAGTCGCTGAAGGCCCTGCCGGCCGCCATCGCCTGGACCGGCGCCAACCAGTTGCGGCCGCAAACCAGTTGATCTTCTGGGGTCGTCGACATGCCCAGCAGGATCATCGGGGCGATGCGCCCTCCCCGCCGCACTGCCTCTATTACCTTCCTCTCTTCCACCTCCAGACCGTCCCAATCACAAGCCTGCCTTCGCAGATGCACCAACGCCGCCCGCGCCATCAACATCTGCGGTTCGGCCAGAATGGCCCGGCCATAGGCCGCCAGGGCCTCCCCCACACGATCGAGATCCTTGAGCAGGGTGCCCATATTGTGGAGGCACGAGGCGAAGCCGGGAGATCTTGCAACCGCATGGTGATAGGCCACCAATGCGGCGACAAAAAGTCCCAGATCCTGCAATGCCAGCCCGAGATTGTTCCAGGCCTCAACATAATCGGCGTTCAAGGCTAACGCCTGCTGACAGGCCGCCACCGCCTGCCCATTTTTGCCGATGGCCATCAGCACCGTGCCAAGATGACACCAGGCCTCGGGAAAATCCCGCCTCGCGGCCAGCGCCAGCAGGCCCTCGGCCAACGCCTCCTCGGGCTTCGCCAACTCCATCAGGATCATCGACAGATTGTAATGGGGCTCGGCGAGATGCGGAGAAATCCAGACTGCCCGACGAATGATGGCGGCAGCCTCCTCATGTTGCCCCCGGCGGTAAAGGGCCAGCCCAAACTCGACCAGCGTTTCGGCAGAATCCGGACAATCCACCAAAAACTGACGCACGACATGCCTCGCGAACCTCGGCAGCCTGGTGATTTTGCCGAGAAAATTTCAGGCGCAGCCACTGAAATGGCATGACAAATAGTAAACAAATAGTTAAGATTGCCCGCTCTCAACAACACTCCGAGTTTTGTCTTTGATTAAGTCTTACAGCTATGCTGCCAGTCTTTACATGAAGAATGCCGCCACCGCGCTTTGGCTCTCTGCTGACGGGCCCCGCCCCACCAAAGCCCCCCAACCGCGCCCCTCAAAAACGATCCAAGGCCAAATGGGTAAAGATTTAACCGCCGATGCGAAGCTGCATCTGGGGCAGACTATCGACCTCTCGGCCTGACTGCCGGACATCCCGTGCTGTTAACTTTTGTTAAATCATTTTGTTCGAAAAAATATAGTTGCATGAACGACCGTACTGACGCTCGAGGTTCGCCAGTCAATAAACAATCAGAGGGCCGAGGAAAGAATGTTGCGGGCAAAGTTTGGCGAAGAAACGAAATGCTATCACGACATTGACGATGAATTCTTCATCGCCCTTTTTCCCCTTCTGCAGAGACACTCAATCACCGCCATGGAAGGGGCGGAGCCGCCCTGGGCACTCTATAAATCGGTAGAATATATCGTCAAAAACAACATTCCCGGTGATGTCGTTGAATGCGGTGTGTGGAATGGCGGCTCGATGCTCCTGGCGGCGATGGCTCTGATTCATTTCGGAGACACCTCAAGAAAACTGTATCTCTATGACACCTTCGCCGGCATGCCTCGTCCGGACGACATTGATTGCCGATGGGACGGACTGCCAACACTTCCCACCTGGGAAGCCTATGCCAATTCGGGAAAAATTTGGGGGTTTGGCGGGACCGTAGAAATGGTCCAGGATGTGATGCGACTATCTCAATACCCAGAAGAAAATATTATTTACATTAAAGGTATGGTAGAGGACACCATACCTCAAACACGCCCAGACTCAGTGAGCATTCTTCGCCTCGACACCGATCTATACAGATCAACCCTGCATGAGCTTGTTCACCTCTATCCACAACTAGTTAGTGGCGGAATTCTTATCATAGATGATTATGGACAATTTCAAGGGGCTAGAATTGCTGCGGATCAATACTTTGCAGAAAACAATTTAAGAATTTTTCTCACGCGGATTGATCAAACCGTCCGGCTTGCCGTGAAACCTTAAACCGCACTCGCCCCGCTCGATCATTTTCTGACCCTGGCGGGAATTTACATCTCCAAGAAATAAGCCCGGCGGAACCACTTGGACAGCCACTGCATTCTGTGGTAGTTTGCCAAGTTCGCGCGCTAAGAATTGCGCGTGCTGGAAACCCTTAGAATAGGGGTCGGCTATAACAGGCATTTCGTCCCTTTCGCCTGTCCAGATCAGCAGGTTGTCGACAACGGCCATAACGTTGTTGACGACCACAGATATCGTGTCTTTGAACACCTCTCAGACGGCGGCGCTGACGACTGCCCAGATTCGGGCGCTGCAGCCTGAAACCATCGGTGGCTTGACCACCACCGAAATGAGCGCTCTTTCCGCCGCCCAGATCGCCGCGCTGGATTACACCCAGGTCGTCTTTACCGCCGAACAGTTGCAGATCCTTAGCGGCAGCCAGATCGCAGCCTTCACAACGACCGACATCGCGGCTTTTTCCACGGCGCAGGTAGCCGCCCTACTGCCAACCCAGTTGGGCGCCTTCAGCATCGCCGAGTTAAACAGCCTTACCGCCACAGCGGCGGCGGCTTTGACGACAACGCAGATTTCCGGACTGAGCGCCGCGCAATTGGGCGGCATTTCGACCACCAATCTGGTGCCGATGCATCTGAGCGCACTTTCGGCCGACCAACTTTCGGGTCTGCGAGCGGCGGGTGTCGCGGCCCTGCATGGCGCGTCGGCACTGACCTCGACCATGGTGGCCGGACTAGATCTCGTCGCAATCAACGGCCTGACCACAACCACCCTCAGTGATCTGACGACGACCGAGTTGTCCGGCCTCAGCACCACACAGATCGATAGCCTCAACATCAAAACGCTGAACGGACTGTCAAGCTCGGCGGCGGCCTCACTTACCACTACACAGATTTCGGGCCTGAGTGCCGCGCAGTTGGGCGCCATTTCGACCACCAATCTGGTCGGCCTGTCGCTGGCCTTCCTATCGACGACGCAACTGGCTGGCCTAAATGCCAATGAGGTTGCGGCACTTCAGGCGTCCTCGGAACTGACCTCGACAATGATCGGCGCCCTGACCATCGCGACGATGAATGGCCTGCCCCTTTCAACTTTGAATGCCCTGACGGCCTCCCAGCTGTCGCAACTGAGCTCAACCCAGGTCGGTGGCTTGGCGCCATTCGTGTTAAGCGCGCTTCCGACCAACACAGCCGCATCCTTTACAAGCACCCAGATTTCCGGTCTGAGCGCTTGGCAGCTTGGCGCCCTCTCGACAACAAATCTGGTCAATCTCCAACTCGGCTTCCTGACGACGGCTCAGGTCCAGGGACTGAAATCCTCCGCCGTAGCGGCGTTACACGCGGCTTTGGAGCTTTCCTCGACCATTGTCGCCGGACTGAACCTGGCGGCCATCACCGGCTCCTCCACCACCACACTTGCAATGCTGACGGCGACAGAGCTGTCCGGGTTGAGTACCACCCAGATCGCCGGCTTCGGCGCGTCGACCCTGAGCGGGCTATCGACTACGGCTGTCGCCTCTCTTACCACAACCCAAGTCTCCGGCCTCACCGCCGCGCAATTGTCGGCCATATCGACCACCAATCTGGTCAGCCTATCGCTGGGATCGCTGACAGCGACACAACTGGCCGGCCTGCGCGCAGCAGAGGTTGCCGCCCTTGACGCGGCAGGCGAACTGACCTCGACCATGGTTGCTGGGCTTACCATCGGCGCCGTCATCGGACTTTCCTCGACCGTGCTGGGTGGACTTTCGACCTCTGAAGTTTCGGGCCTGACCACCACTCAGATCGGCGCCCTAAACGCGGGGACACTGAACGCGCTGTCGACCACGGCAGCTGCGGCTTTGACGACGACGCAGATTTCAGGACTGAGCGGCGCGCAATTGGGCGCAATTTCGACCACCAATCTGGTCAGCATGTCACTAGGCTCGCTGACGACGACCCAATTGCTGGGGCTCAAGGCGGCGGATATCGCAGCTTTGCACGCCGCGTCCGAACTCACGTCGACCATGGTCGCCGGCTTGGCCCCGGCGGCGCTTAACAATTTGACCACCACCACCTTGGGAGCGCTGACGGCGACCGAACTGTCCGGCCTGAACAGTACGCAGATCGATGCGCTGAGTGCGGCAGCGCTGAAAGCGTTGTCCGCGACGGCGGCGGCATCCTTGACCACGACGCAGAATTCGGGTTTGAGCGCCGCCCAGCTGGGCGCCATCTCGACCACCAATCTGGTCAGCCTTTCCCTTGATTCCCTGACAACCGCCCAATTGCAAGGGCTCAAGGCGGCGGATGTCGCGGCTTTGCACGCCGCGTCCGAGCTCACGTCGACCATCGCCGCCGGCCTAACAGTTTCTGCAATCAACGGCCTGACCACTACCACGTTGGGCGATTTGACCGCGACCGAGTTGTCCGGTCTGGCCAGTTCGCAAATCGCCGGTCTCAGCGCGACCGCTTTAAGCGCGTTGTCAGCCACGACCGCCGCCTCACTCACCACGACGCAGATCTCGGGACTGAGCGCCGCACAGTTAGCCGCCATCTCGACCACCAATCTGGTCAGCTTGTCACTGGACTCGCTGACAACCACCCAATTGCTGGGACTGAAGGCAGCGGATGTCGCCGCCCTCGACGCGGCAGGCGAGTTGACCTCAACCATGGTCGCCGGCCTGACCGTGAGCGCGCTCAACGGGCTTTCCACGACGGTGTTGGCCGGCCTGTCGTCAACCGAACTGTCGGGTCTGAGCACCACACAGATCGCCGGCTTGAGCCCGACAACGCTGAACGCCATTTCCGCAGCGGCGGCCTCTTCTTTGACCACTACCCAGCTGTCGGGCCTGAGTGCTTTTCAGCTGGGCGCCATTTCGACCACCAATCTGGTCAGCCTGTCGCTGGGATCGCTGACGACCACCCAACTGCAGGGACTGAAATCCTCGGCGGTGGCCGCCTTGCACACAGCGACGGAGCTGACCTCAACCATGGTCGCCGGGCTGACCGCTGCAGCACTCAACAGCTCGACCACCACCACCCTGGGCGCGCTGACGGCGACCGAGCTGTCTAGCCTGAGCACGACACAGATATCCGCCCTGAGCGCATCGACGCTGAGCGCGCTTTCAAACGCAGTGGCGGCATCCTTCACCACAACGCAGATATCCGGACTGAGCGGCGCCCAACTGGGCGCCATCTCAACGGCAAATCTGGTCAGCCTGTCGCTGGGCTCGTTGACAACCACCCAGTTGCTGGGATTCAAAGCCGCTGATGTCGCGGCTTTGCACGCCGCGTCAGAGCTTACCTCGACCATGGTCGCCGGCCTTACGCCGGCGGCAGTCAATGGGCTGACTACCCCCACGCTCGCAGACCTGACGGCGACCGAGTTATCCGGCCTCAGCACCACCCAAATCGCCAATCTCAGCGCACTGACCTTGAGCGGGCTGTCGACCACGGCAACGGCATCCTTGACGACGACACAAATTTCCGGCTTGAGCGGCGCGCAATTGGGCGCAATTTCGACCACCAATCTGGTCAGCCTGTCGCTCGGATCGGTCACCACTACCCAGCTGCAGGGGCTGAAGTCCTCGGCTTTGGCGGCCCTGCATACGACGTCGGAACTTACGTCAACCATGGTCGCCGGCTTGACCGTCGCGGCCCTCAACAGTTCCTCCACCACCACCTTGGGTGATCTGGCAGCGACCGAACTGGCCAGTCTGAGCACGACACAGATAGCCGGCCTGAGCGCGACGACCCTGAGCGCCCTGTCCAACACGGTGGCAGCGTCTCTCACCACGACGCAGGTTTCCGGCTTGAGCGCCGCACAACTGGGCGCCATCTCAACGGCAAATCTGGTCAGCATGTCACTAGGCTCGCTGACGACGACCCAATTGCTGGGTTTCAAAGCCGCGGATATCGCGGCTCTGCACGCCGCGTCCGAGCTCACGTCGACCATGGTCGCCGGGCTGTCCCCAGCGGCAATTAACGGCCTGACCTCCGCCACGCTGGGGGATCTGACGACGACCGAGCTCTCCGGCCTAGGCAGTGCGCAGATCGCATTGCTCAGTGCTCTGACGTTGAACGGACTGTCTACCACGGCCGCCGCCTCACTCACCACGACGCAGGTCTCTGGCCTGAGCGCCGCGCAATTAGCCGCCATCTCGACCACCAATCTGGTCAGCCTGTCACTGGGCTCGCTGACAACCACCCAGTTGCTGGGGTTCAAAGCCGCGGATGTCGCGGCTTTGCACGCCGCGGCCGAGCTTACTTCGACCATGGTCGCGGGCCTGACCGTGAACGCGCTCAACGGGCTTTCCACGACGGTCCTGGCCGGCCTGACGACAACCGAACTTTCCGGCCTCAGCACCACCCAGATCGCCGGCTTGAGCCCGACAACGCTGAATGCCATTTCCGCAACGGCTGTCGCATCTTTGACAACGACGCAACTTTCGGGCCTGAGTGCTTTTCAGCTGGGCGCCATCTCGACCGCCAATCTAGCCAGCCTGTCGCTGGGCTCGCTGACGACCACCCAACTGCAGGGACTGAAATCCTCGGCAATTGCTGCCCTGCACGCAGCGTCGGAACTCACATCGACCATGGTCGCCGGCCTGACTGCCGCCGCCATCAACAGCTCGACCACCACCACCTTAGGCGCACTGCAGGCAACCGAACTTTCACGCCTCAGCACCACCCAGATCGCCGGTCTCAGTGCAGCGACGCTGAGTGCTCTATCAAACGCGGTGGCGGCGTCCTTCACCACGACGCAGATTTCTGGCCTGAGCGCCGCCCAACTGGGCGCCATTTCAACCACCAACCTAGTCAGCCTGTCACTGGGCTCGTT
>Ga0007882_10000537_pt1 | contig 22260 bp, 13 predicted proteins | sample CryBogCBH12Aug01_FD_71195 | JGI IMG/M metagenome (GOLD analysis project Ga0007882, IMG submission 71195) | Freshwater microbial communities from Crystal Bog, Wisconsin, USA - CBH12Aug09.1 | ecosystem: Environmental > Aquatic > Freshwater > Lake | place: Crystal Bog, Wisconsin, USA | collected... | reverse complement strand
TGTTGGCTGGGGCGTGAGTCCCACAACTGGTGGCTCGGCACCGTTCACGCGGTGCAACCCACGTTTACTCCGGAGAGCAGACACCGCTTTCACTTTCACCGCCAGCCATACTGTCTAGGCTGCCATGCGTGCCGAAACCACCATACTTCTTTCAGAGCTGAAGAGCTTGAAACTTTGTAGTAATCTTGGGCAGCAGTCAGCTTTGCCGCATAGGTCTGTCGCTTCGTGGAGTGAGGCATTAAATAATAGATGCGCTGCACCTGCCCGTTTTGATCGGTGTATTCCAAAGCGAACACGCGGTCGGGAATAACCCCAAGCTTGCTGCCATCGCGAATTTTTACCCGCCAATGCAACGGCGCTTCGACGGGCAGATTTAATTCATCTTCATGCAACAACCGGATGCCGTGCCGCAGGCAGGCGAGTTCCAGCGACACCATGACATCGGAAACCAACAACGCATGCGCCAGATACATCCGGCCGATGGCGCGATTCTTTTCGCCCCACGTCGCCGGATTGAGTTGCAACAGTGAACCGCTTTTATTTCCTAAACCGTAGGCGATAGATTGGGAACCGTTGCGCTCGTAGTATTGAAGCTGGGCGCGCGGGCGTTCCAAGTATCAAGCGTCACGAGATATGAACGCGCACGCATCACGCAAAACACGGCATAAGCCAACACCGTCGCCACTCACTTGGAATGGCGAAATGCGTGGGTTGGGATGCTCGCATGTGCTCCGAAACATGCGCGCACAATGGGAAAACTGTGGCTATCTAACATGGTTCGCAATAAACCGGCGTTCTATTTGAGTGGGGAGACGTGACCATCGCCGTAGAGGACGTTCTTGTAGCCATTTGTTCCGCCCATGTGGAAATTTTCGTAGTCATACAAGAGGGGTGCGTTGATTGGTGGGATGGTAAAGCGCGCGAACGGCGGGCCGACCTGGATGTGTTCGAGCACTTGATCGTTGAACATATAATTCCATTCGAAACTCGACCCTTCCGTTTTGAAATACTCGCCCTGTTCTTGAGGGCAGCGGAAAATCGGCGAATTACTCCGGCCGACTTGCGCGATCAAGACATCGCAGATGCGAGGAAGAATATTGTTCGCATCGATTGGCGTTGACGGCCTTTGTTCCGCCGATGGCAGCCGGCCTTGGTTATCATCGGCAAACACTGCCACCGCAAGGCCTATCTGGCGGAGGTTGCTGACGCAATTGATGCTCTTCGCCTTGTCCTTTGTCCGGCTCACCGCCGGCAACAGCAGGCTGGTGAGAACCGCGATGATGGCGATGACCACGAGCAATTCGATGAGGGTAAAAGCACAGGTGACCCAACCACGTGGCGTGTCTCCATTTGGATTCATACTTGGAAAGCCGTGGCTGAGTTATTGAATGCTCTTGCGCATTTCATTGAACATGCGACTGCGTTCTACCCGTTGGTCTGGGGTAGAATCCCGCATGGCACCGGTGACACGCTCCATCATTTGCTGCTGCATCTGCGACTGCATTTCCGGATTTTTTTGCATCACCTGTTGCATGGCTTGCACGCGTTCTTTGGGCGGCAGGCTGCGGATGGCTTCCATCTCGCGGCGCTGCCTCGCCTGCTTCTGTTCTTCGGGACTCAATGTGGCCAGATTTGCTTCAAACTGTCTGGCCTGCTCCACCTTTTGGTCCGGCGTCAGACTTGTTGCTGTGTTGACACTGCCTGGCCGTCCCATGAACGGCGCGGCGGAAAGCACATAGAACACAGTCCAACTCCGCTTCACCTGCCGCGCCAACTGCTCAACGGCGTCGGGCAGGATGGCCTGGGATAATTTCAAACTCACCTTGCCGGGCGTGTTGTCTTCAGGCACGACGCGACCGGATGAAACACGGCTCAAGCTTTGCGCAGCGGAAAGGGCGTCCTTGACTTCGATCTGAACATTCACCAAACCGCTCTCGTTTCGCAACGCGTTGCCGAGCATTCCGGCGAAACGAAACGACGGCTGCTCCTGCCATGATTTCCACGGGCTGTCGCCGGCCTTTTTTCCTGCGCTCACAGTGGCCTTCAAGATGCTTAAGGTGGATTTGCTGGAGTAAATCGGATAGACGGCAATTGAGCGTGAGGCGGTCTGCTCGCCAATGACGCGCAGCACTTCTTCGAGCGGGACCTTGCGCACTTTCAGCGTCACCGTCCCCTTCACATCTGGGCTTACATAGATATCTTCCCATGTCTGCCACTCGATCTTGCCAATCACCGTGCGCACGTCGGCATTGCGAACATCAAGCGTCACGAGATTCGAACGCGCACGCATCACGCAGAACACGACGTAAGCCAACACCGTCCCACTCACAACCAACAACATCAATCGCCAATTTTTGCTCATTCGGTTACGCAATGCGTAAATGTTTATGACTTCAGTTCACCAGCCCCAACAGCGCCGCTTGAGCTTCCTGTCTTACGGTAAGAACTTTCTTCAAATTAGCCTGTGCTTCTTCCAGCTTGGCCTGCTTCACTTTCTGTGAAGCCTTGTATTTGGCGAGCAAGTCCTTGATCTGAGCTACCGGCGCGTTGTCGTCCAGCGCCTTTTGCAGTGCATTCTGTTCTGGGCTGGGTTGACCGAACATACCACCACCAGGCCCTCCTTGATTACCACCACCACCATTACGACCACCGCCGAACATCCGGCCCATGCCGCCCCCCGTGCCGACTTCACGGCGCGAGTCCATTACTTTTTGGACTAACGGTTTCACCGCGTCCCAGTCGGTGTCGTTGGTAAAGGCAAGCTGTTCTTTGATGCGATCCATCATGCGCTGCTGAAATTGGGCCGGATCAAAATTGCCTCCCCCAGGTCCACCACCACCGGGAGGACCGCCGCCGCCGAAGGCCCCGCCACCAGGGGGCCCGCCACCATTGTCATTTTGCGCCAGAACGTTGCCGGCAGCTAAAAATAGGGCTGCCGTAATTCCGCACACCGCTAACAGTTGATTTATTTTCATAGTTTTTCAGTTTTAGTTTTTCTAGTTGTTCATCGTTTTTCAGTCAGAGCGCACCCAGTGCTGACGGCCAGTTGATAGCTGGCTTTAAGAAATCATGAAGCGATTATTAATTAGTTGTTCAGGGTGATTATTTGAATTGAATATTTTCGGCGAACTTGGTGAACAGCTTCAGGTCTGCTTTACCACCAGAAACCTTCCTGCCCTGCACCGTAATGTTCTCAAAAGCCACATTCTCGACCAAATGATTGTCATCATAGCCATTGATCACCGAATAAGGAAATTTGCCATCCAGAATCTGGATATTCTGAAAGGTAATGTTTTTTATGTAGCCCCGGTTGGATGCGTAAAACTCTTTTTTGTCGGGCAGCTCGCTAAGCAGATTATCCCAGGCTCCATTTGGTTTCGGCTTTGCCCTAACTGTTTCTGGGAAAGGGTTTTTGTCGTAACCCCACATGGAATAGATGATAGCTAGATCGAACAACTTACTGTTCGCGCACAAATCGGCGTTTTCCACTCGGATGTTATCCCATAAAATATTTTCTACCGTGGCGTAGTCTCCATTATGGATGCTAAAAATGGCACCGCGCTCGTCCTGCATCAACACGTCGCAATCCCGAAAAGTAAGGTCGCTCACCTTCTCGCATTGCTCCTCAAAGCCGATTTCAAACACATTGCCATAGTCCATGTTCCATAAGGTGCAACGCTCCACTAAAACGTTTTTCACATTGGGTTTATCAGCTCTCGGATTGGGATAATACGACGGGTGAAAGAAATCCAACGCCTTGAAGACAAGACAATCATCGTTCGAACGAATGAAACAATCACTAATCACTTCATCCTGACAACTGCACGAATCAATTCCATCGGATCCATAGTTCCAATTGAGGATGCGAATGTTATTTATTTTGAGAGCCTTGCAGGCGAAATTGTGAAACGTCCAATGAAGGCTGTTGAATAACGTAATTCCTTCCACCCGGACATTGTCCGCATGATCCAAATAGATCAACCGCCATGGCTCATTATTAAGTCCGCTACCTGAAGCGCGATTGTTTGAACCGTCAATCATCCCCCGGCCAAGAATACTTACGTTCGTCGCCCCTTGAACGCGAACCATGCCCCTTAATACGGCACCGCCCTCGATATAAAGCGTCTGGTTATTAGTCAAGTCTAGCACTCCCACGTCATAGGCTTTCCCAGCCTTGTAATACAGCACGTTTGCATCGTTCGTTCGGGGCGGACTTGACTGGGGTAAGCTGGTCAATAAATGAAGGGCATTATTTTTGTCATTATTTACCAAGACAGTGAGCATTTTAGGTTCCGATAGATCAAACTCGAAGGTATTGTCATCAATGCTCTTGTGGCCGACTTTTTTCGCTGAAGGAAGGATATCCAACCATTTTATATCCCTCATGGACCAGACCCGCACAGTGATGTTCCCGGTGAAATCAAATGTAGCGAAAGAATAAAACCCGTGCTGACTGTTCCCAGCCTGCCCCGCAAAAATTTCCTGCCCATTAACCCATACCCGGAAGTCTTTTGAAGCTGGCACTCCGGCTGGGGTGTATGCCGTCAGCTCCGCCTTTAGGGTGATGGGACTGATACATAACAGCAGAAAAAAGACACATTTGACCAGAGCGTCTTGAATAGATGGTTTGATCATGGATATTGCCAGTTCGCGGTCCAATTATAACCCCACAGATTGTTAAGTTTGACACTCTCGACGTGACCATCCACGAAGACCATGTTGTTGATTGCGTGGTTAGGCAAAGATCCTACAGTGGGAGTAACTGACCTGGGCGCTGCCGCCCCAGATCTTCCACCATGCCGGGCAATACAAAACCGCCCCAAACCACCGTCTTCCTTTCCCATGTATAGATCGGCTGACGGAGTTTGTGTCGGAACCGGAAGAGCATCGACCCAAACCGCATCACAAAAGACAGGAGTAGTCGATGAGTTTCTTACGTTTGTCAGTCTATAGTAGAACCGCGGATCGCCCACCAGGCTGGTGCCGCTCTGGTTGTTGCCAACATCATACAAAGCCGAGTTGTAGCCATAACTTCCTTGCTCGTTTAGGAGCGCGTCATTCTGTCGGCTCCACGGATAATCCGCCGTTCCAAAAGTGGCTGGCAACACCGTGCTCGGAGAACTCCATGGCGTCTTGTCCGGTGCTACGGGACAATGCCGGCACACGACCGGCATGCCGCAATTTGTTTGTAAAGTAGTGACCCAAGAATACCGCTGGTTGTAGGGAATTAGATGCTCTTGATTGTCTTGAAAATACATGAACATCGCCAGCGAGATTTGCTTTTCATTGTTCAGGCAGGCAATTTGAACCGCCTTTTGTTTCGCCTTCGCAAGTGCCGGGAGCAGCATGGCCGCGAGGATCGCAATAATCGCAATGACCACCAGCAACTCAATCAGCGTGAACGCCGTGGATTTCGATGGCTGTTTTGAAAACGTTCTTGGCGAATTTTCAAATTCAAATGGTGTTGGCATGGGCATAATGCATCTGGGGTTTATGGGCCAAAACTACATTCTTGCCGCTTGCGCTCCAAGCGGGATTTCGCGCAAAAACAGGATAATTTGCGCAGGCTGAGAAATGGAGGAAATCGCGCTTTGGGATGCGGGTTTCAGCGATTTACTGCGCCTAGCAATTCGGTCAACCAGCGGTCGCGAATTGTTTTTTCTTGGGTTTCTCCGCCGCCGTGGCCACCGTGCGGATAGTAGCGAATGGTTTTGGGAGAGGTGATTCGGTTGTAGGTCGCCATGATGGTCCTCGGCGGGGCGATATCATCCATCAGCCCAAGCGATACGGTGACTGGACAGCGGATTCGGTCAGCGAGATTCATAGCGTCTACATAGCTCAGGATTGACAGGAGTTTTTCTTGGCTCAAATCCATGCGCTCGTTTAGGAACTTCGGGAAGTTCTCGGACGCCCATGGTGCCGTCACCGCGTAGTCGGGCCAGTCGAGGAGCCACGGCACGGACGGCGCACAGGCCACGATTCTCGAATCCAAAGCGGCTCCAGCCAGACTTAAGCCTCCACCCTGGCTCCCGCCCGCGATGCCAATACGCTTCGGATCCACCTCGGGCTGCGAACACAGCAAATCAACGGCCCGCACAACATCGAGATACGCTCCGACGTAGATGTAGTCAGCTGGATTTCCCGTTAATCCGCAATACATGTATTCTTTGCCCATTGGGTCAATGTCCTCTTTGCTGTCCCCTTGGCCGCGGACACTCAACTGCATGACGACCATATTCACCTGCTGAGTCGCCGGACGGGTCGTTTCAGTTCCACCGTATCCAGAGACGTTGAGCAGTCCGGGCCAGGGCCCTTTGCCTTTCGGGATGGTGAGCCAGCCATGAATCCTGACGCCGCCATAGCTCCGCATGGTGACAAAATAACTGTCCACTTTGGCGGTTGACCGATCGGGTTTTGGATCAACGACATAATCCGGTTTCACCGATGCCAAGTCCCTAAGCCGCGCGGCCCAGAAAGCATCGAAATTCGGTGGCCGGGTGGCCGGACCTTGGATGTGCTCAACGTCATAACCCAGAATCAACTTGGTATGCACTTGTGTTCCCCGTTCATATTTGACCGTGACATTGACTGGATATAATCCCGGTCCATCGGGACGGTAGGCTTGGTTGGTGGACATGGATTGCCCACTTGGAATAACAAACGGCTTTGCTAGCGAGTGTGCGAGCACGCGCGGCATTTCGCAGGAATCCGTGGTCCATTCAGACTCGATTGTCCCTTTGATCTCCTCACCCGTAGGGTTACTTAGTTTGATCTGCACCTCTATATCTCTACCGGCCGGAAACACACCGTCAGCGGCAACTGGCTCAAGTGTAACCTGAAGGGAGTCCGATTTATTAACTCGTGTTGCTGGCAGAAAACTAAATACCAATACAGATGCAACGGTTGCAACGGCGAGATATTTGAATAATTGGTTTGATTTCATCTCACTGGCTGAGGGATCGCTAGTAGGTGCCTCATAAGTCCGCTAGTTTGATTTCAGACCGCCACGCACAAGTCGAACAAAGTTGAGGCCGCGAATAGCATCACCTTGGGGGCCGAACGCGTATCCGGTGTAAGTGATCCCGTTGACAGTGACCTGATGGGTTTCGGCGAACGGGTAAGGAGGTCCGACCTTGGGGTCGCTGCGCTGGCATCCTGCTCCGTGAACATCAATCCATTTGCCAACCATCCTCGGCCAACCGAGTCCCCGGCCAAAGGGCACATAGTCTGCCTGTCCGCCAGCGCCGCCCGGTCCGCCACGCGGGGGACCATCTCCGCGGCTGTAGCCGCCATGGGTGGTTCCCGTCCAGTAATAGGGAAAATCGGCCTGCCCTGCTTCGTTGATGATGGAGGTGCAGAGGAAGAAATTTGTATCAATGGCGGGCAGGCCGTTGTAATCAGGCGCGTTCGAATAATTGACAAGGCTCTGCAACTCCTTGACGTTTGGCAGCCGCCAGTCATCGTGGCCGAGATACTTCGCGACGTTTTGTTCCTGCACCCATGCCAATGATTCCTGCCAGTTCATACCCTTGCCGCTATCACTTCTGGACCAGGTAAGTCCGGTGGCGCGATCAGTGATTGTCTGGTCGTGGTTATCTTGGAAATCATTCTGGCCATAGTTCGGGTTTCCGCGCACCAACTGCACGAGAAATGTCTTTTCCGAAAAACCATCCGGCATTCTCAAGTCATAACCTTTGATCCGGCCGTCGGCGAAATTGACACCGAAGTCCTTTTGAAATCCGGATCCGCTCGGATTGAGGATGAAGGTGGTGCTTGTGACATATTGCTGGTCAATGAGTCGTTCGCCGAGGCTTGTATTTCCCCAGGCGAATTTAAAGAACTTGGAGTCAATGAATGGAGTCAGGACAGACGTGTCCTCGCCTCTGTAACTGGAGGGGTCGGTGCCACGGCAGTCAAAGAGCGAATAAAGCTCCTTGATGGTCGGCAACCGCCAGTCGTCAAAGCCACCGTATTTGACGGCATTGACAATTGCGACCCACTTGCGGGCGGCGGGCAAAGTCATCTTATCACTTCTGACCGGGATGGTAAGGTTGGTGTTCGGGCCGCGCATCCAGGTCAATTCTGTGTTGTTGTCATGGACGGTTTTCCCATCGTCACTAAACTTATAACTAGGTTGTGTCCCGGAGAACTGGGCGTCTTGACCATAGAACGGATCGCTGGGTTTCGGCGGAGCAATCTCACCGCTGTTGCCGTAACATTTAGCCTGGGCCGTATCCACGACGGCGAAAGTTTGAGACGCGGTGAGCGAGGTGATTGAAGCGCCCAACATCAAAACCGGAAGCAGGGATTTAAAATAGTTATTCATAATTTTTGTGTCGTCTTGATAGTTTATTCATACAACCTTAAGGCAACATGAAGGCATATTTTTTCATTCATGTGATGGCCCGTTGAAACAACGATAGCCTGCCATAGAGTTTCCCTGGCCAACACCGTGCCGCACCCGCTATCCGCTCAACATGTGAAAAGGCGGAGCGGACACACATCCGCTCCGCCAATTCATCAGAACTGCAGCCGCACAGGGATTACAACTCCCGCGGTGACCATCAAGGCACGACCAACGTATAAAACTGTTGCGTTGACGATGTGACGGTAATGGTGATGGTGAAGTTGCCACTGCTGTCAAACACACCGCTGCCAACCTGCGTCCAGCTTGCGCGTGGCACAGTCAAATCTGCACTGCTGAATACGCGATAGCCGGCATTCGGCACACCGCCCGTCCCGGTGAGCGTCAGGTTCGAGCCTGAGAGCGTTATGGTGCTGGTGGTGGGCGGGGTGATTGTGCCAGTCACGGTCAACAACCCAGCACTATTCAACTGACTTTGATCCCAACCCAAACCGCCACCCAGCGCCGGCAGGTTCACGGTGGCGAAGGAACCGCTGTAACTTGAGGCCTTGAACAACTTGTAAGTGTCGCCGGGCAACGGCGAGGTGGTCAGGTTGCTCACCGTCAGTGTTCCACCGAGGGTCAGACTGCCGCTGCAATTCAGGACGTCATTGGTTCCCGCCGCCTTGTCAATTTCCATCACGGTGTTTCCTTGCAATGTCGCTGAACCGTTGGTGACATTAAGTTGGCCAATCGAGAAGCCTGGTGTCACCGTGCTACCGGCGCTGGCAACAAGGTTACCACTTACGGTTCCTTTACCTTTTAGCGTCTTTCCCGAAGAGATCGTCAATGTGCCATCCGTGCGGCCCGTCACGTCCAGCACTCCATTGCTTATGAGGGTGATCAAGGGACCACTCCCCAATCCGGTGGTATTAGTCAGAGCCAGCGTTGCTGTGTCAATTGTAGTGCTGCCTTGGTTTGTATTAATCCCCGCCAAGATTAACTTGCCCGGGCCGTTCACATACATATTGCCGGGGCCTCCCACCGCTCCATCAATCTCCATTATATTTGCGGTCATAGTGTTGGTAACAGTGTCTCCCGCTACCTGGCCAAAGATCACATTCCCAACGATGTAATTAGTCCATACCAAATTAAGCAGCCCGCCCCCGCCATTAATCTGTATCTTTTTATCTAATGGAACTTGCGACGCATAGAAATACAAAGTGGCGTTGCTTGATACCGTTACTTTGTAAGCCGGATCGCCGAGACCCGAGGTCGCTCCTTCGTAAGTCAAAGCGCCAGCCTGCAGATTTATGTCACCCAAAGCCGAATCCACGAGCACGCTACATAGGCTCACAAGGTTCGTTCCGGTTTTGGTCAGGGTATAAGGATTTCCCCCCGTGCTTAAGGTAGCTGTTGCGGGACCGGCGGTTTGGCCTGTGGCCCGGATATCCCAACGGCTAACGCCGCCAAAGGTTGTGTCTCCCGTCATAGTCACAGCTTGCAGGGCATTGATCTGTGAATTTGAGCTGTTGTTCACCAGGGCCCCGGCTCCGCCCACACCAGTGCCCGAGACTTGGATTGTTTCTGGTGCAAAGGTGGACTTCAGCGTGAGGGCATTGGCTGCCAGAGAGCCGCCCAAATCAAGCGTCCCGCCACTGGCGACAACCGTGATTCCCTGATCGTTGCCCAGAGCCGTGTTATTTGCTGCCACCAAGGTGGCACCGGGTGCAATGTCAACCTGGCCGAAAAATGTGTTCGCTCCTTTTAATTCCACTTTCCCCGGGCCGATGTTACTGATTGCCCCGTATAACCCGGAAATGACACTGGAGAATGTAACGTTTCCACCTTCATTGAACACAAGATAGGTGGCCGGTGACGGAACGATGCCGTTGGTTATCGGCGCAGTGCTTATTACACCAGTGTTAGTAACTGTTCCATCACCTAGCTGCAAAGTGCTCCCCGAAATGAGGACGCCGCTGGTGAAAGTATTTGTTCCACTATTGGCCAGCGTGACTTTTCCGCCACCACTCACGTTCAAGCTGCCGGGCAGAGTTCCAGTTAGAGATCCGCTCCCGGTCACGGTGTAGTTGATGCTATTGTTAAAATATACTGCCGAAGGAGCCAGCGCCCCGACCATGGTAACTTTGTTGGTCAGAGAGCTGTCATCGAAATTAACAAAGTCCAAATTGGTGAACACGGTTGCGCCGCTGGGATAGCTCCAATTCGTCGTGGTTCCGTTATCCCAGATGGTAGGTCCCAAGATATTGCCGCCAACCCAAGTATCATTTTGAATGGCGGAAATGATTTTGACCTGTATGGAGCCAGGGGTGGTTGCGGGGTCAACTAATGCAAAAACATAACCAGTGGTCGGACTTACCACCGTGAGGTTGTTGGTTGTGCCAGTAAGAGTTCCACTATATTGGATGACTGTGTAGATCGTTCCTTTTGTGAACACATCCAACGAATTGCCCGGCTTCACGGATAGGGTGCTGACGCCAGTCAGGTTAAGATTGCCGGTAATATTGATCAGGTCATTGACCCCTGTGCCAACAGTGTTGGCAGGTTCCACTTCGAAGTTTGCAGTTGTCGTGTCCAGGCTCAGATTGCCAGTAATCGCAACCGTCCCGTAGGATGGCGAACCACTATATGAGTCACCCGGCGTGACCGAGGCACCGGTAACACCGACATTCTCGCTGATGCTGCCATTGCCGCCGAGGTTTGCGCCGTTCAGAACCAACAAGCCGCTGCCGCCGGTCTTGGTGCCGTCCACAAACAATGTGCCGTTGCTTATCGTGGTGGAACCGTTGTAGCTCACCGCTCCACTCGCCGGTATGATCAACACGCCAGCACCAGTCTTGGTCATGCTGGCCGAGCCAGTGAGGGTTCCATTCACCGTCAACGATGCGCCGCCGATGTTGAACAGACAGTTGCCAGCCAAAGTTGTAGGTCCAACGGACGGGTTGATACTGCAAGCACCTGATCCATTGATTAGCGTGGAAGTGGTTCCATTGCCATTTAAAACCAGCACCTTGTCCAAAGCATTGGTCAATGCAGAGAGTTGGAGCGTTGCGCCGGACGAAACGGTCAGGGTGCTGGCCGGATTGCCGGCGCTCGTGGTCCCGCCCTCAATGCTAAGTGTGCCACTGGATACGACAATGTTACCCAATGCACTATCCACACTGACACCGTTGAGGGAAACTTGGTTAGCCCCGACTTTGGTCAGGTTGTAAGCATTGCCGCCCGTGCTTAAACTGGCCAGATTGCCGTTCTGAGTTCGGATGTCCCAGCGACCCGTGCCACCAAACGTCGTATCGCCAGTGAGACTGACGATGAAGGCGGCATTAGTCTGATCTGCTCCGGAATTAATGATGGCCCCGGTGCTGCCAACGCCTGCCCCAACGACACTGATGGAATTGGTGCCAAGGTTTTGACCGCCCGCATCCAAGGTGGCACCACTGCTCACCGTTGTTGTGGCTTGACCCAGAGCGGAGGAACTACCCGCCTTGACGGTGCCAGCATTGATTGATGCCGTGCCGCTGTAGCTGTTATTGCCGCTCAAGGTGAGCACGCTGGCAGCGTCATTCTTGGCAAAGCCACCCGCACCGATAATGTTATTGGCCACCGTCAGATCAGCGCCGCGATTGAAAACAAGGCTGCCATCGTCAGTGATGATGCCGGAGGGCAGATTGCCCGCACCGTTATTGATACCAACCTGCAAGGTTGTGGAGGCGGCAACCGTAGCTCCACCAGAAATGCTTTGATCAGCAGCAATGACCACGCTGCCGCCGCTGACAGTCACACCGCCCGAGAAATCGCTCGGAGTTGAATTCGACAGGGTGAGCGTGCCGGAGCCTTGCTTGGTGATGCCACTGAATCCGGTTAGATTGCCGGCTCCACCGAAAACATAGTTAAGCGAGCTATTGCTAACAGTGACGCTGCCGGGGTTGAGCGCGCTTTGCAACGAGATGCTGCCAGTGGCTCCGGTGTCATTAAAAATAACCGAGTCAGCGATGTTGAACGCAACGGGTTTTTGACCGGCAGTGCCTTTGAAGGCAAGCCAGTTGATGGTGCTGGAATCCCAGTTGTTTGGATTCACTGAATTGGTGCCCGTCCAAGTCAGCGTCTTCGGTCCGTTGGTCAGAACCAGCACAATCTGGGCGTTAACAGTGTCGTTGCTGATGTAACCCGCTGTGACCGGGCTGGGAACAAGGCCAAGACCAAAGTTGTTTCCTGCACCGTTAAGCGTAGTGTATTGAATCAATGGGAACGTGACAGGGTAACCGGAAATGCCCGTCAAAATGGGAATGTTGATGAGGTTCGTCGTGCCGCCGGTTGTCAATGTGGTCGCCGTAATTTGCGGGCTGGCATTCGGAATCAATGTGATGGCCGAATTCACGGTGGTGAGCGCCGGAGTGGTCGCCACCGTTGAATTCACCACCAAAGTCGCACTGGTCAACTGCAAAAATCCAGTATTGGTGACAGTGAAGCTGGTGGTAAGACCGGAGACATCCAGCGTTGCGTTCGTGTTGACGGTGATATTGGTGCTGTTGACCAGACTGCCGGAGCCGGTGAGCGCGAGTGTGCCAGCGTTCACAATGGTGGAACCGCCATAACTGTTCGTGCCGCTTAAGGTCTCAATGCCTTGACCAATCTTTGTCAACGCTACCTGACCTTGGCCATTTACGATGTTGCCGCCGAATGAGGCCGAGGCATCGTTGTTGCCTAACGTCAACGTCGAGAGCGTGCCGGCGACACCATTCGAAACCCAGCAGTCAGAGGCAGTCAACTGGGTCCAAAGGCCGTTGATGGTTTGATTAAAACCGCGCAGATCCCAAAAGACGGACTGGATTTTTCCCGCAGGGGTGTTTGAACCAAGCATAAATACATCACCTTTGCCGAGACCACTGGGAATGACATAGTTGTTGCTCATAATGATGATATTGTTGTTGTTGGCTCCAGTCTGGTTCAAGGGAGCATACATCAAGGTATTACCGCTCCAACTGTTGTTCGTGTTGCCAACAACTGTCGTGCCGGCATTTTGTGGACCACTGAGACCGAAATTATAGGAGCCAGATACGGGTCCCATCAAAAACAAGTTTGCCGGGGAGAGGACGGCGTCTCCAAGAAGAGTGAGCGGCCCGGTGTAATAGCCCTGGCGAAGGGCACCCTGGAAATTTTCCCCAGTATCCCCCGGTCCTGACAGGAAAATCGCATTGGTGATGGCGGAGGCAAGCGTAAGATTGACAGTCGTCAAGATCTGGCCACCCGACCGGATGTAAATCGGGCCGGTGCCGAAGGGAGAACTCTGAGTGATGCCAGTGGGGGCAAGAACTTGCCAACGGCCGTCTAAAATATACGTCCCACCCGAATAGGTATTGCTGCTATAGCATTGAATGGCACCACCGTTCAGCACGACGGAAACCGGGCCACTGCCATTATCTGCGATGCGTGAGTAGTTGACGAAATACGTCGTAGACCCACTCAGGGCGGTGGCATTGGGGCGAAACACGATTTCTCCTGGTGTGTTGGGTGCGCCGCCAGCTGTGAGCGTGGCATTGTTCGACCAAGTATTTATGCTCCCGATAGTCATTGATCCACCACGGAGATCGCCCAGGAAGAAAGCCCCGTATTTGCCAAGCCGTAGTGTGTTGTTCGTGCCAATCATGATAATGTAAGAAGTAAGGTTGGTTCCATTTCGTGTGATTGTGTTCACGTCCGTCGTGGTTCCAGCCCCATCCACATCCACCTTGGTAGTGCCACCATTCACATTGGCAGTTCCAGCCGAGTTGGTTGTGATCAGCAGGTTGTTTGCGCTGGTCACATTACCATGCAAAACCGTTCCATTCGGAACCACGGTGAAACCCGTGTAAGGAACAATGTTGCTGTTGGCGTCAACACACGCGAGGTTTGTAGCCATCGGAAAATTCCAGGCTGAATAAGTTTGGCCGTCGCCAATGGCCGCCCAGCCGCCCAAAATACCGTTCACGTTGGTGGTCGTGGTGGTAATGCGTCCGTTGACATTGGTTGCCAGGGTGAAGGTTACGTTGCCACCAACAGTATGGTTAAGTGCTCCCAATGCCAGTGTCATGGTATTGGAGGCTGTGACCGTATTCGTCGTGGCAAGCGTTATCAGACAAGGGTCGAGCGTCAATAACGTGCTGGCGAAACTCTGCGAATTCGTTCTGTTGTTAGCACCCAACAACTTCAATTGGGCAAAATTTGTTCCCGGCGCAGATAATCCAGCATCTGAACCTCCCAAAATTAACGCGGAGCCAGACGATATGATATTAGAAGCCGGAGAAGTTGCTTGTGTAAAATCAAGTTGCAACGTGCCAACCGTGACAGAATTGATTCCGGAATAAGTGTTTTTCCCGAACAAGTTGAGGGTGCCGAAACTGCTCTTGGTCAGACTGCCCGTGCCACCGCCGTTATTGGCAATCACACCTCCATAATTAATCGAGAGCCCGGCGGCTACGTCCAAAGTCCCCACAGAACTTCCCGACGTCGGCCCAAGGGCGATACCCCGGTTGGTATTCACACTGAAGCTGTTGGCCGAGATACGCAACGTGCCGCTGTCCAAAACAATTTTTCCGGATGCGGGTGAACCCGGTGCCGTGCCCAAGCTGGTTTCTGATGTAATCCCCACCGTGCCGTTATTCACCGTGAGCGGGCCGGTGAAGGTGTTCGTCGCAAAGGTTAAGTTCAACTGGCCACCGCCGTTCACCGTCACACCAAAGGCACCGGAAATTTTACCGCCAATCGCAACCACACCGTTGGTCACTATGTTCACCGTGGGGGTCGAACTCAAGATGAGAGGCGTGTTGATGGTTTGCAAGGTGGCCACCTGATTGTTGGTGATGTTCCCGTTCAAGGTCATGGAATTGCCTGCCAAGATGAACGCCCCTGACGGCGATTTGAAAGTCAGGCTTCCAAAAGCAGTGGTAGCCGCAAAATTATTGGTGCTCCCCAGACGGGTGCCGCCACCGAAAAACAGGTTGTCCCCAGCCAATGGCGCGAGACCTGCATTCCAGTTGTTGGCGGTCAGCCAAAAAGCATCACTGCCGTTGCCAACCCAGGTCTTGTCAGCTGCCAGACTGGCTGTAGGAATGAGGCCGCATAGCAGCAACGCCATTGAGATTCTGGCGGCGCGGCCACGAAAATGATTGGAAAACTTGCTCTTCATGATGGTATGTGGGTGTTGAGTTGTCTGCTAAAGGATTCGGGTTAAATCTAGTTTCTGCCGCTTTGCGCTTCAACCTTGGCTTTGCGCAAACGTGCCATAATTTGCGCAAGGGAAAAAATGAAGCGGCAAACAGAGTCCAGTCACGAGAAACATGCACTAGCGATGGTTTGCCATGTCAACAACGCCCCGGCTTACTTGCTCAACAAACCCTGAACGTCCAGCCAGTCGGTGAAGCGTTCAATCCAATGATCGGAGGGAAGGTGTTGTTGGCGCATCCCAAAGCCGTGCTTGCCCTTGGAATAGAGATGCAATTCCGCCGATTTCCCGGCGGCAATCCAGTCCTGATATATCGCCACGCTCTGCGGCGCAAGATTGAGCTGGTCATCAGACGCGGCGGCAATAAAGGCCGGCATGGCATCAGCGGGAACGCTGTTGCCCTTGATGGCCCAGCCGTAATCCGCATAAATCGGTGCCACGAAATCCGGGCGCGTGGCCGCGGTGCAATTCATCGCCACGGATACCGCCACGGTTCCGCCTGCCGAAAATCCGATGATGCCGATGCGCTGCGGGTTCACGCCAAATTCAGCCGCGTGGGTGCGCACGTAACCGATGGCCGCATTGCCATCGGCTAGCGCGAGTTTTACGACCGGTGCGACCACTGGGTCCAGAGCCGTGAACGGCCCGTAGGTCGCCAATTCAGTGGTCGGGTCCTCGGTCTTGCATTCCACCAGCCGGTATTTCAGCACGAAGCACGTGACGCCTTTGGCGGTCAGCCGCCGCGCGACATCGAATCCTTCGCTGTCAATTGACAGGGCAAAAAAAGCGCCGCCGGGACAAATCACCACGGCCGTGCCGTTGGCCTGGCCCGGTGTCGGTTGAAAAACAGTCAAGGTGGGGTTGACCACGTTATAGACCAGCCGTGTGTTCCAAGAATTGGTCCGGTTTTCCCGCTCGGTTTGTTTCCAGTTTTCCGAACCGGGTGGCGGCCCGTCAAATAGCCGGATGACATTTTCCTGGGCGAAGACGTGAAGACAGAGAAATGCCAACAGAACAGTGAAGGCTTTTTCTAATCTTAGCATAGATAAAGGACTCGAATGGTGGCATTACTTTGGATTGACCACCGTGAACGAACCCTGTCCCATGTTCATCCCACACGCGATTCCAATCTTCCCGCTCTTGGAAGGTGTGAACTCAATGGTTGTGTCGCCGGTTTTCACAGTCTTCTCCACCTTGAAAGCGCTGATAACCACGGTTCGCATGCAGCCCCTGACCGTGTCGAGATCCACCTCCAGCTTGACCGGAATCCCATTGGTCACTGTGGACGGCGTCAGCACATATCCGTTGGCGTCGAAGGTCAGTTTGACGTTCTGAACCTTCTTTTCTGCTTGTGCCCAGACGTTGCTGCAAGCCGTCAGGACAACGAGTGTTGCGATTAGACCTGCGGTTGTCATTTGAGAAATGATTTTCATTTTCATAGAATTTGAACAAAGGTGGCTTTCGCGCCTCACAGTTTTTTAGACGTTACCGTCTTGCATGGCTTGTTGTTTGGCTCTTGTCGCTTGTTACTTCATTACAGCCATGCCGACAACCTCGTTTGGCGAGACCTCCAACCGTTTCGAAGCGACGAGCGTGGCGATGACCTTGTGCGTCTCGTGTCCCTCTGGCAGCGGCAATACGCTCCCAAAAAAAGGCCTGCCATCGAGAGTCAGTTCAATGTGACCATTTTCCAAACCGTGCGGATTGCGGATCGTAATGTGGTAGGTTGTCCCACGAAATTGCCGCTCCAATTGACATTCCTTCCAGTCTGAAGGGATGCGGGGATCAATGCGAAGTCCGTCAAACTCTGCCCGCGCCCCGAGCAGATGTTGGAGCAAAACATTGTTGAACCAGGCGACCGAACCCGTGATCCAGGTAAATTCCATCTGGAATTTGTTGTTGCGGTGATCGGGACCGAAGTAGCAATTAGCGATGGCATACGGCAGACACTTTTGTTTCGGATCATCCGGCGCCCCGGAATAATACCCCGGAGCAATTCGGCGAAACACTTCGTAGGCCTTGTCCGCCTGACCGGATTTAAGCAGGCCGAGAATCATCCAGACGTTGGTGTGCGAATAAATCGTTCCGTTCTCGCCATTGCCCGGCTCCATGCAACTGATCCGGCCGATGCGGTCTTCCAACTTGTGAAACGTCGGGGACAAGAGCGCATAGCCCAAATCCGAGAGTAGCCGTTCGTCGCATGAGCGGATGATCTGCTCGGTCCGTTCGGAATCCGCAATGCCGGCGATCAACGCCCAAGTCTGCGCCTCAATGAAAATCTGCGCCTGATCATTCAAATGCGAACCGACGGGCAGGCCATTGTCGTCAAAACACCGGACGAACCATTTCCCATCCCACGCGTGCTGATTGATGGATGCCTTGATTCGTTTATAACGATCGAGGTAATTCTCTTTGCGCTTAATGTCTTTTTGGTGTCGGGCGAGTTCCGCCATCTGACGCATGGCTTCGGCATAGGCTTCACTCAACCAGACGCTCTCGCCGCGTCCTTCGCGCCCGACGGCGGTGAGAGAATCGTTCCAGTCACCATATTTGATCAGAATTAAACCATGCGCGCCCTTGTTGCTTTCAAGAAAATCCAACGCCTGATCAATGTGCTGCCGAACTGTCGCGCTGCCTCCGTCATAAAATGGAACGTGCTCATCTAGCAACCCGAGATCGCCTGTCTCCTTCAAATAGGCAACCAGCGTGAAGACCAGCCAAAGCGCGCTGTCGGAATATGGCTTTTCATCCACCGGATTCCAGCCGCGCAATGCAAGACCGCTTTTGAACTGATAGCCCAAGGCTTCCAGCAATATGGCGCGCGTGCGCTGCGGTTCAAACGTCACCACGCCAAAGCCGTGTTGAACGATGTCGCGGTAGCCGTTCCAGCCCCAGCGACACCAGGTCGCTCCAAAAAGCGTAGCCTGCTTGATCCAGCCATTCAGCATCCGGTTGAGATGCTCGTCCGGCGTGTGAACGTGGTTGCGCGCCACCATCGCCTTCTTGTCGCGTCTCAATTCCGCGAAATAGTTTTCAAACTGCCCGAAGTATTTTTCCCGAAAACCGGCGATATGCGAAGCATCGTCGGTAGCACCAAGAATCAGATTAATTTCCTTCGATTCACCGGGGGCAAGTTCCAAGTCGAACTGCCCCGCGCCGATGGTGGCATCGTTCGACCCCGGCGTGTTGGAACAACGACCGCGCGCCACGGCTTCAGGGTTTTGCAAACTGTTGTAGAGTCCCACGAAGGCGTCGCGCGTTCCGTCAAACGACACGATTGGCGCGTCGGCAGTGAGAAACCCGGTGAGAAAATTGTGCGGACGGCGATGCGGATGTTTGCTGGCGACGATGGCGTTGTGCTCCTTGGAAAATACGGATGAGCGAAAAATCATGTCGCCGTAGCTGTCGAACCCCCATTTGAATTTGAATTGAAATTGGTTGTAAGCGAACAGCGACAACCGGCGCATCTTCGCGGAACGATTGGTGAAGGTGAGCGTCCAGAGTTCCACCGGATCCTGGCCGGGCGGGACAAAGATGCGGAAGCGTGATTCAATTCCGTCGGTAACCGAGGTGATGACCGAATAACCGAACCCATGCCGACACTCGAACGATTCAAACTTTTGCCACACCGGTTCGCCGTTCACGTTCCAGTAATTTCCACTCTCCCGATCGCGGACATAAATCAGGCGGCTCATCAAATGGTCGCGCCCAAACACATCGTAATCGCAGATGCGGCCCACACCGGTCAGCAATTGGATGGCTTCATTTTTGCCGACCTGATAATCGCAGTAGCCGACGCCGGTCTGCTGGACATTGGAGAACAGCGCATCGTTCCAGAGAAAATTATCGAACGCGCGCGGCGTCTGCGGATTGGTGACGATGAATTCCGTGCCATCCTCTTTGAAATGGCCATAGGGATGCGAGTGCATAAAAAATTCAATTCAAATTTGCGAAATACTAGATTGAGGAGCCATGCTCGATGCTGTATTTATTTCTGTAAATCTAATGTGTCCGCCTAACGCTTCAATCAAGCATTCGCGCAAAACCAACCAAATTTGCGCATCCTTGTTAGTATGAGCAAAGTCAAACATCCCAGGATTGCCCTAGCGCTCCCCAACTTCCAGCCGTGGGGTATCGCACCGTTTTTCAATGGCATCAGCAAATATGCCCAGGAACACGGCTGGGCCTTGACGCATTGCCCGGTCAACCCGGAAAGCAGCGAGGATTTTCCGCTCGATTGGTCGCGACTCAACTCGTGGAAGATAGACGGGATCATTCTACAATCGAACAATCTGAAGCAATTGAAGATGCTTCAGAAATTGAAAATCCCGATTGTGAATTTTAGCGAGGAGGAACCGATCACCTCGCCCAACATAGCTAGGCTCGCGCAGAATAATCGCAAAATCGGGCAGTTGGCGTTCGAACACCTCAATAGCCTAGGCTTAAGTCATTTTGCCTTTCATGGAGTTCGTGGCCGGCTGTATTCGGACGAGCGCTTGCTGGGATTCAAGCAAGCCGCTAAAGAGGCGAATTTTGCCATCAAAAGTTTTTGCCTGCCGCACATGACCAGGGATGCCGTGTGGAACGAGCGATATGAACCCATCAAACACTGGCTAAAAACCCTGCCTTTGCCGGTCGGTATTTTTGCCGTGCATGATTTCCGGGCGCTCTTTGTATTGTCCGCCTGCCGCGAACTCGGCCTCCGCGTGCCGGAAGATGTAGCGGTGATCGGCGTGGACAATGATTTGATGGTCTGTGATTTTGCGACGCCCACACTGACCAGCATTTGCATCAACGCCTATCAGACCGGGCTGGAAGCCGCCAGGCTCTTGGATGATTTGATCCAGGGCAAGTCGGTGCCACCCGATGTGCTGCGGATTGATCCCAGTCATGTGGTTGCCCGAGGCTCAACGGACATCCTTCATATCCAAGATCCCTTCGTGAAGAAATCCGTCCAATTCATGCAGGAAAATTTTGCGAAATTATTCAACATTGATGCCGTCGCTGAATTCGCCGGGGTTTCACGCCGGAAGATGGAAATATGTTTTCAGCAAGAGTTGAAAACGACCCCTGCGAAATTCCTCAAAGACATTCGCATCAAGAAAGCGAAGACTTTGATGGCTTCACCCGGTCGCAAATCAACCGAAGAGATCGCCCGCTTATGCGGCTTTGGCACTGGCGAGACTTTGCGCATGGCATTGCGGCGGGTTCCCGACGCGGCTGTCAGCGACCCACAGCAGCATTGATAAGCGCCTCCGATAACTTCATCGTAGCTTAAGGTTTTTTTGCCCATAGTTTCCGGGCATGAACACACCAACCTCGGCAACGGCGCCACCCAACCCGGCTGGTTCCAAACCTGCCTGGCTCGCCGCCCTTCTGGTCATGCTAGTCGCCGTATTGGCGCGCGCCTGGCTGCTCTTCAGCACGCCACTCGTGCCCGGCATCAACGGTGCATATTATTTGGTTCAAACCCGCGCGCTGATTGAGCAAGGCAAGCTCGGCATTCCTGACCTGCCGTTCACGTTTTGGGTTGATGCATCGCTTGCAAAGATAATCCAACTGCTCTCCGGGGCGTCACTGGAAGCCAGCATCATGCTGGCGGTGAAACTGGAAGATGCCATTCTACCGGCGCTCATCGCGCTCCCCATGTTTGCCTTGGTGCGACGCTGGAGTTCTCGCGCTGGTGCCGGACTTTGGCTGCCAACTTGTGCGGCACTCGTCGCCGCCTGCGGTGCCCCCGCGCTCATGGTGGTTGGCGATTTGGAAAAAAATTCACTTGGCCTCGTCTGGCTCGCGGCGCTGTTCTGGCGGTTGCATGTCTGGCTTGAAGCACCGAAAACCAAAAACGCCGCATCCGTCGTCGTGTTTCTGGCGCTCCTCGGACTGACGCATATCGGCGTTTTCGGCTGGGCGCTCGCGCTGACGAGTTTGGTAATGATCGTCGCACTCTGGCGCAGCGAGCCGCTGATGCGGCGCAAATTATTGCTGTGGCTTCTCATCGGCGGCGCGGCCTGTGCGCTGGCGACCGGACTCGTGTTGCGGAAATATGACCCTGCGCGCGTGCAACGTCTCGCCAGCGCAGCCTCAAATCCGCTCGCATATCTACGCAGCGACCAAGGGAAAAATGGCCACACAGCCGCGCCAAATTTTCCGCCACCGATGCAAGTTCCCGGCGGACAACGTAGTTTTCGCCCGCCCGGCCCGGGTGGTCCGATGATGGGAAATTTGAATTTGCTTCCTGGGACAGTGCTTCTGGCAATTGCATTTGGCGCACTCACGATGGTTTGGTTTCGCCGCCAAAAACTTTCCGTCGGCGACATCGCAGTGGTTACAGGGTGCGCGCTTGGGTTGATCGTATTGGGCGGGCCGTGGGTGACCGGTGACAAAGTCATACGGTTCATGCTCATCGCCGTCGTCCCGGCGACGGCCATAACCGCGTTCGCCCTCGCACAATTGCCGCTCCCAAAACTGCGCAACACCATGATGGCATTCATCGCCTATGCAATTGTTGGTGCCGGTATTCCCCACGTTATACAAGGCGGGCAGCCAGTCATCACGCTGGCTGCGGCGGATGAATTGCGTTCCCTCACCGGCGAATTTTCTGCGCCAAAGAAAACGCTCATCGTCGCGCGGCACGGCTTGGAATGGTGGACGTCGTGGTTTCTCCATACGCACATCGCACACGCCGATGCGC
>Ga0007882_10000531_pt1 | contig 22485 bp, 15 predicted proteins | sample CryBogCBH12Aug01_FD_71195 | JGI IMG/M metagenome (GOLD analysis project Ga0007882, IMG submission 71195) | Freshwater microbial communities from Crystal Bog, Wisconsin, USA - CBH12Aug09.1 | ecosystem: Environmental > Aquatic > Freshwater > Lake | place: Crystal Bog, Wisconsin, USA | collected... | reverse complement strand
CGTAACGGCCGCAATCGTGGCAGCGGAATTTCTGCTTGCCCGCCTTGGTCTTCCCGTTGCGTGTGAGGTGGCCGCTTCCGCAGCGTGTGCAGGTGTGTATGTTTGTTATCATGCCATTCATTGTACCCGAAACAGTCAGGCATCAACCACTACCCTATGCCGTATGGTTTATGCTGCAAATTTTATCAAGAAACCGGTCAATTCATTCCCTAAAATGGCTTCTCATTGTGTATAATGCTGATAATTATGGGTTGTATAGATAAAAAAATGCATCCGCACAGTGGCCCAAGCATAGGCTCATAGGCATTGAAGCGCTGCTGTTAAGCTTGCCAGGCATTTTATTGTTTTACGTTAAAGCTGTTAACAATTTTTGCCGAAGCATCTTCAAGTGAAACTGACAGCCGATGTTACGTAGCATCGTTGGCTGGGCGTAGCCGAAGCCCCTACTCGGCTACGCTGAGGGGAGGAGCGGTTTTATCTTGGTCACGCTTCTACAAACAGAAAACAGATGGGTCTTTGCTTAACATCAGCTGATGACGCCATGCAATTATCGGCATTGTATCTGTCCATCACGATGGGGTGCTTATGTTTTTAGAGATATACTGTTACGAAATCAACCCTAATGCTTAAACTAAGGAGCTTTATATGAACAACAAATCTTTAATCGCCATTGTGGCGTTGGTCACGACGGGCGTATCGCATTTGGCGGGTGCTGAAGAATCTGTGGATAAACGCTGGTATGCCGCACCTTTCGGTACTTTTGTCGCCACAGGCGGCAATAACCTTAACCGTGGCGATTCAGAGGGTTTTGGCGGTGGTTTGGCCATCGGCAAAATCATCAACGAGCATTTCAATGTTGAAATCCGCGGATTTTTCCAAAGCGACCGTGGCCCGACCAATACTTGGAAGCCTGTGGGCGACTGGGATTCCCAAGGAGCCACCGCTGATGTCCAATACTTCTTTAAACGTGGTAAATGGTCACCTTATGCCGTGTTGGGTGTGGGCGGCTTAAGCACAACGGTTGCTGGCAAAAATGCCGCATCGTTAATCGTTGAACCCGGTGCGGGCATGACTTACGCACTGACCGACAATTTCTTGATACGCAGTGATGTCCGTTACCGTTATAACAACTCCGAAACCTTGTTCCCCGGAACCAAAGCTACCAACGAATTTAATGATTTGGTCGTCAATTTTGGTTTTGTCATTCCATTTGGCGCTAAGCCGGCACCTGCCAAATTTGAACTTCAGACCGCTGCCGTTGCACCCAAAACCGTTGCCAAAGAGATTGGTTGCACACAGCTGGATGACGACCGTGATGGCGTAAACAACTGTTTGGACCAATGTCCCGGCACTATATCCAGCAGCAAAGTTGATGTGAACGGTTGCCCGCTTAGTTTGGAGCTGAAAGGTGTGACTTTTGAATACAATTCAGCCAAACTAACCAGTAACGCTGAAGGCATTCTTGATGGTGTTGCCGCCAACTTGATGGCCTATCCGCAAAAAGACACCTTTGAAGTGCGCGGGCATACCAGCAGCGAAGGTTCTGCCGCATATAACCAGAAACTTTCCGAACACCGCTCACAATCAGTGGTTGATTACCTAAAATTGAAAGGGATTAATAACCGTATGATTCCCAAAGGCTATGGCGAAAGTCGACCGATTGCCGACAATCTGACTGAACAAGGGCGTGCTATGAACCGCCGCGTTGAGTTGGTTTGGACTGGCGAATAATAGCCTGTTAATAGCCTGATCTTAAAAACCCGCCTATGGCGGGTTTTTTTGTGCCTGTCAAAAAGCCTTTGCCAACAAAAAATTATTTCTGGGTGATGGCGCGGCATGATTGGCAACAATCATGAAATTCAGTGTTTTTTTAATTTATGGTGTTACATGAGTTGATGACCCTATCGATAAGCTATTGTTTGCATCCCAAACAGGTATGCAATGTATATTATTGATTATATATAAATACATTCGAATGACTATATAAAGTAAGTTAAAAAAACGCAAAAAGTTAAGTTAGATGGGCAACCAACAACGGCACAAGGCATTGATGGCTTGCCAATAATCAAGTTTTTCAAATGCACTTTAATAGGTGGATGCAATCTAATTATGCTTAGAAGTAATAAACCATTCATTACCCAGGAGGGAAGCATGGCAATTTTTTTCATTCAAACCGTGGCTCAAGCTTTGGCCGGTGGTCAAAATTCCAGTAGCCCTATCGCTGTGGTCGACAGCGGCAGTAATATCGCCAATAACCTCGATGCTCTGGTGGCTTTGGGTAGCCAATTGGTGTCTGTGCAAGACAACTCCGGCAACAACCCGTTCAGTTGGCCTATCAGTGTTGCCGATGTGTTAGTGCTGGCACCCAAACTGACCGACCTTTGGGGTAATGCTGACATTTTCAGTAACATTATTGATTCGGCGGCGAATGTGGCCGCGAATGCCACTCAGCTACTCGCCTTAGGCAGGCAAATCCCCGTAGGAGGTGTTCAGGTCACTGATACAGCAGCTAATATCTTGGCTAACGCGGGTGTGTTAGCTACGCTAGGCAATGCGCTGTCGGTTGGGGTTAGCGACACGGCTGCCAACATTGCCAGTAACGCCGCGCAATTACAGGCTTTGCTGGCGCAACTCCCCGTGGCGGCGATAACCGTGACTGACAATGCCGCTGATGTGCTTGCCAACGCCAATGGGCTGGCCTCGCTAGGCACTGCACTATCGGTATGGGTCAGCGACACGGCAACTAATGTTGCCAGTAATGCCAGCCAGCTGTTGGCACTGGGTACGCAAGTGGCTGCGCTGGGTATAACTGTGACTGATACGGTGGCTCAGGTGGTGGCCAATGCGCTGGCATTGGCATCGCTGGGCAGTGCGCTGTCCTTGGTGGTGACCGATTCGGCGGCAGAGGTGGCCAATAATGCCAGCACTTTGCTGGTGCTGGGCGGGCAAATTGCCGCTTGCAGCATTAACGTCACCGATAATGCGGCCAATGTGGTCGCCAACGCGGCAGCATTGTCTGCGCTGGGCGGTCAGGTGGCGCTATGGGTGACTGATACTGCCACCAATATTGCCAATACTGCCAACCAGCTGCTGGCATTGGCGGCGCAAATCCCTACCGGTGGTATCCAGGTAGTTGATTCGGTCGCCCAAATTTTGGCCAATGCAGCTACGCTAAGCATGTTGGGTACTGATTTATCGGTGGTGGTCAGTGACACCGCTGCCAATATCAATGCCAATTTGGCGCATTTGGTGGCGCAGGGCATTATCCCGAACACCTTCATTTTACCTAGTGGCAATACGGTTTATGTACAATACACTGATGGGAAGTCGGTGACACTGGATAGCGCCGATGCCTTGGTGTTTGCCCATGAAAAATTGACTGCAGCTATTAAGGTGGTCGACAACGGCGGCAATATGAACCTCGGTGCGCTGGCAAGCCTCGGTCGGCAGTTGGTGTCGGTGCAAGACAATTCCGGCTCCAGTAATTTTTCTTGGGCCGTCAGTGTGGCAGACGTGCTGGCATTAGCACCAAAAATGACCAATAGTGCCGGTAATGCAGAGACTTTCAGCAAAGTCACTGACAGCTTGGCGAAAATTATTGCCAACGTGGGCAAACTGGTCGGGCTGGGTGCGCAAATTGCTTCCGGTGCTATTCAGCTTGCCGACACAGCGGCACACATAGCCGCTAATACCACCGCATTGGCGCAATTAGGTGGTGATCTGCAGGTGACGGTCACAGATAGCGCGGGCAATATTGCCAGCAAAGCGGCGGTTTTGGCAACGCTAGGTGCGGCGTTGTCGGTGACGGTTGCCGATTCGGTGGCCAATATTAACCTCAACCAAGCCAAGCTGTTGTCATTGGCCAACGCGCTCAAAGGCTTTAGTTTGCCCGATGGCACTTTGCTGCCTGTGTTGTCCGCTAACAGCACAGGGGTGACAGTCAGTAGCAACACCGCCCTATTATTGGTCAAAGAGGGGCTCACGTTGCCACTCCATGTGGTCGATGCTGGCAACCATTTAAACTTGGACGCGTTGGCGGCAATAGGCGGACAACTGCTGTCGGTCCAGGACACATCAGGTCTTAACCCGTTCCCTTATGCCATTAGTGTGGCGGATGTGCTGGCTTTGGCCCCCAAGATGACCGATGCATTGGGATATAACAGCGATACTTTCAGCAATATCACCGATACAGCGGCCCATGTTGCCGCAGCGGCGCCACAGCTGCTGGCCTTGGGTAAACAAATCACCCTTGATAAGAGCATCAATGTCACCAGTAGCGTTGCAGATGTTGTTGCCAATTTGACCGGATTGGCTTCGTTGGGTGCCAGGCTGAACTTGACTGTCAGCGATAGCGTAGCCAACATCAACACCAACTGGCTGGCTTTATTATCCTTGGGGACAGCGTTTAATTACCTGGTCTTGCCCGATGGCATACAGATTGATATTGATGGTACGGATGGTCATTCTGTTGTGGTGGATGCCGCTGATGCGGTGGTGTTGGTCGGTGAAGGGTTGACCGTTCCTGTACGGGTAGTGGACAACGGTGCAAATATTAATTTGGATGCCATGGCGGCAATGGGTGGCCAGCTGCTGTCGTTGCAAGACACGTCGGGCATTAGGCCGTTCCCTTTTGCAATCAGTGTGGCGGATGTGCTGGCGTTGGCTCCGAAAATGACCAGTGTTTATGGCATTGCGGAAACCTTCGGCAACGTTACCGACAAAGCAGCCAATATCTCGGCCAATCTTGATGGCTTGCAGGCTATTGCCACACAGCTTGTCAAGATTTTCTTGTCAGACCAAACAACCCCCAATTTATCCCTCAGCGCAGCGCAATTGGCTAACGACAAAACTGTCCTGAACGTCATTTTTAGCCGGTACACCTTCACTGTCAGTGGGGTAGCCGCAGCGAATGTGGTTAGCACCTTGGCAGTTTCGCTAGGCAATAATATCAAGGCAAATCTTATCAGTGTGGCGGATACGGCAGCCAATTTGGGGGCTAATTTAAACACGTTGCAGGCCAATATCAGTAAAATCACCAGCATCAATGTCAGCGACGGCAATCCCGTACCGGTGACCGCCGCCCAGTTGACCAGCAATGCCAGCATCTTAGCTAAACTGTCAGGGGTTTTTAGTTTGGCGGTCAGTGGTGTCAGTGTAGCCACTATGAGCGGCACATTGGCTTGGACTTTAGGCAAAGGGACGGTGACCAGTGTTGCACTTAGCGATACTGCCGCGCATGTTTTTGCTGCGCTGGGTACGCTGGTGGTCAATGTTGGAAAAATCACCGCTATTGGCCTGACGGATACGGTGAGCGGACGGGTTAACTTGCTGACAGGTAGCCAAGCCCAAACGGACTTGGCGGTGCTGAACCTGATCACTGGCAATTACAGCCTGATAGTGGCGAGGGCATCAGCTGGCGTGGCGGTGACTTTAGCGGGCAACAGCCATTTGAGCAGCTTGAGTGTGGCTGATAGCACCCAAACCATTAGCGCGCAAATTGACAATTTACAAGCAATGGTGGGTAAAATCACCGCTATTACCCTAACGGACACCGGTACACCTATATTGGCGATCTCCAGCACACAATGGGCTGGTGATAGTGGTGTTTTAAAGCTAGTTTCCGGCAGCTATAACATTGCCATTAGTGGGGTGTTGGTAGCCAATGTAACCAGTTTGTTGGCTGCGCGGCATGTGGTATCGGTGGCGATAGCCGATACCGCCAGCAATGTTGCCTCCCTGCTTGATATGCTTCAGGCCAACGCCGCCAAAATCACCGGTATTGCTTTGACCGATAGTGGTACGCCAACCTTGGCGATTACGGCCGGGCAACTGCTGACCGATGCCAGTGCCTTGTCCAAAATTTCCGGTAATTACACTGTGTCGGTCAGTGGGGTCAATATGGCTAATTTAGCCAGTGTAGTGGCTAATCCCCATGTATTGCCGGTGGCGGTGTCCGATAGTGCCGCCCATGTTGCCGCGCTGCTGGATGTGCTGCAAGCTAATGCCACCAGTATCAGCGGTATTAGCTTGACTGATGGCGGCACGCCCACCTTGTTTGTCAGTGCCACGCAATTGTTGGCTGATGGCGGAGCGCTCAACCTGATTACTGGTGCGTACAATGTGTCGGTCAGTGGTGTCAATGCCGCTAATTTATTGGGCGTGTTGGCTAATCCCGATGTGTTGCCGGTGGTGGTGTCCGATAGTGCTGCCAATATTGCCGCGCAGTTGGATATGTTGCAGGCCAATGCTGCCAGCATTAGCAGCATCACCTTGACTGACGGCGGAGTGCCCACTTTGTCTGTGAGTGCCACACAATTGGGTAATGATGCCGGTGTGTTGGGGTTGATTGCGGGCAGTTACAACTTATCAGTTACCGGCGTTACTGCATCCAATTTATTAACTGTGTTGGCGAATTCCCATGTGTTGCCGGTGACGGTGTCTGACAGTGCCGCCAATGTTGCTGCTAAGTTGGATGTGTTGCAAGCTAACGCTGCCAATATTAGCGGTATTAGCTTGACAGATGGCGGCACGCCAACGCTGGCAATCAGTGCCACGCAAATGGAAGCCGATGCGGGTGTGTTCAACCTGATTGCTGGCAGCTACAATTTGACGGTAAGCGGGGTCAACACAGGCAATTTAGCGAGTGTATTGGCTAATCCTGATGTGTTGTCAGTGGTGGTGTCCGATAGTGCTGTTAATGTTGCCATGTCATTAGATATGCTGCAAGCCAATGCCGCTAGTATCAGCAGCATCACCTTGACCGATAGCGGCACGCCGACACTGGCTATTAGTGCCAATCAATTGGTCGGCGATGTCGATGCGTTCAACCTGATTGCCGGTAGCTACAATGTGTCGGTCAGTGGTGTCAACACGGGCAATTTGATCGGTGTGTTGGCTGCCACTAATGCAGGGTTTGGCCTACCTGGGCCACAATTGTTACCTGTGCGCGTGTCTGATAACGCCGCTAACGTTGCTGCGCAGTTGGATACCCTACAGGCCAATGCCGCCAATATTGCCGGTATTGGCTTGACCGATGGCGGTACGCCGACACTGGCGATTTACGCCAGCCAGTTAACCGATGATGCCAACGCATTGGCACTGATTTCAGGCAATTATAATTTGTCGGTCAATAACATCAGGCTTGCCAATCTGCCCGCTGTGCTGGCCAATAGCCATGTCACCAGCGTGGCTGTGATGGACAGTAGCACCAATGTATTGGCGGCATTGGACTCCACCTTGGCGGCAAATATTAGTAATATCAGCAGTATTGCTTTACTTAGTTTTGGCGGTCCCGGTTTTGTCACGACACTGAACTTGAGTTCGGCGCAATTGCTGAATGATGCAGCGGTATTGGCTAAGATCACTAGCCCTTACCAGGTGTCGCTGGCGTCGGTGACTGCCAATGCTTTGGCAGCGGCACTTGCCAATAACCATGTGATCACGCCGTTACAATTGGCGGACACCGCTGCCAATGTCGCAAGCGTATTGGATCTGGCACAGGCCGCTGGTAGCCAATTGGGCAGCATTCATCTGACCGATGGTGGCAAGCCGGTGCTTGCCATTACGGCAGCACAGTATCTTGCTGATAGCCAAGCGTTGGGGAAGATTTTAGCGACCGATGCTTATCGCTTAAGCTTGGGCAATGAGGTGTTCGCTAATTTTGCTCAAGATTTGGCTAATAGTCGCATTATTGGTGTTAATTTTTTGGACAGTGCAGCTAATTTTGTGGCTGCGTTAACCACTAACCTGTTGCTGGTTAATGTCAGCAAAATTGCCGGTATTGCCTTTACCGATACAGGTACGGCCAATGTTGCCTTGACGGCGGCACAAATGAGGGCTGATACGGCGTTGTTGGGCAAAATCAGTACGCCTTATACACTCGCTATTGGCGGAGAATTGGTGTCCAATGTGGCGGCTGACAGCAAAATTAGCCGTATGGCTGCGATCGGCGTTGTGGATACGGTGGCGCATGTGCAGGCCAATTTGGATACTGTGCTATCAGCCAATGCCACTTTGCTGAATAGTATTGCCCTGACGGGAACGGGCGTTCAAACCCTGACCGTAAGTGCCGCCCAATTTATTAATGATGCGGCTGTGTTGGGCAAGATTAGCACGCCTTATGCCTTGGCAATCACCGGTGAAACGGCGGCGAATGTATTGGTGGACAGTAAAAATAGCCATGTGGCTTCGATCAAGGTGGTGGATACGGTTGCCAATTTTATGGTCAATCTGGACAAAGCACTGGCAGCTCATGCCGCCTTATTGGGCAGTGTCGCATTGACCGCCTCGGGCACCGCCAATCTTGCTGTGACGGCGGCGCAATTTGCCCAAGATGCAGCGGTGTTCGGCAAGATTACCACGCCCTATGTGCTGGTCATCAGCGGGGAAGCCGTGGCGCAGGTGGCTGGGGACTTAAAAAACAGCCATGTCACGTCGATTGCCGTGGCAGACAGTGCGGCTAATATTGCCGCCAATCTGGGCAGTTTGCAAGTCATGGGCGGCAAGCTTGCCAGCATCTTCTTGACCGACAATGGCACTGCCCAGCTTGCCATTACAGCGGCACAATTGACAGCCGATAGTGCCGTACTGGGCAAGATCAGCACGCCTTACACGTTAAGCATCAGCGGCGAATCGGCTGCGCATGTGGCTAACGATGTCACCAATAGCCATATTGTGTCCATCGCTGTGGCCGATACTGCGGTACATATTAATGTTAATTTTAATAGTTTAGTCGGTAATGCCAGCAAGTTGTCCGCCATTACCCTGACCGACACAACTACGCCAACATTAACGCTGTCCGCTGCCCAGATCAGTAGTGGCTTGGTGGTGCTGAACGCTATCCAATCGCCTTATTTGCTATCGGTGAAGGATACGGCGGCCAATATCGGCAAGTTGGATTTAAGTGGAGTGCATACGGGGCTAATTGAAATTATGCCGACCTCATTGGCGGCAACCCTAACGGTGAATAGCCCTATCACCGATTTGAACTTGTCGCAGGTCAAATTGGTTGGTGCGGTGATTAATGAAAAGGCGTATCAGGCAACTGGCACTGAGCTTGATATTGTAGTCAACGGCAGCGTGGCGGAACAATTGTTTTTTACCCATGATACCGAAAGCCAGTTGCAGTTGTTAGGAATTGGCAATACCGTGGTGCATGTGTTGTAGGTTTTAATCCGCAACGATTGATAGCCACTTGGTCATTTTATTTGCATCCCGAATCGATTCCGCACTATACAGTTAAATTGCATGGACTGGCGGGACTATCTGCACAGCGATAATCCGGTTGCCAGTGCCCTGATGGCGAAAATGGCAATTGCCCCTGCTGACCGCGTCAGAGTAAAGGCCGAATGCCTGCGTTTGCTGATCACCTTAAAATTGGACTCAGCGCGTAGCCGTTTCATTTCAGGGTTTATCGACACTTATTTACGCTTGGAGCGCGATGAAGCACAGCGCTTTGAACGCTGGTTCAAAACTGAAATATCCCTTAATGGACAGGAGAAAATTATGGAACTGACCACTAGCTGGAAAGAAGAGGGTCTGCAACTGGGCTTGCAGCAGGGTCTTCAGCAAGGCATAAAGCAAGGCGAAAGCTTGGTGCTGAAGCGCTTGTTGACACGTCGTTTTAAATCCATACCGCCGGACGTGCTGCTGCGGATTGAACAGGCTGTGCCTGAGCAGTTGGAAACTTGGATAGAAAACACCTTGGATGCCACTACCTTGGAAGAAGTCTTTAAAGATCATTAAGCAGGGCAGCCTAAATGGGTGGATTCGCCGTTAGGCAATCCACCTTTGATATGATTAATATTAAGATGATCGCTAGATTACAAAATATTGGCGTAATCTTGCTCAAGTTGGCGAAAATTCAATGACGTCATAAACCGGCTAAAGCTCATGAATGCCGACAGTCCCATCATATCTGAGAATTGTGGCGGCAGGAATTGCGGCCATTGCACAGTGCCTTCTTCGACTAAATCCACCAATACCTTCATGTCTTCAATCATGGTCTTGCCGCAGAACAATAAGGGGATGCGGTCAGGCTTGCCTTTGTGCACCGCCAAGCGCATAAAGTTGTAGGTCAACACAAAGCCTTTGATATAAGTCAGGTCCTTAGTGAACGGCATGCCGCTGGAACTGCTGCCACGGAACACCCGGCTGCTTAAGGTGTAGCTTTCTTCTTCATCCAAACCTTTTGCCCTAAAAAAGGCGAAAATATCCATAAAATCGGCACCTTGTTCAGCCAGGGTAATGGCACGCACCCGATTGATCAGGCGCATCAACCGGTTGGGGGTGGAGCTGAAGGTCAGGATTTCCATCAATACCGCCAAGCCTTCTTGGGTGACGGTGGAGGATGGCGGGCCTTTGCTAAGGAAGGTGCAATACGGTTGCGCCATGCCATTCAGTGTTGTACCCAGATGTACCCAGACTTCATGTACTTCAAGTACACGCAAGTCGCGCATATTGAATTGGGCATCTGCCCGCAGCTTGACATAATCGGTGCCCGCAGCGGCATCGGAGACAATACCGTCGCTGATCATCGCCCTAAGGCCACCGCCAGGAAACACCCCTTGTATCCGTTCGTTAAGAATGGCCACGGCATCGGTGGCACAAATAGTTTTGGCTTCTTCGCTCAGACAATCCAACTGCACCAATTGCGAGAGGGTGCTTTCCATCATGCTGCCCAGTTCGGCAATGTCAGGGTCACCGACATGGAACACGTCCTGGGAGGAGCCATACAGCTCTTGGGAGATATTGGCAAATTCTGGCGTGCCACGGGCCACCAGCATATCCACCACATCTTGATATTCGCGGCAAATACGCCGCATGATCACGCTGAGCGGATTAAGCTGTCCCAGTTTACGCACCAGATCCCGCTCAATCTGGTGGAATTCTTGCTTTTTATCGGCAGGGTCAAAGCCTAATGGGCATTGCAGATAATAATCGGCACTGATGTCAGGCAATTTTTTACATTTGTGTGCCAGAAAAGTTTGCTTGATGGAATCATCCCATTTGATGGAATCAAGGATACGGATGGGTTGTTGGGCTTTAACTATCCTGTCTGACAGGGATTTGACTTCGTTTAAGTAAGTTGAGGGCTTGGCGATTTTGGTGTTCATAGTGTCATCCGTAAACAATGGCTTGTGAGAGTCTGCCAACTACCCTGCTAGGCAGCGGGGCAAAAATGGCGCATTAATACAATCCAAATTAAAAAAGTTTAAAATCCGGGCCAATGTCGCAGTTGTTTTTTGAAGGTACGTTTCCTCGTGGTTAGGGTTATTGGATAGGCAGCGTTTAATAGCCACTGTGCGTGGATTTACACGGGGCTTTATACAAGCGCTGTTTGATTCTACCAAATCCTTTGCTACTGTCTATTAATATTGCACGGATAGTTTTGCAAAAATCGCGTCAATGGTCCTGCCTAATGCGGCGGCGGTGATGGTATATTAAGATGACCCTGCTGTGTTTGCCGCAGCGTATATTGGCGTAGCCCCCGTTTCTTGGAATCTAGTTTAATGACCCAAAAAAATAACCCGTTCAATAACCCCGAACATAGTTTGTTAAGCCATCTGAAATACGATGTGCCTGCCGGAATTGCGGTGTTTTTGGTGGCGATTCCCTTGTCTTTGGGTATCGCCTTGGCATCCGGCGCACCGCTGTTTGCTGGTTTGGTCACTGCGGTTGTTGGCGGCATAGTGGTGGCTGCCTTGAGCGGTTCGGCTTTGGGCATCAGCGGTGCGGCGGCGGGCTTGGCGGTGATTGTTTGGGCCGCCATCCAGCAACTGGGCTTCGAGGTGTTTTTGCTGGCGGTGATGTTGGCCGGTGTGTTGCAAATCATCATGGGTATGCTTAAGGCCGGTGTGGTCGCCTATTATTTCCCATCGTCAGTGATCAATGGCATGTTGTCAGGCATCGGCATTATTTTGGTGCTGAAGCAAATTCCCCACGCTATTGGTTATGATGCCGATTACGAAGGCGATGAGTCATTTTTGCAATCGGACCATTATTCTTCTCTGAGTGAATTGCCACACATGTTGGCCTATTCCTCCAATACTGCACTTTTAATCACCTCGCTGTGTTTAGTGGTGCTGGTGCTATGGGAATGGCCTGTTGTTAAGCGGCAAGGGTTTTTCCGTGACTATCAAGGTGTGTTGTTGGCAGTGGTCATGGGTGTGGTGGTCAATTTGTTGGTGCAGGCTTATTGGCCTGAGAGCGCGTTACAGTCTGGTCATTTGGTTTCGCTGCCCGTTATGGCAGGCTTAAGTGATGTGATGAACCATTTGCATTTTCCCGACTTTACTGCTTTTGCTAATCCTAAGGTGTATTTGTCCGCGTTAACCTTGGCAATGGTGGCCAGTTTGGAGGCTTTGTTGTCGGTTGAAGCGATTGACAAACTGGACCCTTATAAACGCGTGACACCGACCGACCGGGAGCTGGTTGCGCAAGGGGTGGGCAATGTCATTTGCGGACTGGTGGGGGGGCTGCCGTTGACCCAAGTGGTTATCCGTAGTTCGTTCAACATCCACTCGGGTGCAAAAACGCGGGTGGCTTGTTGGGTTCATGGCATATTGATAGGGGTTGCCATTACTTTTGTGCCGGAATGGCTCAATAAAATCCCTTTGGCTACCTTGGCGGCGATATTGTTGGTGGTGGGCTATAAGCTGACCAATCCGAAAATGTATTACATCATGTATAAGGCGGGGCCTTACCACTTCGTCCCTTTTTGTATGACGGTGATCGGCTTGGTATTTACCGATATGTTGGTGGGTTTGGCGATAGGGCTGATGGCGGCTTTAGTTTCCATCTTGTTGGAAAATTTCCGTAGTGCATTTTATTTTCAGGCATTGCAGTTGGGCAATAAGACCATCCTGCGTTTGACTGAGCAAGTGACTTTTTTGAACAAGGCCCATATCAAGCACATTTTTAAGGGGCTCCCCGCTGATGCCGATGTGGTGATTGATGCTACCCGTTGCAAATACATCGATTATGATGTTTACGAGATTATCGAAGACTTTCAAGATGATGCCAAGCTAAGAGGCATCCAGCTGACCATCGAAAATTGGCGCGGCTACGGCACATTGGCTCCGGTCGGCAACGCCCGACCGCCCACTTACAATGCCCAGCAGGCATTGTCCCCGGCACAGGTTTTGGTCATGCTAAAAGAAGGTAACCAGCGCTTTGTCAACAACTTGGAGTACAACCGTAATTTGTTGGAACAGGTGAACGACACCCAGCAAGGCCAATACCCAATAGCGATCATCCTAAGTTGCATCGATTCCAGGACATCGGTGGAGCTTATTTTTGACCAAGGGCTAGGTGACGTGTTCAGCGCACGGGTGGCGGGCAATGTCATCAATGAGGATATTTTAGGCAGCATGGAGTTTGCCTGTCAGGTGGCGGGTTCTAAGCTCATTGTGGTGTTAGGGCATTCACACTGCGGGGCGGTCAAAGGGGCTTGTGGCAATGTGCAGCTAGACCATCTGACCGGGGTGCTGGATAAAATCAAACCGGCGCTGGTGCAGGTACAAGCGGAAAGCCTGCCTGAACAGTTGGCGGATTATGATTGGCTGGTGCAACAAGTGGCTGATAAAAATGTGCAGCTGATAGTCGGGCAAATACAGCAAAGAAGCCCGTTGTTAAGAAGGCTGCTTGATGCCGGTGAAATTGGTCTGGTCGGGGCGATGCACGATATAGAAAGCGGGCTGGTGAGGTTTTATGATGGCGGGGCTGATTTGGCGCAAGAGTGCATAGACGCGCACCTGCAACAGGCAGGATGAAGCCGCACGCTCCCTGAGCGAAGTCGAAGGGGGCGGAGCGGCCTCGCTCAGCCCATGTGCTGGCTCAGCAGCAACGGTTAATGCCGCTCCATTTGCTTTCCATGCGCTGTTTAAAATAAGTTTTTTTGCTGAGTGGCAGGGCATTGTCGCCGTGGTGGCTGGCACAGTGCTTAAGATAGCGTTCATAAGCATCGTCGCCGGACAAGCGGCGGACAAATTGCCATAAACGCCGCAATTTTTCAGCCATTAGTCGCGCCCCCATTGCGCCAGTTGCTGTTCAGTCATGCGGTTGGGGGTGTGCGCCACTTCGCTGAGTGGTTGCACGGGTCGCCCCAGCAGGCTGTTGACGCTGACCTTTAGCATATCCAGCACCACCAAGAGCAGTACAGTGACAAAAAACAGGGTCAGGTAAGCATCCAAATACAGGTTAAAAATAAGCTGGGGGGCAATAGCCGTTTTGGCTGCGGGCAATAGTCCCGCTGCCAGTTTGTCGGACAAGTCATGGGCGGCGGCAAAAAAGCCTACCCGTAAGTCGGGGCTGGTCAATTTTTCATAAGCTGCCGTGCCGGTCACTATTATCAGCCAACTGAGCGGGGCGGCGGTTATCCACGCATAACGCAAGCGTCCCGATTTGACTAATATGCCAGTAGCCACGCACAGGGCAATGGCTGCGAGCATTTGGTTGGCAATGCCGAACAGCGGCCACAGGATGTTCACCCCGCCGTTCGGGTCTATCACACCGATATACAGAAAATAACCCCAACAGGCCACCACCACCGTGCTGGTGATTAGCACCGAGGGTGTCCAAGAGGTGTCTGCCATTTTGGGCCAGATGTTGCCCAGCATGTCTTGCAGCATGAACCGTCCGACCCGGGTGCCAGCGTCTAAGGTGGTCAAAATAAAAATGGCTTCAAACATAATGGCAAAGTGATACCACAATGCCAACAGGCTTTCGCCAAACACACTGCCAAAAATACTCGCCATACCCACTGCTAGCGAAGGGGCTCCACCGGTGCGCGCAAACAAAGTGGCCTCGCCCATTTGTTGCGCCAAGAGTTGCATCTGCCCGACGCTTACCGGAAACCCCCATGCGGTAATTTTAGCCACGGCTTGCGCCGCTTCTGCGCCGACCATGCCCGCTGGGCTGTTGATGGCAAAAAACACCCCTGGGTCGAGTACGGTGGCGGCGATCATAGCCATAATGGCGACAAATGATTCCAACAACATGGCGCCATAGCCAATCATGCGGATGTCGCGCTCGTTGGCCAATAATTTGGGCGTGGTGCCGGAAGCCACTAACGAGTGGAAGCCGGAAATGGCGCCGCAAGCAATGGTGATGAACACAAACGGGAACAATTTGCCGCCAAAAATGGGGCCGCTGCCATCAATAAAGGGGGTTAAGGCAGGCATTTTAATATCAGGATGCAAGAACACAATAGCGATAGCCAACAAGCTGATAGTGCCCAGTTTCATAAAAGTGGACAGGTAATCACGCGGTGCAAGCAACAGCCAGACCGGCATCACCGCCGCCGCCAAGCCATAGGCCATAATGCACCAAGCCAAGCTGAGGCCATCCATGTCGAACCAAGTCCGCAAGCTGGGGTTGCCATCCACCCAACCGCCACCCGCCACGGCAACCAGCAACAGTAGCACGCCTACTGTGCTGGCTTCCAACACTTGCCCGGGGCGCAGGTGGCGCATATAAACCCCCACTAGCATGGCAATGGGCAAGGTGGCACTGACGGTAAAGGTGGCCCATGGGCTGTGCTTCATGGCATTGACCACCACCAAGCCCAGCACGGCGATCAGTATCACCATAATGGTGAACGTGCCAATTAAAGCAGCCACCCCGCCGATAATGCCCAGTTCATCCCGTGCCATTTGCCCCAAACTTTTGCCGTTACGGCGGGTGGAGAAAAATAATGTGACCATATCTTGTACGCAACCGCCCAACACCGCACCTACTAAAATCCATAATGTGCCGGGCAAAAAACCAAATTGTGCCGCCAGTGTGGGGCCAACCAAAGGCCCTGGCCCGGCAATGGCGGCAAAATGGTGACCAAACACCACCCAGCGGTCGGTTGGGATAAAATCATGCCCGTTTTCTAAACGTTCGGCGGGGGTAGCGCGGGTTTCATCGACCATTAACACCGTGCTGGCAATCCACGCAGCATAAAAACGGTAGGCTAGGGCATAGCAGCATAACGCGGCGATGATAAACCAGAGGGCATTGATGCTTTCGCCGCGATTGAGGGCGATGCCACCAACAGCAGCCGCACCAGTGACGGCGACCAGTAGCCAGAGGAGGGGGGTTAAGGGTTTGTTCATGGGTATTAGGAATGGCGTGAAGCGTAATTGCCCCATTATAAGCGACATTGGCTTGCTATCGTAGGCTTGCTATTGTGATGGCGGTAAAGCTCAACCGCTAAACGTCATTATAAGCCCCGCCCATACCCAACCACCTGGCTGTTAATGCATGTATGGTGGTGTCAGGTACGTCGCCAAAAAATTGCCCGCTAATACTGTCCATTGCGCCGATCAAATCAGCATCCCTTGCCACATCCGCCACCTTAAATTGCAGGGCGCCGGTTTGCCGCGTACCCATTACTTCGCCTGGGCCACGCAGTTGCAGGTCTTTTTCGGCGATCACAAAACCATCATGGCTGTCGCGCAAAATACCCAAGCGTTGTTTGGCGGTATCTGATAAGGGTGCTTGATACATCAGCAGGCAATAGCTGTCGCCCACCCCACGCCCCACCCGCCCGCGTAGCTGGTGCAGTTGCGAAAGTCCTAGCCGTTCTGGGTTTTCAATAATCATTAATCCCGCGTTGGGGATATCCACACCCACTTCAATGACTGTAGTGGCAACCAATAAATCAGTTTGCTGATGCTTGAAGGCCAGCATGGCGGCTTCTTTATCGGCGGCTTTCATGCGTCCGTGGATTAGCCCGATGCGGATGCCGAGCAACGCTTCGTGCAGACGTGCGGCGGTCTGTTCGGCGGCTTCACATTGCAACGTGTCTGATTCTTCTATCAGTGTACAAACCCAGTAAGCCTGTCGGCCTTTTGCCACCCAGCCACTGATGCGGCTTATCACCTCGTTGCGGCGTTCGGCAGGGATAACGCTGGTGATAACAGGGGTGCGCCCCGGCGGCAGCTCATCAATCACCGACACATCCAAATCAGCATAGTGCAACATGGCCAGGGTGCGCGGGATGGGCGTGGCGGTCATCACTAATTGATGGGGTTTAAGCCCGTGCTGGGCTTTTTCGCGCAGAGCCAAGCGCTGATGCACACCAAAGCGGTGTTGTTCATCAATAATCACCAAACCTAGTTTGTGGAAGTGTACCTGCTCCTGAAACAGTGCATGGGTGCCAATAACCAGTCCGGCCGAACCATCCGCCAAGGCTTGCAGCACCTCGCGCCGCGCCTTGCCTTTTGCTTGTCCAGTCAGATAAACCAAATTGACGGCAAAATCGGCAAACCAGATGCTGAAGTTCCGGTAATGCTGTTCAGCCAATAATTCGGTCGGGGCCATAATGGCGACCTGATAACCGGACAGTAAGGCCAGCAAAGCCGCATAAGCCGCCACCAGCGTTTTACCGGAGCCGACATCACCTTGCACCAGTCTCAGCATGGGCAGTGCTTTGCCGCAATCGGCGGCAATTTCAGCCATTACCCGTTGCTGTGCGCCGGTCAATTGGAACGGCAGACGGCTGATAAAATGGCGGGTGTGGCGGTCATCACCGGAAAAAATCGGGGCCTGCCCTGCCTTGGCTAGCTGTTTGCTGTGCCGTAACTTCAGATGATGGGCAAGCAGTTCTTCAAGCGCCAAACGCTTTAAAGCGGGCAAGTTGCCCTGTTCTATGCCAGCTATCTGTACGTCGGCATCGGGCGTGTGCAAGGTGTGCAAGGCCGTGGTTAAATCAGGGTAATGGTAGTGGCTAAGCAGGGCTTCAGGAAGCCAGTCGGTCAGATGGTCGGGGCAGAGGCTTAGTGCCTGTTTGATGGTTTTGCGTAATAGGTTTTGGCTAATGCCTTCAGTGAGCGGGTAGACAGGGGTCAGTTGGCTTTCCGGCTTAACGGCATAGGGGTGGCTGAGGATGCAATAGTCAGGATGCAGCATCTCCAGTTCGGCAAAACCATAACGCACTTCGGCAAAGCAACTGATCCAGACCCCCGGCTTAAGTTGGTTGTGTTGATGGGCGTTAAAATGGAAAAAACGCAGCGCAATGCTGCCGCTATCATCAGCTATCCGGCATAGTAGGCTGTTGCGGCTACGTTGCAGCAATTCGGTATATTGCACCTGCCCGCACACTAGAGCAGTCATGCCGCCCGTTAGCGAGGCAATGGGGTGGATGCGGGTGCGGTCTTGGTAACGGACGGGCAGATGGAACAGTAAATCTTGGGTACGGCGGATGCCCATTTTTTCCAAGCGCAGGGCGGTTTGTGCGCCAACCCCTTTTAGTTGGGCAACCGGTTGCTCCAGCGGGTTGCCCACGGTGTTGCTTGGCTTGGCTTGTGGGCGGGCCGATTTCAAGTAGGCTTAGAGCGGGTATTCTTGGGGTTGCAAATGCATGATGGCATCCATTTCCACCGCCGCCCCTTTAGGCAACGCTGCCACACCAATAGCGGCGCGGGCTGGGTAGGGTTCGGTAAAATATTGCCCCATGATTTCATTGACCACCGGAAAATGCGCCAAATCGGTCAGGAACACGTTCAGTTTGACAATGTCGGCAAATGTGCCGCCTGCCGCTTCGGCAACCGCTTTCAGGTTATCAAACACTTGTGTTATTTGAGCGCTGATGTCGCCGTCCACCAGTGTCATGGTGGCGGGCATCAGCGGTATTTGCCCGGACAGATACACCGCCGCGCCAACTTTGACGGCTTGCGAATAAGTGCCGATAGCTTGCGGTGCATGGGGGGTTTGGATGATTTCTTTTGACATGGGGGATTCCTTTAGTGAAGATTGATGTTTTATAGGCGTGGCGGGCGTGCCGTTTTTGCGGCAATTCCCAATTTAATGCCCTAATTATGAATGGGCGTTTGGGTTTTGCCAACTGGCATGAACCGGCTAGCGCATAAAAAACTAGCTGGGCAGCTTTCCTTGCTTTTTAAGCGGCAATACCTTTCTATAGTCATAGGGTGGGCAGGTTTTTTTGCCCACGCGGGTAGTGGTTAAATATTAACTGGCATGTTCTAAATTATATTCATGTATAAAAAGTTGCAGTGCTATACGGTGGAAACAGTCCTTTTTGGAAAACGACAAAGATTTGCGGACGAACCGTGCGAGGCGTTGGCGGAGCGTATTGTTCCGGCGTTCGATGTGTGCGGTCTCCCCAGTCTCCTTGCCGGCTGACCGGTGGTTTTCACCAAACACCTTCTGGTGGGCCTGCCAAAAGTCGCTGTAGGTATGGGAGCGACGGTAGGCTTCCGGAATACCGTCCCAGAGCTTTTGGCAACTGTCTGCGCTACGGTCGCCGGCAAACCAAGACACCACCTGTCGGGTACGGCGGCAAAGCGCAGCCCAGACCCAGCAAGCGTTGGCCTTGCATTGGACAAACGACCACAGTTCGTCCAGCTCCAACACATCATCCGGTTGGGCGGGTGCCAACGTGGTGTCCAATGGCGGCAAATCACGGGCTTTTTTTTAACCAGGCCGACACGGTTTGGCGGGCGACCCCGAAAGTGCGTTCAAGGCCACGCAGGCTGGAGCGTTCGTGGTACGCCCGCAGGATTTCGGTTTTCCGCTCAAGATTGTAGCCGTAATCGGGGGTCAGTGTGCCGTAACAACCGCAGGCGTGGCAGCGGAATTTTTGTTTCCCCGCTTTGGTTTTTCCGTTACGGGTCAGGTGATCACTTCCGCAGCGGGTGCAAGTATGGGTTTCTGTTATCATGACGTGCATTTTACACAAAACAGTCAAGATTCAACCACTACCCCCACGCGGATAACCAGCCAAATACGGTATAATTAAGATGTCACGGGTTTTTCGGGTGATGGTTCAGCCCGTATTGTAAGCCGTTAATGCCAACAAAACCCAAGCCCCATTTTAAAAGGCTATTACATATCATGCCAATTATTGCAATTTATCCGGGTACGTTCGACCCTGTCACCAATGGTCATTTGGATTTGATTGCCCGTGCATCCAAACTGTACGGGCAAATCATTGTGGCGGTGGCGGTCAATAAAGGCAAACAACCACTGTTTTCATTGGAGGAGAGGGTAGCGTTGGCGCAAGCGGTCACCCAGGAATTTGCCAATGTGCAGGTGATTGGTTTTGGCAATCTATTGGTGGATTGTGCCAAGCAACACGGCGCCAATGTGATTTTGAGAGGCTTGCGGGCGGTTTCTGATTTTGAATATGAGTTCCAATTGGCAGGCATGAACCGCCGTTTGGCGCCGGAATTGGAAACGGTGTTTCTGACACCGGCGGAGCAGTATGAATTTATCTCGTCCAGTATGATCCGCGAAATTGCCCAGCTCAACGGCGATGTGTCCAGTTTTGTGCCGGAGCTAGTCCGGCAACGTTTACTTGAAAAGTTTGTATAGGAAAACTATGTCCCTGGTTATTTATGACGAATGCATCAATTGTGATGTTTGCGAGCCGGAATGCCCCAACGGTGCGATTTCCCAAGGTGAAGACATTTATGTGATTGATCCGGCTTTATGCACCGAATGTGTAGGTCATTTTGATGTGCCGCAGTGCGTGGAAGTGTGTCCGGTTGAATGTATAACAAAAGACCCGGATAGGGTTGAAAATCATGAAACTTTGTATCAGAAGTATTTGCGTTTGATAACCCCGCGCGGTGTTTAGCTTACAGGAAATGCAAGGCTGTAACTGGCCATCTTGGTGTAGGAGCGGGCCATGCCCGCGCCCCTAATAGTAGAAATGGCTCTTTGTGTAATATCAATCAATTGGTTATATTTCTTCATGGACGAGTAAGAGCCGCTTATGTGATAATCAAAACTATTCTTATAAATCTAATAAAAATTAAATCATGGCACTTAAAAAATATTGGATTGTTCCGGCAAATACATGGTTAGTGGTGATTTTGTTATTTTATGTTGCCTTGTGGTTAATGTGTCCACAAGAATTTATACCCTCCGACCCTTGGTATTATTCGAAGCGGTCATTTGCTATTATCCAAGGGCTTGGGTTTGGCGATAATTATATATTCAGCCATCGCTTAGGTGTCACCGTTCCGGTGGCAGTCATTTATTCGCTTTTTGGGGCGGATATCCTGACCACCAATTTATGGCCTTTATGCACGGCATTGATGGTTATTGTGATTGTGTGGCTAGCACTACCCGACCAGAAAAGCAAAATTATTGGTGCGCTGTTGTGCCTTACCAGCGTCCCGCTATTGAAAAACTCGGTGACATTGTTCCCTGATTTAATTGCCACGCCTTTTATGGCATTTTCTTCTTTACTCTTATTTAGAAGGAAGCAAGGGATGGGTCAAGGGTTTTGGCTGGCCATGCCATTGCTTGCCATTGCCAGCCTATTTTTTGCGTTTCTAGCTAAGGAGAGCGCTTACTGGGTGTTGCCGCTGTGGTTTTTCGCGCTATTTTCAGACCGTAAAGATCATGACTTCGCTTTGTTGCTGCGTCGGTTTTATTGGCCGGTGGTGTGCGCGGGGGCTGTTCTGGGGGTGTCTTATTTGGTTTTTTGCCAGTTTGTTTGGGGCAGTCCGTTGGCGCATTTCCAGGCAGTCCAGAATTTGACAGGCGCACATCAATGGTCATGGGATAAGGCCACCGCTATGGTGCTTGCCAAGCGCTTGACCATTGACCCGGTTATCTTATTTATTAGGCAATATGGCGGAATATTGTCAATGACAGTGTTAGGCGGATTGTTCGCCCCTAAATCCATCAAACCTTGGGTGTATTATACCGTTTGCTGTGTTATGTTTTTCTGGTTTGGTTCCACCAGTTTTACCCGTTACGAGCCGATGCCCATATTTGATCGCATGACCGTCCCGGCATTGCCCGGTTTTTATATACTGGCAGCCTATGCATTGGCAAATATTGCTGTTCCCTCTGACCGCAAGCTTATCAAGCTGTTGTGTCCCGTTTTGATCTTGTTTGGCTTGTCCGGCATCCCCTTTTTTGAATATTTAAATTCTTGGAAACATGAGGAGTTGCTGGAAACAAAAGCAATGTCGATGGTGCAGAAAGAAGTCGCGCTGCATCCTGACCAAAAATATTTGCTTATCGCTTCCGACAAGCGAAGTCCGGAGTCTATGGCCTTCTATTTTGGCATGAAGTACCCTGATAATTTCAAGGTGGTGTATGGGCTTGATCTAACTGAGCAATTGCTTGCCGATGATATTAAAGAAGCTTTTTTGTTTATTAGCATCCAACGCTCAAAGTATCTTGAATCCCAATACCATGAGCCTAATATTGATAAGGAAATTTACCGGCTGGGTCTTACGCCATTATTCCAGTCAGACGAGGTGGTACTGTTTAAAACCAGCGATAAGGCGCAGCTAAGGACGCTGATGCAGCGGGGCGATTAGCGGGCGGTGTGGGTGTGCGGCACTGTTGCCTCCACACAACTATTTGGCTAATGAGGGTAGGGGAAGCATTGAAGCCTCTAGCCCTGCTTGGCTTCGCGCTTACTCCCCTCTACATTTTTGACCTTTTAATTGACCCTCAATCCCGCCGTCGCCCCACTATCAGGGCTAAGCAGCCAAATATCCTTACCGCCGG
>Ga0007882_10000529_pt1 | contig 22489 bp, 24 predicted proteins | sample CryBogCBH12Aug01_FD_71195 | JGI IMG/M metagenome (GOLD analysis project Ga0007882, IMG submission 71195) | Freshwater microbial communities from Crystal Bog, Wisconsin, USA - CBH12Aug09.1 | ecosystem: Environmental > Aquatic > Freshwater > Lake | place: Crystal Bog, Wisconsin, USA | collected... | reverse complement strand
CGGCGGCGTGCCGGTGGTTGCCCGGCTGCCGCTGCTCGGCACGCCCGTCGATTGGGCCGGCGTGCCGCCGCTGGCCTGGACCCCGTGGGGAGCCCAACCATGAGCGAAGATATCGAAGACCTCGACCGCCGCCATGTCTGGCATCCGTTCACCCAGTCGGCCGACGCGCCCGCCCCGGAGGTGGTTGTCTCCGGCCGCGGCGCCCTCCTCCGCACCGCCGCCGGCGAGGAGATCCTCGACCTGATCTCGTCCTGGTGGGTCAATCTGCACGGCCATGCCCATCCGGTCATCGCCGGCGCCGTGGCGGCCCAGGCGGCGATGCTGGAACAGGTGGTGTTCGCCGAATTCACCCATGCGCCGGCGGCGCGGCTGGCGGCGCGGCTGGCCGCCCTGCTGCCCGGCGATCTCGACCGGGTGTTCTTTTCCGACGACGGCTCGACCGCCGTCGAGGCGGGGCTGAAGATCGCGCTGCAGTATTTCGGCAATATCGGCCAGGCCGGCCGTCGCCGCCTGCTGGCCTTCGACGGCGGCTATCACGGCGATACCGTCGGCGCCATGTCGCTCGGCCGCTCGTCGGGCTATTTCCAGGCCTGGGATGATCTGCTGTTCCCGGTCGAGGTGTTGCCGTTCCCCGCCACCTGGCGCGACGACCCGGAGGCCGGGGCCAGGGAGGCGGCGGCCCTGGCGGACGTCGAGCGCGCCCTCGACGGCACGGTGGCGGCGGTGATCGTCGAGCCGCTGGTGCAGGGCGCCGGCGGCATGCGCATGTGCCGCCCGGCTTTCCTGCAGGCCCTGGCCGAGCGCGTCCATGCCTGCGGGGCGCTGCTGATCTTCGACGAGGTGATGACCGGCTTCGGCCGTACCGGGGCGCCTTTCGCCTGCCTGACGGCCGGCGTCCAACCCGATATCGTCTGCCTGTCGAAGGGCCTGACCGGCGGCTTCCTGCCCATGGGGGCGACCGTGGTGCGCCAGTCCGTCCATCAGGCCTTTGTCGGCGGCGGCATCAAACGGGCCTTCCTGCACGGTCATTCCTACACCGCCAACCCGCTCGGCTGCGCCGCCGGCCTGGCCTCGCTGGAGCTGCTCACCGGCGCCGACTGCCAGGCGCGGATCGCCGCCATCGCCGCCCTGCATGGGCAACGCCTGGCGGCGCTGCCGGCCGGCGCCTCCCGTCCGCGGCAAACCGGCACCATCGCCGCCGTCGACATCGGCGAGGGCGGCTATGGCGGAACCGCCGCAGCCGCCCTCAAGGCTTTTTTTCGCGATCACCGGATGCTGGTGCGGCCGCTCGGCGCCACCCTCTACTTCATGCCGCCCTATTGCATCCCCACCGATGATCTGCACCGGGCCTGGGATGTTCTTGCGGCGGCGGCCGGCAGCTAGACGACGTCAGGATGGCCTCGGCGGGTTGAGGATCTCCATGGTCTCGGTCGACAGCCTGTTGACCATCTGGCCGATCTGCGTCGCCTCATCAATGTAATCGTCGTAGAATTTCCGTGCCGTGCGGACCTGGATCTCGATCAGTTCCTTGGCGGATTGCACGCCGCGCATTTCCTCGGCGGCCGACATGTTGGTCTGCAGGGAAACCTGGGCAAAGGAGAACAGGTGATGATGCAACTGTGACCAGGTATTGACGACATTCGTCGTCAATTTGATGAAATCAGGTGCCGTAAAGTCGGGGCTCTGGGCCGGTTTTTCGCTGCCGTCCCCACGACGTCTGTCACTCATGGCAAAGTTCCTCCATTCGGGCGGGATGTCTCGCCGCCCCAAGGTACAGAAGTTTCCGGCCAGTTCAGCCCCGGCAGAGGACGTAAAACCTTTGCGGGAAGACGATAGGCTAACGATCCAGATCGGCTGGCCGGACGAACCGGTCCAGGCGGCAGGAAGCGGGGCCGAGGCCGCGCCAGTCCTCGATCCCCGAGGTCAGCATGGACAGGGCGCAGGTGGGATATTTTTCCGCCACCCGCGCCAGCGCCTCCGGCGTGCCGTTGTCGGCCGCCAGCAGGCGCAGGAGTTGCTCGATGCCGGGATTGTGGCCGATCAGCAGCACCGAGGGCAGGCCGGCCGGCAGGTCCCGCAGGCAGGCCAGCAGGGTGCGCGGCGCGGCTTCGTAGATCCGTTTGTCGAAGGCCGCCGGAACGCCGCCGACGGCGGGCTCCAGCCATCGCAATGTCTGACGGGTGCGCTTGGCCTGAGAACACAGGATCATCGCCGGCACGATCCTGTGTTCGCGGAGGAAGCGGGCCATCCGCTGGGCGGCCTTACAGCCGCGGGCGTTCAGCGGACGGTCGAAATCGGCCAGATCGGTATCCTGCCAATCGGATTTGGCGTGGCGCAGGAGGTAGAGCTGCTTCATCGGCGAATCACCGTACAAGGGTCACGGTCATGACATCGGCCTCGGAAGCATATATAACTGTTCGCGCCCACGCCATGATCGGAGGCCGAAAGTGAACGATGTTGTTGCCGCGCTGCCCGCCCAGGAAAGGCCGGCCGCCGTAGCGGAGGCGCCGCGCATCGATCTGCATAGCCCCGAACGCTTTATCAATCGTGAATTGTCCTGGCTGGCCTTCAACACGCGCGTTCTGCAGGAGGCCGACAATCTCAATCATCCCCTGCTGGAGCGGTTGCGCTTCCTGTCCATTTCGGCGGCCAATCTCGACGAGTTCTACATGGTCCGCGTCGCCGGCCTCAAGGGTCAGCTGGCCAACGGCGTCAACAGCGCCAGCCAGGATGGCCTGACGGCGGCGCAGCAGCTGGCGGCGATCAACGCCGAAGCCAAGCTTCTGCTCGACAAGCAGCAGGAATGCTGGTCCCGCCTGCGCCAGGAACTGCGCGACGCCGGCGTCGCGGTGATCGACATCTCGGAACTCAACCGGGCCGACCGCAAATGGCTCGAGACGCGGTTCATGGACCATGTCTTTCCGGTGTTGACGCCGCTGGCCATCGACCCCGCGCACCCGTTTCCGTTCATTCCCAATCTCGGCTTCGCCATGGTGCTGCAGCTGACCCGGCTGGAGGACAGCGAGATGATGCGGGCGCTGCTGCCGCTGCCGCATCAGATCGAGCGCTTCATCCGGCTGCCCGGCGAGCCGATCCGCTATCTGCCGCTGGAAGACATGGTGGGACTGTTCCTCGACCGCCTGTTTCCCGGTTTCCGGGTCGACGGCGGCGGCGTGTTCCGGGTCATCCGCGATTCGGAAATGGAAATCGACGAAGAAGCCGAAGACCTGGTGCGGTTTTTCGAATCGGCCCTGAAACGGAGGCGGCGCGGCCATTGCATCCGGCTGACCACCAATGCCGACATGCCGGACGACCTGCGCCACCTGATCATGACCGAAATGCAGGTGGAGCCTTCGGATATCTTTCGCCTCAGCGGCCTGATCGGCATGGTCGACACCAAGCGCCTGATCACCGACGAGCGCCCGGACCTGCAGTTCCTGCCCTATAACGCCCGCTTCCCCGAACGGGTCCGCGATTTCGGCGGTGATTGCTTCGCCGCCATCCGCAAGAAGGATATCGTCGTCCATCACCCCTTCGAAAGTTTCGATGTGGTGGTGCAGTTCCTGCGCCAGGCGGCCCGCGATCCCAATGTGGTGGCCATCAAACAGACGCTGTACCGCACCAGCATGGACAGCCCCATCGTCAAGGCGCTGGTCGAGGCGGCGGAAATGGGCAAGTCGGTTACCGCGATGATCGAGCTCAAGGCCCGTTTCGACGAGGAGGCCAATATCGGCTGGGCCCGCGATCTCGAACGGGCCGGGGCGCAGGTGGTCTACGGGTTCATGGAACTGAAGACCCATGCCAAGATCTCCCTGGTGGTGCGCCGCGAGGGTGGCGAGCTGCGCTCCTATGTGCATTTCGGCACCGGCAATTACCACCCGATCACGGCCAAGATTTACACCGACCTGTCCTTTTTCACCACCGACCCGGCGCTCTGTCGCGACGCCAACCGCACCTTCAATTTCATGACCGGCTATGCCAAGCCTGAGAAAATGGAAAAACTGGCCATCGCGCCGCTGATGCTGCGCGATCGTCTGCTGGCCTGCATCAAGGCCGAGGTCGAGCACGCCCGGGCCGGCCGTCCGTCCGGCATCTGGGTGAAAATGAATTCGCTGGTCGATGCCAAGCTGATCGACGCCCTGTACCGGGCCTCCTGCGACGGCGTGCCCATCGAGCTGGTGATCCGCGGCATCTGCTGCCTGCGGCCGGGGGTGCCCGGTCTGTCCGAGAACATCCGGGTCCGCAGCATCGTCGGCCGCTTCCTCGAGCACGGGCGGGTGATCTGCTTCGCCAACGGCCACCGGCTGCCGTCACGCCACGCCAAGGTGTTCATTTCCTCGGCCGACTGGATGAACCGCAACATGGACTGGCGGGTCGAGTCCCTGGTCTCCATCGATAATCCGACGGTGCACCGGCAAATCCTCGAACAGATCATGGCCGCCAATCTGAAGGACAACCAGCAAAGCTGGATCCTCGGCGCCGACGGAAACTATCTCAGGGTCGGGCCGGGAGACGGCGAGAAGCCGTTTTCCGCCCATACCTTCTTCATGACCAATCCCAGCCTGTCGGGACGCGGCAGCGCCCTGCAGCGCGACCGGCCGCTGGCCAAGCATGCCTTCAAAGGCGTGCCCTGAGCCATGATGCCCCTGGCCATCAAATTGCCTGCCGTCGTGAAAAAGCATATCGCGATCGTCGATATCGGCTCCAACTCCATCCGCCTGGTGGTCTATGACGCCCTGGCGCGGACGCCGATGCCGATCTTCAACGAAAAGGCCGTCTGCGCCTTGGGACAGGGGCTGGAGGGAACCGGCCGCCTCAATCCCCTGGGCTGGGACCAGGCGGTCGAGTCGATCGGCCGTTTCGTCCGCCTGGCCCGCGCCATGGAGGTTTGTGACCTGGACATCCTGGCCACCGCGGCGGTCCGCGAGGCCACCGACGGCCCGGCCTTCGTCAAGGCGGTGGAGGCGCGTTCGGGCGTCACGGTGACGGTGCTGTCGGGCGAGGACGAGGCGCGTCTGGCGGCCCTGGGGGTGATCTGCGCGATCCCCGAGGCCGACGGCATGGTGGCCGATCTGGGCGGCGGCAGCCTCGAGCTGGTGGCCCTCGATCACGGGCGGTTCGCCGGGCCGCATGCCACTTTTCTGCTGGGGGTGCTGCGCCTGTCGGAAGCCTCCGAGGGCCAGCGCGGCCTCGCCGCGCATCTGGTGGACGGCCATTTCCGGCAGATCGGCTGGTGGCACCGCGGGCGGGCGCGGCCGCTCTATGCGGTGGGCGGAGCGTGGCGGGCGCTGGCCCGCCTGCTGATCGCCCAGACCGGTCATCCGTTGCATGTTCTGGACAATTTTTCTCTGGATCCGGCCGATGCGATGCGGCTGACCGACCTCGTCGCCCGCCAGAGCCGCAAATCCCTGGAAAAGATTCCCGGCCTGTCGAAGCGCCGGCTGATGCATCTGCCGGTGGCCGCCCTGCTGCTGGAAAAGGTGCTGGAATATGTCGAGCCGTCGCGCCTGGTGTTTTCCGTCTACGGCATGCGCGAGGGACAGTTCTTCAAGCGGCTGCCGCCGGATCTGCAATGGCAGGACCCGCTGATCGCGTCTTGCGTCGCGCTGGCGCAGACGGCCGGACGCTTTGCCGAGCACGGCGAGGAGATGCTGGAGTGGATGGGGCCGCTGTTCGTCGGCGAGACGCCGCATCAGGCGCGGTTGCGCTATGCCGCCTGCCTGCTGGGCGACGTGTTCTGGAACGAACATCCCGACTATCGCGCCGAGCAGGCCTTCCTCAGGGTCTTCCGCCTGCCGTTCATGGGTCTCGGCCATCAGGAGCGGGCGGCCCTGGCGCTGGCCGTCTATGCCCGCTACGAGGGCGAAGGCAGCTTCCAGCAGGTCGATGACGCCGTCGGTCTGCTCTCGGAGGAGGGCCAGCGTCATGCCCAGCTGATCGGCCTGGCGCTGCGCCTTGGCCATTCGGTGTCGGGCGGTGTGCCGGGTCTGCTGCGCACCACCCGGCTGTTCGCCGAATTCGACCGGCTGGTCCTGCAGGTGCCGGCCCGCGATCCGGCTTTCGCTCCCGATCTGGGCGACCGCCGTTACGACCGCCTGGCCCGCGCCGCCGGCTTTGATCGCTTCGAAATCAGGAAGAGCTAAACCTCGATCAGTCGGAGCGCCTTGCCGTCCTCGGCCAGGGCCAGCCCGATATGGCCGTGTTTCAGTTTCAGCGCATCCTCGCCGAACAGCTGGCGGCGCCAGCCATGCATGGCCGGCACATCGGCGTCGTCGTCGGCGGCGATGGCCTCGAGATCGGCGGTCGAGGCCAGCAGGCGCTGCGCCACGTCATGCTTGTCGCTCTTCAGCTTCAGCAGCACCCGCAACAGATCCACCACCGGCCCCAGCCCGCGCGGCAGGACCGGTTTCGCCGCCGCTTCCGGCCATTTGGCCTCCGGCGTCGCCAGGGCCCGCTGGATCACCTCGAGGACCGCCGTGCCCTGTCGACCTTCGGCGGCGCCCTTCGACAGGCCGCGGGTGCGGGCGAGATCATCGGCGGTGGCCGGCGCATGGGCGGCGACTTCCATCAGGGTTTCGTCCCGCATCACCCGCTGGCGCGGCAGGTCGCGCTCGCGCGCCTCGCGCTCGCGCCAGGCCGCCAGCTCCTTCAGCACCATCAGGAAGCGCGGGCTGGTCGAGCGGGGTTTGAGGCGGCGCCAGATTTCCTCGGGGTCCTGCAGGTAGGTGGCGGGATCGGCAAGGATCGCCATTTCCTCGGCCAGCCATTCGGCCCGCCCGTCGCGGTCGAGGCGGCTCTGCAGCTTTTCATAGGCCAGGCGCAGATGGGTGACGTCGGCCAGCGCGTAATGCAGCTGGCGGTCGGTCAAAGGCCGTTGCGCCCAGTCGGTGAAGCGCAGCGATTTGTCGATGCGGGCGCGGGCCAACTGCGCCGCCAGGGTTTCATAGGACACCGAGTCGCCGAAGCCGCAGACCATGGCCGCCACCTGGGTGTCGAACAGCGGGGTCGGCACGGCGCCGGACAGGTGATGGAAGATCTCGATGTCCTGGCGCGCCGCGTGGAACACCTTCAGCACGCTGGGATCGGCCAGCAGGTCGAACAGCGGCTGCAGATCGATCCCCGGCGCCAGCGGGTCCACCGCCTTGGCGTCGTCAGGGCCGGCCAGCTGGACCAGACACAGAATCGGCCAATAGGTTTTCTCCCGCATGAACTCGGTATCGACGGTGACATAGGGAGCATCTTTGAGGTGGCGGCAGAAGGCGGCCAGCGAGTCGGTATCTGAGATCATGGTCATGGGATTGCTATACACGGATTATTCATGGCGGCGCAAGCTCATGGCAGCTTGACAAATCTCACCTGCCATGTGCCATTTTCCGCTTTTCCCGGTGGCCGGGTCCACCTTTTCCCGGGGCGACAGACATGCATTGCTACAGGACGCACAACTGCGGACAGTTGCGCAACCAGGACGCCGGAATCGCGGCGCGGATTTCCGGATGGGTGCATCGCAAGCGCGATCACGGAAATCTATTGTTCGTCGATCTGCGCGACCATTACGGCATCACCCAATGCGTGGTCGACGTCTCCAGCCCGGTCTTCGCCGTTCTGGAAGGGGCGCGTCCGGAAAGCGTGCTGACGGTGACCGGCAAGGTGGTGCTGCGCAGCGCCGACACCATCAACGCCAAACTGCCGACCGGCGAGGTCGAGGTGCAGGCCGAGGCGGTGGAGGTGCAGTCCACGGCCGATCTGCTGCCCATGCAGGTCGCCGGCGACCAGGACTTCCCCGAGGACATGCGGCTCAGATACCGCTACCTCGACCTGCGCCGCGAAAAAGTGCATGCCAATATGCTGCTGCGCAGCCGGGTCATCGCCAGCTTGCGCCAGCGCATGATCGCTCAGGACTTCGTCGAGTATCAGACGCCGATCCTGACCGCCTCCAGCCCCGAGGGGGCGCGCGACTATCTGGTGCCCAGCCGCATCCATCCCGGCAAGTTCTATGCCCTGCCGCAGGCGCCGCAGCAGTTCAAGCAGCTGCTGATGGTGGCCGGCTTCGACAAATATTTCCAGGTGGCCCCCTGCTTCCGTGACGAGGACGGGCGCGCCGACCGTTCGCCGGGTGAATTCTACCAGCTCGATTTCGAGATGAGCTTCGTCACCCAGGAGGACGTCTTCGCCGCCATCGAGCCGGTTCTGGCCGGGGTGTTCGAGGAGTTCGGCGGCGGCCGGACGGTGACGCCGGCACCGTTTCCGCGTATCGCCTATGACGAGGCGATGCTGAAATACGGCTCCGACAAGCCGGATTTGCGCAATCCTCTGATCATTTCTGATGTCACCGAACCGTTTCGCGGTTCCAGCTTCGGCATCTTTGCCCGCGCCATCGAAACCGGCGCGGTGGTTCGCGCCATTCCGGCGCCGGGCGCGGCCGAGCGTCCGCGCAGCTTCTTCGACAAGCTCAACGACTGGGCGCGCGAACAGGGCGCCGGCGGATTGGGTTATATCGTCTTCGGCGCCGACGGCGCCAAGGGACCGATCGCCAAGAACCTCGAGGAGGCGCGGGTCACCGCCATCCGCGAGGCCTCCGGGGCCAAAATCGGCGACGCGGTGTTCTTCGTCTGCGACAAGAAACCGGCGGCGGAAAAATTTGCCGGCACGGTGCGCAGCCGGGTCTGCACCGAACTGGATCTGCTGGAGAAAGACGTCTTCCGTTTCTGCTGGACGGTCGATTTCCCGATGTACGAGCTGAACGAGGACACCGGGCGCATCGAATTTTCCCACAACCCGTTTTCCATGCCGCAAGGCGGCATGGAGGCGCTGCTGGAAAAGGATCCGCTGGAGATCAAGGCCTATCAGTACGACATCGTCTGCAACGGCGTCGAGCTGTCGTCAGGGGCGATCCGCAACCATCGCCCCGACATCATGCTGAAGGCGTTTGAAATCGCCGGCTATCCGGCCGAGGAGGTGGAGCATCGTTTCGGCGGCATGCTCAACGCCTTCCGCTTCGGGGCGCCGCCCCATGGCGGCTCGGCGCCGGGCATCGACCGCATTGTCATGCTGCTGGCCGACGAGCCCAATATCCGCGAGGTGATCCTGTTTCCGATGAACCAGCAGGCTCAGGACCTGCTGATGCAGGCGCCCACCGATGTGACGGCCGAGCGCCTGCGGGAGCTGCATATCAAGCTCGATCTGCCGAAGCCGAAAAAGTAAAGCGCTATCGCATTTAAGTGTGGATTTCAAAATTTTCTTTCAGTGGGACCGGCGTCCCTGCCGGTCTCCGCCGCAAAGCGGCGGAAACAGTCGTCTTCCGGCTTCGCCGGAACACCGGCGCGGAGGCCGGTGCCACTTTTTTCTTCATGTCCACACTTAACTGCGATAGCGCAAAAAGTAATCAGCGATAGGTCTCGGCCTCCTGGCGGCGCAGCAGGGTCAGAACCTTTTCGGCCCGCTTCACCGTGCCGTCGCAGGGGTCGTTGTGGCGGCGCACGAAGGCCAGGCGGTCTTCCCATTCCCTGACCATGTCGCGCGGCCAGTCGGGCTGGGCGCGCCGGCCGGTCAGCACGCCGACGGTGCGGTTGTATTCCGGATGCAGTTCGGCGGGAAAGCCGGCGAACAGATAGTCCTGCCAGTTAAGCGCGCCGGCCAGATACATCTCATGGGCCCATTGCGCCAGTTGGCGCGGCGACATGCGCCGCGGTTCGATATGGATGTTGATCGACGGCGGCGGGAGGTCCTGCTCCTCGATGACGTCGGCGCCGGAAGGGCGTCGGGTCGGCACCATCGAGCGGCCGGGGGCATCGATGACCGGCTCCTTCCTCTCACGCCAGGACGACCCGGGGTCGTGCCGTCGGAAGAACGAATCGAATTTCATATCGCCACCCCATTCTGAGAGTCTGCTTCTTCCGCGCATCCGTCACCGGAGCGAAGCTGTCATCCGCAAGCGCCGTGCCACCGCCCGCAGGCGTTACGGCCAGCCACCCCGGCCGTAGGGCGGTCGGCAAAAACCGTCCGCATAGGCAAATATTTCCCAGCCGACCGGGCAATATTTTCCCAAGTGCCGTACTATCGTCGGCGGCCCAACTCTGTATAATGTCGCCCCTTGAGGAAGCCTGGAGGCTGGGAATGAGGTCTGGTGTCGCCGCTACGGTCGTGGTGCTGGCCGCCCTGTTGGGGGCGGGCGGCGAGGTGGCGGCCGGCCCGATTTCCCTCGAACTGACGCCGCATCGGGCCATTTACGACATGAGCCTGGCCACCACCAAGCTCGGTGGCGGTGTTACCGGGGCGTCCGGCGCCATGACCTACAAGTTCGGCGATTCCTGCGACGGCTGGACGGTGGAGAACAAGACCGTGCTGACCTTCGCCTATAGCGATGGGGCGCCGGTGGCCACCACTTGGGATTTCGTCACCTGGGAATCCAAGGACGGCCTGCATTACCGCTTCCGTGTGCGCAGTACCCGCGACGGCGTGGTCAACGAGGAAATCGACGGCGTGGCCAATCTCGACGGCCTGGGCAAGGGTGGTGTCGCCAAGTTCTCCCTGCCCGAGCCGAAGACCATGCGCCTGCCGAAGGGTACGCTGTTTCCCACCGAACATACCATCCGGCTGTTGGAGGCCGCGGAAAAAGGCGGCCACAGCATTGAACGCATCCTCTTCGACGGAACCGGCACAGACGGTCCGTTCGATGTCAATGCGGTGATCGGCAAGGTCAATCCCGCCAATGCCAACAACGGCCTGGAGGCCGATCCGGTGATCAGTCCGGCTCTGCTGTCGGCGCCGTCCTGGCCCATGCAGATGGCGTTCTACCTGCGTGGCAGCAAGGACGCTGCTCCCGATTACGAGGTCGCCCTGCGCTATTACCTGAACGGCGTCGCCGATGAGGTCCTGCAGTCCTTCGGCAGTTTCAGCCTCAAGGGCCATCTGCAGAAGCTCGAGGTCCTGCCGCGGCCGGATTGCTGATCAGCTTTTTTTCGGCAGGCGGCCGAGCAGTCCATCGGTCCAGCCCGGCGGCAGCGCCGCCAGCAGCCACAGCAGCGCCGCCATCGGCCAGGGAAAGGCGACGCGCCCGCGATTTTGTCCGACGGCGCGGCGGATCAGGCGGGCGGCGTCGTCGGCGGTCATCAGGAACGGCATGGGAAAGCGATTGCGGGACGTCATCGGCGTGGCGACGAAGCCGGGACAGACGACGGTGACGCCGATCCCGTCGCTCGCCAGCCAGCCGCGCAGGCCCTCGCCCCATACCCGCACGGCGGCCTTGCTGGCGCTGTAGGCGGGGGCCGAGGGAAGGCCGCGGAACCCGGCCAGGGAGGCCATGATGACGATCTGCCCGCGGCGGCGGCGGCGCATCGGCTCGATCACCGGCAACACGGTATTCAGCACGCCCTCGAGATTGACCGAGAAAATCGCCCGCGCCTGCTCGGCGGTTTCGCCCAAATCGGCGCCGGTGCCGGCGGAAACGCCGGCATTGGCGATCACCAGGTCGAGGGGGTGGCGTTCGTCGATGTCGTTCAGCCATTGCGCCATCGCCTGGCGGTCGGCGACATCGATGCAGCGGCAGTCCACCGCGGCGCCAAGGTCCCGGCAGGCCTGGCCGACAGCCTCCAGTCGGGCGGCGTCGCGGCCGCCCAGACACAACCGCACGCCGGTGCCGGCGTAGGCTCGGGCCAGGGCTTCTCCTAAGCCGCTGGAGGCGCCGGTGATGAGGATGCAGCGCATCGTTCCCCCATTGTTGCTGCAGGGCGGCGGCAGTATAAACATCCACCGCGACCAAATGGCGAGGCCCAATTGACCATCAACAGTATGACCGGCTATGCCAGGGCTCAGGGCCAGGACGCCGACTGCAGCTGGACCTGGGAGGTCAAGAGCGTCAACGGCAAGGGCCTGGAACTGCGGACCCGCCTGGCCGGCGGCTACGATTTTCTCGACCCGATCCTGCGCGACCGCCTGCTCAAGCGTTTCCGGCGCGGCAATCTGACGGCGTCGCTGTCGGTGGCGCAGTTGGGCCAGGGCGCGGCCCTGGCCGTCAACGAGGCGGCGCTGGCCAAATATGTCGAGCTGGCCCGTCGCTGGCAGGCGGCGGCGCCCGACCTGGCGCCGGCCCGCATCGACGGGCTGATGGCACTCAGGGGCGTGCTCGAGGCCGCCGAGGGAACCGACGATCCGGCGGCCTTGGAACGTCGTCAGCCGGCCATCCTGGCGGCCCTGGAACAGGCGATGGAGGCGCTTGGCGCCATGCGCCTGGCCGAAGGGTGCCGCCTCGAAGAGGTCCTGCGCGGCCAGTTGGCCGAGATCGAGGCCCTGGTCCGGCGCGCCGAAAACACCGCCGCGCTGGATCCGGCGGCGCTCAAAGCCCGCCTCCGGCAGCAGTTGCAGACGCTGCTCGACGCCGTACCGGCGCTGCCCGAGGACCGGCTGGCGCAGGAGGCGGCGCTGCTGGTGCAGAAGGCGGATGTGCGGGAAGAACTCGATCGCCTGACGGCCCATCTGGCGGCGGCGACGGAGTTGCTGGCCACCGGCGAGGCGGTCGGCCGGCGGCTGGACTTCCTTTGCCAGGAGTTCAATCGGGAGGCCAATACCCTGTGTTCCAAGGCCGCCGATATCGAATTGACGCGCATCGGCATGGCGCTGAAGGCGGTCATCGAACAATTTCGCGAGCAGGTGCAGAACATCGAATGACCAGCGCCACCACCACCCCGATCGCTCCCGGTTCCTCCGGTATCCGCCGCCGCGGGTTGATGCTGGTGCTGTCTTCCCCGTCAGGGGCGGGCAAGACCACCATCGCGCGGACCCTGCTGGCCGCGGACGACCGGCTGACCATGTCGGTGTCCGCCACCACCCGTCCGCCGCGACCGGGGGAAGTCGACGGACGGGATTACCGGTTCGTCGAACGGGCGCATTTCGAGGAGATGATCCGCCAGCGGCAGTTGCTGGAGCATGCCAGGGTGTTCGACAATTTCTACGGCACCCCCAGGGCACCGGTGGAGGCCGGTCTCGGCGACGGTCGGGACATGCTGTTCGACATCGACTGGCAGGGCACCCAGCAACTGGCCCACAATGCCAGGGCCGACCTGGTCAGTATCTTCATCCTGCCGCCATCGGTCGCCGAACTGGAGCGCCGCCTGCGCGGCCGCGCCCAGGACAGCGACGCGGTGGTGCGGGGCCGCATGGCCAAGGCCGGCGATGAAATGAGCCATTGGCCGGAATATGATTACATCATCGTCAATCACGACATCGCCCAGAGCGTCGCCGAGGTGCGGGCGATTCTCGCCGCCGAGCGTCTGAAGCGCGACCGCCTGGTCGGCCTGGCCGAATTCGTCCGCGGCCTGCGCGGCGAAGAGTAAAACACCCAAAATATCCATAGTCATCGCGGTGCCGGGGTCGGGACCCGTGGCCTGATGGCGGCAGCTCACATAATGCCGGCGATGGGCAACGTGACAAAACTCGATGTTGCTGCCATATTCAGACCATGAGCAACCCCGCCCCCCTGACCGACCCATACGACGAGGACGCCGCCGAACTGGCCGCGTTGACCGCCGCCGTGGAAAAGTCCCGCGCCAATAAACGCGGTATCCCACATGAGGAAATGCGGGTGTGGTTGCTCCAATTGGCAGAGGGCCATTTCGACGCCCCACCCCCTGCCGCCCGCGAGTTTTGAGCGTTATCTGGCGGGAAGAAGCCCGCAATGATATCAGCCGGATTACCCGTTACATCGCTGAGGAAAACCCGATAGCCGCCCGGCGAATTGCCCGCGAGCTTTACCTTGCCGGTGAAAGCCTGTGCGTCTTTCCAAGGCGAGGCCGACCTGGGCGCGTCCCTGGCACCCGTGAGCTTATCGCCGTGCTGCCATATCTCATCATCTATGAAGCATCCGCCTCTGGCGACGTGGAGATCCTAAACATCTGGCATGGTGCGCAGGACAGGAACGGCTAGAGCGGTTCGTGATCGCACTGGGTCAAGAAGTCCTGTGGGATCGCAGTGGCGCCGGCCTCCGTGCCGGCGTTTCGGCGGAGCCGAAAACTACAGTTTCCGACGCTTTGCGGCCGAGTCCGGCAGGGACGCCGGACCCACTGAAAATCAAAAGTCCGGCAGGGACGCCGGACCCACTGAAAATCAAAAGTCCGGCAGGGACGCCGGACCCACTGTAGAACAATTTCTTCACACGCTCGGGACGCCCGTGCCACTCAGTTTTGTTATTTGATGCAGATGGCGGTGATCTGGTGGCGCATGGGAAAGAACACCGACCGCCAGATGATGGGGTTCACTTCGACCTCGGAGAAGCCGGCCGATTTCAGCAGCTCGCCGGTATTGCGGCACAGGTCGCAGCCCTCGAACAGCCATCGCCAGGGTTTGCGGATGGTCCACTGCACGCTTTTCAACATCGATCCGGCGGGGGCCTCGACATGCTCGACACAGGCGAAGCGACCGCCCGGCTTGAGGATGCGGTGAACCTCGGCGACCACCTGATGGGGGTCCTCCACCGTGCACAGGACCAGCGAACTGAACACCAGATCGGCCGAGGCGCTGGGCAGGTCCATGGCTTCGCCGGTCAGTCCGCGCAGATCGAGGTCGATCCCCAGCTTTTTGGCGCGCCGCCGCAAAAGCGAGTGCATCTGCCGATTGGGCTCGACGGCGATCAGTCGGGTACCGCGCGGCAGATAGCGCAGATTGGCCCCCGAGCCCGGCCCGATTTCGACGACGACCGGTGGCGCCCCCGCTAACAGGCGGGTTTTGATCGCCGCATATTTGCCATGCATATAGCCGTCAAGCGCGGCCAGCAGCCAGGCATTGAACCGGCCGCGCACCGGATTGTTGATCATCGCTTCCTCCCGCCGCCGCCACGTAAACAGTGAAGTGACTGTAAACACGTTCATATTTCAAGATGATTCCTAACCTGTGCTTTATTTTTTGTTGTTTATGTTAGCCGTACGGTTAGAATTTTTCTATTCAACCACACCCTGCCGTCGGTCGGTAAACGTATTTGGCTGGGCATATCGAGAGCAGAGGAGGGTTCGTCTTGGCACCAACATCGCCCCCCCGATCTGCGGCGCCATCCACGCCTGTCGCCATGGTCGAACAGGGCTTGCGGGCCGGGGTGATCGACGTTCTGCGCGTCGAAATCGCCGCCCTGCGCGGCAAGGGCCGCAAGGCGGCCTATGACGCGGCGATGAACGACCCGGCCATCCTGCACGACTGCTTCGCCTTGTTGCGGGCCCGGCCGGAGCTGTTCGCCTCGGTGGTCGTCGACGAGGCCGGCCAACCGGCGGCGGCCGACGACATCGTTCTGCGCTGCGGGGCCACGCTTGGGCAATGCAAGAGCATGGTGGTGAGAGCCGCCGGGCGGCGTCATTTTCACCGCAAACTCGGCGGTTTCCGTAAGATCGCGATCCCCTCCCGGAAGCCGCGCAGCCTGTTGTCGGTGCTGTCGCTGGGGTTGCTCGGCCACCAGCCGCCGCCGGCCACCCGCCGGGTGCCGGCGCGCGGCGAGATCCTTTACCGGGCCTTCCGCGAGTATCTGCGCTTTGACTGGCAGGCGAGGCTGCTCACGCATTATTCCGAGTTCAGCCCGGAAGAGGCGAAGCGGCTGGGGCCGACCATTCTGGAAATGCGGGAACCCTGGGAGTTGCGCGCGCTGACCGGCAAGGACGGCCAACAGATGCGGGCCGAGGGGGGGCGGCCGATCTTCCTCGACAGTGCGCTTCGCCTGATGCAGGCCAACAACGACAGCATCGACGCGGAAATTCTCTGGACGGTCAGCCAGCAGATGGAATTGTCGAGGCTGATCCCCAATGCCGATCAGGGGCGGATGCGCAAGGTGGTGTCGCTGGTGGCGGCGACCTCCAAATTCGCCATATCCCAGCTTTTGCCGTTGCTTGGCGCCGACATGCGGTTGTTCGTAACCTTTCTGTTCGTCGCCTTCGCCCGGCTTGGCGAAGGCGAATTCCGCAAATGTTTCATGGAAGGCGGCGAGAACCAGTGGATGGCCAAGGTGCTGATCGACCGGCTGGCCGACGGCGGGCCCTTGCCGTCGCCCTCGGTGGAGGAGATGGAAGCGGCCTTCGGCGCCGTTTTCGACCGCGCCGCCGGCTTGCCCGCCGGCGACCGGCGTACCGTCCTGCAACCGGCCACGTCCGGTTGATCGTCTGTAATTTTCCTTCTGGAATGGCATCCTGTAACGACGTATTGATAGTCCCCGCCGAGAAGGGGTAAGCAGGGCATGAGTACAGACGGTCAGCCGGTTATCCTGGTCATTGACGATACGCCCGACAATCTCAAGCTGATGGCCGGGTTGCTGAAGGACGATTACCGGGTAAAGATCGCCAACAGCGGCGAGAAGGGCTTGGCCATCGCCACCGGCAGCCCGCCTCCCGACCTTATCCTTCTCGATGTCATGATGCCCGGCATGGATGGCTACGAGGTCTGCCGCAGGCTCAAGGCGAACCCGGAAACCGAAGAGATTCCGGTTATTTTCCTCACCGCCATGACCAGTCCGGAGGATGAGACCAGGGGGTTCGCCGCCGGCGCGGTCGACTACATCCACAAGCCGCTGTCGCCGCCCATCGTGCTGGCCAGGATCAAGACCCATCTGAAGTTGCGGGCGACCTTGCAGGAGGCGCTGAGGGCGCGCCGGGAAGCCGACGTGCTGTTGCATGTCCTGTTGCCGAAGGCGGCCGCCGACGAGATCCGCGAGATCGGCACCGTCATTCCGCGCCGCCACGAAAAAGTGGCGGTGCTGTTCTGCGACGTGGTCAATTTCACCGCCTATTGCGAAAAGCATTCGCCGGAGGATGTGGTGTCACGGCTCGACACGCTGTTTGTGAAGTTCGAGCAGGTGACCCGCGATTGCGGATTGGAAAAGATCAAGACCATCGGCGATGCCTTCATGGCGGCCTCCGGACTGCTCGAAGAGGTCGCCGATCCCCTCGATGCCGCCATTCGCTGCGGTCTCAGGCTGTCTTCCTCCTCGATCGACGCCGATGTCGGGTGGACGGTGCGGGTCGGTGTTCATCTCGGTCCGATGGTGTCGGGGATCGTCGGCCAGGAACGGTATCAATTCGACATCTGGGGCGACACCGTCAATGTCGCCGCCCGCATGGCCGGTAAAGGCCGGCCGGGATCGGTCGCCCTGTCGGGCGAGATGTGGGCCCTGGTGGCCGACCGCTTCCACGGCGAAGCCCTCGGCGATCTTGAGCTTAAGGGCAAGGGGATGGTCTCGGTCTATCAGATTACCGGCGAAAAAGTCTGAGGCCGGTTCTTGGCCGCAGTGAAACTAACCATGTGTGGCTTGGCCAACCTGTGTTAGCCTGTGGCATGTTCCAGCGCGATACTCCGTCCGCGAAAGTGGGCGACCGATTTGTGAAAGCCGGCGATCCCCAGACGCGTGTCTGGGTGGTCGCCCGTTTGTGGACGGCGACCGATGGTCTGCCGCATGCCAGCCTGGAAATCGAGCGCGATCGCTCGGAGGCGCGGATCATGTCGGTGTCCGCCCTGGAAGACCGGCATTTCTACGCGCCGGCCCCGGAAAAGCTGACTTAAATTTCTCAGGCGGCCTTGACGGCGACGGGTGGCCGGACGGCATTCGACCCGTAAAGCAACGCCACCAATGCGCCGATGGCAATCGTCGCCCCCAGGGGTGACATCGCCAGGGCACCCGCGGCGACGCCTTTCCCGATGGCCAGAAGGCCGGCGGCATTGGCGGTGGCGGCGCCACCGGCCCCGATGACCGCGGACTGGACCAGGATCTCCGACCTTACCGGCTTGGTCTGAAATGCTTTACGCTTCGTCATGCTGGCCCCTGATCTGCAATTGCGACCCACTCGCAGTCGCGATCAAACCAGAATAGACACACTCCGTCAATGGGTTTTGTCAGATCACCGGCAGCCTGGCGGTGAGGCCGGGCGGCAGCAGGCCGATCACCAGCCGGCGGGCATGGCGCCAGAAGGCCGACAGCAGCAGCAGCGCCGAGCCGATGACCAGGGCGGTGAAGGCAAAACTGGCGCTGGACGATCCCGCCACCTGGAACAGCGCCGTCATCGCGTACAGCACGTAAAACAGGGCCGAGACCAGCAGGGCGCGGCGGTCCACCGCCAGGGCGACGAACGCCAGCGCGCAGTACATCGCCACCGCCACCCCGGCGTGGCTGATGTCCGAGCCGCCGCCGACGGAGATGCCGAGCATGGCAAATACCGGATGGACCAACAGCGGCGCCGAGGACAGATGCAGCCAGAAGGCGACGTCGGCCCGCCGGGTGGTCCGCTTGCGGTCGCCCATGTCCCAATGCATGGCCACGGCGAAAACCGTCAGGCCGCCGGCCAGGATCAGCGGCATGACGAAGTCGCGCAGCGCCGGGACGAAGCCGAGAAGCAGGCCGGAGATGGTGGTGATGGCGGCGGCGGTGCCGGCGGCGACGGTGATCGGCACCATGAAACGCCGCCAATGGGCAAAGGCCGCCGCCGCCGCCAGGGCGGCCGACAGCCCGTATCTGATCTGCAATGACCAGTCGCCGGTCGGCAGGAACCCGCCGTCCATGACGTCGATGCCGGTGGCGAAGGCGCCGCCGACAAATCCCAGCAACAGCAGGATGCTGGGCAGCGCCATGCCGCGCACCCGGGTGAAATATTCCGCCAGGCCCCAGGCCACGGCGACCACCGCCAGATCGCCGAGGGCCGGGTCGACGCGCCGGCCAAGCCATCCCACCGCCACCAGGATCAGCAAGGTGGCGATGGCGACGAAAATGTCGTTGAAACTGGTGGTCAGCCGAAAGTTCTCGTCATCGGCGGAGGACGGCGCCCGGCGTTGCTCCATGAACTGCCGGAACCGTGATACGGCATCGGCGCCCAACACCCCGGCGGCCACCGCCGCCTCAAGGTCGTCGTCGTTGTACATCGTCACTCCCGTCGAGGTTAATGCGGTATCCACAGCCAGGCCATGGCGCCGGCGCAGATCACCGCGACGGCCAGAAACATCGGCTTGACGGAGGCGAAGCGGCGACATCGGCAAGGGCGAAGCGTGCCGCCGCCGAGGGTCGCCATCCATGTGCCGTCGCATTTGCGGTCGCAATTGGGGAAAGGATGTTCGGCCATGGATCCTTTTCCGTCTGCTGTCTCAACGGCCGCCATTTTCCCCAATGTTTTCGAAAAGGTCCAGCGTTACCCCGGCCTCGGCGAACAGCCTGCGGCTCTCTTCGAAATCGGCGCCCCAGCGCGACAACATGTCGTCGCCAGGCTTGATGCTGACCACCCGTTTGACGCTGCGATAGGCGAGGATCTGCACGGTGCAGCGGACGCAGGGGGGATGGGTGACATAGAGGGTCGCCGGCCGGAACTGGGCGTTGATCAGGGCATTGATCTCGCCATGGACGACCAGCCGGTATTTGGTGTCGCGGTCATGCAGGCGATCGGGCAGATCGGCGACCCCGGGGGGGAAGCCATTATATCCCAGCGACAGCAGGTTGGGCGTCTCGCCGACGGCGACGGCACCGACCTGGGTGCTGGGATCTTTCGACCAGCCGGCGACGAATTGGGCGAGATCAAGGAATTTGCGGTCCCAGGCCGAGGGTGAGGCGTTCATCCGGACACTCGTAGCGCCATGAGCGAGGAAACTCTAGAATAAAAAATTTAGCGCTATCGCAGTTCGGTGTGGACGCGAAGGAAACAGTGGCACCGGCCTCCGTGCCGGTGTTTCGGCGGAGCCGAAAACCAAGTATTTCCGCCGCTTTGCGCCAAAGACCGGCAGGGACGCCGGTCCCACTAAAAAAATTTTGAAATCCACACTTAACTGCGATAGCGACAAAAAATTTCGCATTGCAGCATTTTCGCTTGAATTGCCTAAAAACCAGACTAAGATTCGGCATGCCTATTGATTAGGCTTCTTTGACGTTTCCTCCCTAACCTGGCCCCCGACCTTTGCTGGTCGGGGGCATTTTTCACTGGCCGACAATTTTCTTGTCCTTGCCGCAGGTGAGTTGCACCTGGCGGTCGATGCCTTTGACATAGGTGGTTTTTCCCGGCGTCAGACCGTCCAGAATTGTTACCAGGGCGCGCGGTATAGCGCCGAATTCCGCCGATCCCCGCGAAGAATTATTGTAGACGGCGACAGCCGCAAGAACAGCCGCGCAATTGAGTGGTTTACCGTCATTGCCGTTCATTATGTTTTCCTTTTCATGCGACAGTGTTGGCGCCTGCGGGTATTTTTATTTCCAAGCGGCATTGATAGATCGACTGCTTTTCAGAGGCAACAATGAGTGCCGGACTCGAATTTGAGACGATGGCCAGCGCTTTGGAAGCGAGCGGTGATTTTCGCCTGCTTCGCCGGCTGCGGCCGCGCTCGCGCGTCAACGAAAACGACGGCTCCGCCACCCGCCTCGGCATTTTTCTCGATCTTGAAACCACCGGCCTGGATGCCCGCCGCGACGAAATCATCGAAATCGCCATGGTGCCGTTCACTTACGCCCTCGACGGCCGCATCTTCGACATCCGCGAGCCGTTTCAGCGCCTGCGCCAGCCATCCTTTCCCATCCCGCCGGAGATCACCGCCATCACCGGGATCGACGACGCCATGGTCGAAGGTCAGGTGGTCGATCCGGCCGAAGTCGCCGCCTTTGTCGCGCCCGCCGATCTGATCCTTGCCCATAACGCCGGTTTTGACCGCCGCTTCGCCGAACGGTTCTGCGCGGCCTTCACCGCCAAGCCCTGGGGCTGCTCGCAATCGCAGATTCCCTGGAAGGACGAAGGTTTCGAGGGCACCCGCCTGGGCTATCTGCTGGCCGGATGCGGTCTGTTCCATGATGCCCATCGGGCCACCGGCGACTGTCTGGCCGCCATCGAGATTCTGTCGCGGCCCCTGCCCAGATCAGGCGTCCTGGCTCTGGCCAGACTTCTGGAGGCGGCGAGGCGGCCGACCTGCCGGGTCTGGGCGGAAAACAGTCCCTTTGAATTGAGGACTGCGCTGAAGGCCCGCGGCTATCGCTGGAGCGACGGGTCCGACGGCCGCCCGCGGGCCTGGTATGCCGATGTGACGGAAGACCGGCTGGATGCCGAACTGAAATATTTGCGCACGGAAATTTATCAGTTTGATGCAGAATTCAACCTGCATCGAATAACGGCCCGGGATCGTTTTTCCGACCGGGGGTGACGGGGGAGCCTGCCGGGGTTTAGGGTGCTGATGGATGGGCGACAGGATAAGCCGCAGGGTGTTGGATCAGATAGACAGGCTGCGGGGCCGGGGCGCCTCCGGCCTGCCCGTCGGCGCGCATGACAATCCGCTGAGAAGTGAGGCCGAACAGTCGGTGGTGCGCTTCGTATTCGCCCTGTTCGGGGTCGGTATCGGCTGGATCGCCTACACCCTGGCGGGGGCCGGGGACTTGCCCTGGACGCTATGGCCCTATGCCGGCGGTTATATTGCTTATTCGGCACTCTGCCTTCTGCATGTGCGGCAATGGCCGGATTTCAACCGCTTACGCCTGGTGATGACGACGCTTCTCGATCCGCTGCTGGTGACCACCTTGTTGTGGGCCGGGGGAGAGCGGACCACGCCCCTGGTCTGGACCTATTTCTGGTTTGTCACCGCCCAGGGCGTCCGCTACGGCACACCGTGGATGCTGCTGTCGGCCGGGACGACAGCGGCGGCGGTCGCCACCCTTGTCTGGCTTGAACCCGGCTGGCGCCAGCATGCCTCCTACGCCGTCGGCATCGTCCTGTCGCTGGCGGCGGTGGCCATATTCCTGTCGATCGCCAATATGCGGCTGTCGGCCTTGCAACGGCGATTGATCCAGATGGCGTCGCATGATCCGCTGACCGGCGTCGCCAATCGCAGCATGTTTTACGACCTGCTCATGCAGGCAATCTGGCGCTGTCAGCGCAACCACAAGCGTCTGGCGGTTCTCAGTTTCGATCTCGACGGCTTCAAACTGGTCAATGACACCCATGGCCATCGGGCCGGCGATTATGTGCTGAAGGCCTTTGCCTCCCGGCTGGCGCCGACGCTGCGCCGTGAAGACGTATTCGCCAGAATCGGCGGCGACGAATTTGTCATTCTGCTGGAAAATATCAGTGGCCCGGCCAATGTCAGCCGGGTTTCCGAGCTGATCCTGTCGACTTTGGCGAGTATCGAGGACTTTGAAGGTCATGCTGTGGCCATATCCGCCAGTATCGGTGTGGCCACCTATCCGTTTCTTGCCATGCCGGACGAGGTGACGCCGGATCACCTGCTGGCCTGTGCCGATGCCGCCATGTACAAGGCGAAATCGGCGGGGCGCAGCCGCACCTGCGTCGATGTCAGCGCCATGCTCGACGACGGGGAACTCCTGGCACCCGTATTTCCCGGCTGACACCGCCTACCATCGGCCGGCATTGCCGGAGGATGAGAAATTCCCGGCGATCCCCGGCACCCCCGGCTTGGCGACCTTGGGCGTCTGCACCTGGTCGACCAGGCCGGGGACCACCGCGCTCCTGACCTTGGGCTGGGCCGGCAGGGCGTGGGTCACCGGTTTGACCGGCGGCGGCGC
>Ga0007882_10000527_pt1 | contig 22550 bp, 18 predicted proteins | sample CryBogCBH12Aug01_FD_71195 | JGI IMG/M metagenome (GOLD analysis project Ga0007882, IMG submission 71195) | Freshwater microbial communities from Crystal Bog, Wisconsin, USA - CBH12Aug09.1 | ecosystem: Environmental > Aquatic > Freshwater > Lake | place: Crystal Bog, Wisconsin, USA | collected... | reverse complement strand
CCGCTGAATGACTTCCGACGTAAATTCAAAAATATCCTTGGGCAGGCCCAGCGCCTCCAAGTCCAGGTTCACCGACGAACGGTCCAGCACGCGCAGCACCACCGACTCGCCGAACGCCGTGGGCAGGGTCGCCACACGCAGGTCAATCTGCCGGCCGCTGATCACCATGCTGATGCGCCCGTCCTGCGGTAACCGGCGCTCGGAAATGTTGAGGCCGGACATGACCTTGATACGCGAAATGACCGGCAGCGCCAGATGCTTCGGCGGCGGGGCCATCTCATAGAGCGCGCCGTCCACACGATAGCGGATGCGAAACTCCGTCTCAAACGGCTCAAAGTGAATGTCGCTCGCCCGGTCCAGAATGGCCTGCTGCAGGACGAGGTTCACGAACTTGACCACGGGCACTTCGTTGGCCAACTCGACAACAATACGTTCATCGCCCCCCTCCGCATCGGACAATTCCCGGGCCAAATCGGCCCCGCCCAGTTCCTTGAGAATTTCCGCAAAGCTCTCGCTGTCCTGCTGCCCGTAAAGGCGCTCCACCGCCCGCTGGATGTCCCCGGGATCTGCCACCACAAACTGCACGTCCCGCTTGGCGGCGAACTGAATTTCATCGGCCCGCTGGGCATCGAGGGGATCCGCCAGGGCGATTTGCAGCACCTCGCCATTCAGCCCCACTGGCACGCACTTGTAGGTCTGGGCAATCTTGGCGGGAATGAGCTTGAGGACGTCCGGCGGAATTTCCCGGTCTTTCAGCGAAACCACTTCGGTGCCCAGCGCGGTCGCCATCACGTGCAGGATGTCATCCAGCTTCATGATGCCGAAATCCTGCAGCACTTGGAGGGCCGGCGCGGCACTGCGCTGCAACTCGGCGGACACCTCCTCGTATTGGAGGTCGTCAATCAGCCCGTTTTCACGGATGAGCGACAGCAGGGGGTTGGAAAATTCTTCCGACATGAGGCGTGGGGTTGGTTATTTCTCCTTGCCCTTGTTCACCGCCGCCGCCAGATCCAGTTCCTGGAGCTTGGCCATGATGGTGGTCGGATCCTGGGACTTGTTGATGACTTCTTCACGGGCAATCAGGCCCTTCATGTATTTCTCCACCAGCCAGGAATCCAGCGTCACCATGCCGTACTTGGAACCCGTCTGGATGTCCGACTGGATACGGAACGTCTTGTTGTCGCGGATGAGCGCGGCAATGGAGGGCGTATTGACCATGATTTCAAACGCGGCCACGCGGCCAGGCTTGTCGATGCGCGGAATCAGGAGCTGCGAAATCACCGCCTGCAGCACCGTGGAAAGCTGAATGCGGATCATTTCCTGCTGGTTTTGCGGGAAGGCGTTGACCAGACGATCAATCGTCTTGGCCGCGCCGGTGGTGTGCAGGGTGCCAAAGACCAAGTGCCCCGTCTCGGCCGCCGTGATGGCCGCCTCGATGGTTTCCAAGTCACGCATTTCGCCGACCAGAATCATGTCCGGGTCCTGGCGCAGCGCGCGGCGGAGGGCCTCGGCAAAGTTCGGCACGTCCACGTGCACCTCGCGCTGGGTGATGAGCGACTTCTTGTGCTTGTGGTAATACTCGATGGGATCCTCAATGGTGATGAGATGCACCTCGTCGCGGGTTTCGTTGACGATGTTCAGCAGCGAGGCGAGCGTGGTGGATTTGCCGGAACCGGTGGGCCCGGTCACCAGGATGAGTCCGCGCGGCTTGAAGAGCAGTTCCTTGACCGACTCCGGCAGGCCGATTTGCTCGAACGTCAGCATCTTGCTGGGAATCTGCCGCAGCACCATGCCGAAGTTGCCCTTTTCCTTGAATACGCTCACCCGGAAGCGGGCCGCCTCGCCGAAAGCAAACGCGAAATCCGCGCCGCCGCGCTCGCGCACCTGCTGGATGTGCTCCTCGGAGGTGATGCTGCGCATGAGTTCCTCGGACGTTTCGGGCGTCAGCACCGGGCCTTCCACGCGGTGCAAAATGCCGTGCACGCGGATGGTCGGGGCGGTCCCCACGCGGGTGTGCAGGTCGGAGGCTCCCTCGGAGACCACCAACTGCAGCAAATCAGACATGGAATATGACATAACAACTAAATCAAATGGCCGGTTGTAACATTTTATTCAAGGCGCGTTCAGGCTTCATCGCCGATGGTGGCCCGGATCACTTCCTCCGCCGTGGTGGTGCCGGACAGCACCTTGCGGATGCCATCCTCGCGCAGCGTGCGCATGCCCATTTCGCGGGCCCGCTGCCGGAGGATGTTGCTGGGCACGCGGTCGTAAATCAGCTTGCGCGCCTCGTCCTGGATCACAAAAATTTCAAAGATGCCCATGCGCCCCCGGTTGCCGGTGTTGTTGCAGTTGGCGCAGCCGCGGCCCTTCTGGAAATTGGCGTTTTTCACCTGGTCGGCGGTCAGCCCCAGCGCGCGGATTTCCGCCTCGGTCGGCTGGTAGGGCCCCACGCACTTCTTGCAAATCTTCCGCACCAGGCGCTGGGCCATGAGACACCGCGCCGAGGACGCGACCAAAAACGGCTTCACCCCGATATCCACCAGACGCATCACTGCGCCTGGCGCGTCATTCGTGTGCAGCGTGGAGAAGACGAGATGCCCGGTCAGCGACGCGTTGATGGCAATGGACGCCGTTTCCATGTCGCGGATTTCCCCCAGCATCACAATGTTGGGCGCTTGGCGGAGAATCGCGCGCAGCGCGGCCGCAAAGGAGAAACCCACCGTGTCGTTCACCTGCACCTGATTGATGCCGGACAGCACATATTCCACCGGGTCTTCGACCGTGATGATTTTGCGGTCGGGCCGGTTGATGAAATTCAGACACGAATACAGCGTCGTGGTCTTGCCGGAACCGGTCGGCCCCGTCACCAGCAGAATGCCGTCCGGCAGCGAGATGATTCGCTCGAAGGTCGCCTGGTCGTCCGCCAGGAACCCCAGTTCCGGTAACCCCAGCCGCAGGCCTTCCTTGTCCAAAATACGCATCACGATGCTTTCGCCGTGATTGGTCGGCAGGCAAGACACGCGCAAATCAATGACCTTGGTACCGACCTTCGTCTGGATGCGCCCGTCCTGCGGAATCCGGTGCTCGGAAATGACCATGCCCGCCTGAATCTTCAAGCGCGCGATGATGGACGGCTGCAGACGCTTGGGCGGTGCGCCCATCTCCTGCATCACCCCGTCAATGCGGTAGCGCAGCCGGAACCGCTTGGCCAGCGGCTCCAAATGAATATCGGAAGCCCGCAGCTTGAAGGCGTCCATGATGATCTGATTCACCAGGCGAATCAGCGGTGCATCCGCTTCCACATCCGGCCCCGCGTCTTCCAGTCCGCCCAAATTCACTTCCGCCAGCGTCATTTCCTGGATGACATCCTTGAACGCGCCCTCGGCAATGGCTTTCTTCTCCCCGCCGTAATACTTGGACAGCGCCGTCTCAATGTCCGACTCCGAGGCCACCCGTAGTTCGATTTCCGCGCCGAGCAGATGGTGCAGCGAATCAATGGTGTTCAGGTCGGAGGGGTCGGCGATGGCCACGGCCAGCTTGTCGTCGGCCTTGAAGAGGGGGATGACGCGGTATTTTTTGGCGATGTCGCGGCGGATGAGGGAGATGACGTCGTCCTCGATTTTCATCGCGCCCAGATGCACCACTTCCGCGCCGAACTGGGCGGCTTTGGCCTGGGTGACATCCCCGGGGCGGATGATCTTGTTGGCCACCAGATAATCCACTATGCCGGAGCCGCCGGATTCCGCACGCCCCTTGGCGACCTGATCGGCGCTTGCGAAGCCGAGGTCCACCAGCATGTCCAACAAGTAGTCGTCTTTTTCTGCCACGTTTAAAACGCGTCTCAACAAAACATTTTACGGGACGCAGCGTTAAAGTTTTCATTTGCGGGCGCAAAAGTCAATGCGGAGTCGTAAAGATTTGCGGGTGGGGGTGCCGTTCGGCAGCCGCCCCGGAGCACCAACCGGCGACCGGCCTGCCCCCTCCCGGGCGTCACCAGGGGGTTCGCATCGACCGGTCTGGCCCAAGCACTGCAGCCAGACGCGGTTCTGGAGGTGGCACTGACACCGGCTTGGCCAGGCACGCCCTCAATCGTTAGGAGTCACTCGGTAGCTCCCAAGAATTCAGCCGTTCAAAATTTTGCCAACCCCTATTTCGCGCTATTTGATTCGGGTATCGGCTGGGAAACCGGCTTAACCGGCTTAACCTGCTTGTAAGGCATGGTCGGCAACCCCGTCACCGGCCAGTGGCTAACTTGGGCGTTTTCATTCAACGCAATGCCCGGCGAAGAGTTCGCGGCGTCCAAGCCGATGTTCCAACCATCAAGCAGCACCAACGGTTGTTCCCCCTTCAAGTCGGCGACCGCCGCCTCGATGCCAATGGTTTTGGTTTCGCCGGGAACCAGTGAAACATAGTTGTCCGTGTAATAAACCGGCAAAACGCGTTCGCCGGAACGCTGGCGGTGAAGTTGCAGGTGGGCCATCACCCCAACGTTGGGACCGGTATTTTTTAGCGTCACTTTCAGGAGGCATTTACCAGCCTCAATCTGGTTGGAAACATCGGCTTGCAGTTTAACCGCCGGGAGCGAGTCCAAGGCGCTCAAGTCATCCGGATGCTCCGGCAAGGCGCGCCAGTAGAAATTGTCCGACACCAGTTTGTCCGCCGCGTCTCGCAATTCGAGCTTTATGAAGTGAACGGCCGAGAGATTCTCCGGCCATTTGACCGCACCGGCCACGGTGGCCGCCTCGGAAGTGGCGTTGACCGTAAAGTCCTGTTGGCCGGCAACTTTTCCCTCCAGGGTGTAAACCGTCAGGTGAACCCGGGCTTGGTCAAGGGCAGCGGGAAGATTGTTGATCACTTCCACCTTCCAGTCTTTTGCGTTGAGCTGGATATGAACTAACTCACCCGCTTTTCTCACGGCGAAGAGCGTGCTGTTAGGCTCGAGATCGTAGTGGTAAATCTGCCAGATGAAACTGGGCAGCGCCGGATTGCTCATCCAAGTGATGACCGCCGTGAACGGCTTGAACAAGCCGCTGTTACGGCTTTCATACATCGCGCGGAACGCTTCGTAGTTCGCCATCTGCCCTTTCCGCACGAAGTCCGCCAGATTGGCCACCTTGCCGAAACGCGAGCTGAGCATGCCCGGATAGGCATCACCCTTCTGCGCGCCCCACGCCAGGTCGTGCTGCGCCCAGTCGTCATTGATGATTTCCCAATCCTTTTTCGGCATCATGCCCTGAACCGATTCCAGGGTGGGGATGGAGACGCTGCCGACTTCGGTTTTGAAGGGCGCTTTGTCACCCGACTTAAAAAACTCCTCCGGGGGGCGCCAGCAATACGGGCCGCCGGAACGGGCCCCGCGACCGGATCCCGAACTGGGCTGGTAAAGCCGGTCCGGATCCAATTCGGTCAACATTTTCTGAATGGGCTCATCAATTTCCTTCGTCGGCATCCCTTCATTGCGCGCGCACCAAACGGCGATGGACGGATGGCTGCGAAACCGCAGAATTTTGTCGTGCACGTTGGCCAGGTAGATGTCCAGATTGGTCGGTTCAGGATTGTGACCTTTGGCCGGGTTGGGCTGGAAAAATTCATCCCAGACCAGAATTCCATACTTGTCGCACATTTCGTAAAGGCCTTCGCTTGTACTCTGGCCGACCCAGTTGCGAATCAGGTTGAGATTCGCAATCTGGTGCATCCGGACGCAGGCCTCCAGCCGGGAGTTCGGGATGCGTTTCATCGCCTCGTCCATGCCCCAGTCGCCGCCCCGGCAAAACACCCGCACGCCGTTGACCGAGATGGTGAGGTTCGTGGATTCAGGCACGGAATACTCGATTTGCCGGATGCCGAACGAAACATCCCGTTGGTCGGAGATGTTGTCATCCGAACGAAAACTCAGCTGCAGTGTGTATAGATTTTGCGGACCGTAACCGGTCGGCCACCAGAGCTTGGGATGCGTCACATGCAACCCGGGAATCTCAGCCGGCGTCAGCGTGATTTCTTTCGTGGTGTTGGCTGCCAGCGTCACTGGTTGTGCAAATGAAACGTCGCCGAAATTGCCGTTGAGGGATCCCGTTTGCGGTTGGTCGCTCAGGTTCTGTAACGTGACGCGGATGCCCAGGTCCGCCGAACTCAAATCCGGCAGGGGCAGTTTGCTCGTGACGAACGGATCTTTAATCAATACCGGACCGCTGGCCGACAAATAGACTTTTTGCCAAATGCCGGCGTCGCGATCGCGGATGGGGGGAATCCAGTCCCAGCCGATGGCGCAAAGAAAAGTCGGCCCATCCATGGCCGAGTCGCCGCCGTTCTTGCCCACGCCGTTGGCCAAAGTCTGCTCCACATGCTCTCCCGGATGAGGCTGGGGTGAGAGATGCACGGCAATCACCGCCGGCTTGCCGGGTTCCACCACGGAGGTAATGTCAAATACCCCGCGAATGAACGCGCCCTTGATTTCGCCCAGATTTTTCCCATTGACCCAGACCTCGGCGGCGTAATTGATGCCGTCAAAGTTCAACCAAATTTTCCGGCCGGCGTAGCTTTCCGGAACGACCAATTCGGTTCGATACCAATACGGGGTGTGGCACAGACTCTCGGGAATTTTGTCCGGCCGGTTGTTTTCGCCGTAAAGCGGCTCCGGATACACCCCGTCATTGACCAGACTGGTGAGCACCGTTCCGGGTACGGTGGCCGCATACCAACCGGTCGGCTGAAAGGCGGCGGAAGCGACTTCGGCTCCCGTTTGCGGCACTTTGGCGGCATCCTGCAATTTCCAACCGGATGATATCTCCACCGGGTTGGGGAACGGCGACACGGCACCGAATGCGGTCAATTTTAGCACGCCAATTGCAACGATGGCGCCAAGCAGTTTGAGATGATTTTTTGTGGCGGAACGTTTCATTTTTTTAAACATACCTAAAAAGGGTGCAATCCGTAAAGTGGTTACTGTGTTGATTGTCTGCAAAAATCATTCCCCCACGAGGTTGCCTCATCCGGCGGCAGGCGGGTGTGAGGAAATCAGCGTGCCCCTCCTCGGTTCGGCCATAGTGAGAACGGTTGCCGTGGCCTAAAACCGGGGGCAACCAAACGCGCGCGTGGTGGCACGGCAGGAGGCCAGACCTGTAATAATTTCTTTCGGGAGGGTCACGCGGAAAAGCGCTGATGCCCCAAATTCAATTACCCGGTTCAGTCAGCCCGTAAAAAAATCGCGGGCGACCATCAGGCGAAGTAGCGTTCCGCCTTTTCAATGATTTTCGGGTAATCAATCTTGTATTCGCAATGCTCCCGCATCGCCACCAGATTAATGCCCGTGGCATCCTTTTCCACCGCCGGCATGGCTTGATAATGTTCCCGCACTTCGAGATTGCCGTCCTGTTCGTAGTAGGCAACGAATCGGCAAATCTTGTTGAAGTTCAGCGGATGCGCCTCGGCGTATGTCTGGCAGGAAGGGCAACCCGGACACAAGACCGGGTCGTTGGCCAACATCAAATTCTTGAGCAACTCCTTGTGTTCGGCCTGCAGCGGGTGCTTATACAGGCGCGCCGCTTCGGTGTTGATGGCCATCTCGGTGTCGTTAGCGATCCAGACCACGGCACCGGAGATCCGGTGGTCGCTCCAAACAGCATGCAACGCCGCCTGATGCGTGGTCAGCCCGAGCTTGTCGAATTCCGGAATCCGCTGCGGCATCTTCTTGGCGTTGCGCATCACCTTCATGCACATCAGGCCGATGCCCGCCTGGTGGGCCGCTTCGATGGCCTTTTCATTCTTCTCGTTTTTGTTCAGGAAAGGCGTGGCCGGCATCAGCACTGCGTCCACAAACCCGCCTTCGGCGGCGGCATGGAGATAACGGTCGAAGAACGGATCATGGCAGGAATAGCCCATCAGCTTGACCTTGCCGGAAGCTTTGAGATCCTCGCAAATTTTTTTGAACTCGGGACTCTTGGGCCATCCGTAGGATTGCTCGCCATATTCCTTGGCACCGATTTGGTGAATGAGAAACAGATCCAAGTAAGATGTCCCGACCGCTTTCAGGCGCTTGTCCACCTCCTTCGGAATATCCGCCAATTGCTTGGGCTCGCCTTTGGTGGTGATGAACACCTCGCTCCGGCGCTCAGGCCGGCGTTGGATCCAAGCGGCCAAATCCCGTTCGGATTGGCCACCCCGGTAATTGGACGCCACATCGAAATAGCGGATGCCCATGGACCAAGCCCGGTCGTAAAAGTCGGCACAGGAGGCCTCGGATTGTCCGCCGAGACAAAGCATGGTGATCTCCGGGCCGTTGCGGCCCAATTTGCGGCGTGGCAGCGGCTGCTCGCTGGGAACCGGCATCACTTTGGGCAGGTCCGGCACGGTAATGTCCAGCGGATTCACGGCCGCAGCCGAGGTCAAAGCCAGGCCAACTGGGGCGGCGATGGCACCCTTTAAAAAATGGCGGCGCGTTAAGGAATTGGTGGGCTGGTTGGTTTGTCGGTCATTGCCATTCATTGGGCAACTCTAGCCCAAATATCAGCACAACGTCAACTTCGCGTTCGGTTTATGATGGAAAAGCCCACAAACAACCGGTTGCGCGCGTGGGGGAATGCGCGAAATGATGCCAACAGGTCTTACGGTGAACGTTTGTAGCCATTCAGGTTTCAGCTTGTCCCGCCAATCCATGCTTTTGACTCCACTCTTTAGTCCATCCGTAAATTTTAACGTGATGAATCAAGTGAACGCCGTCTGCCATACTGCGTTCTGAAAGCTCTGAACCAGACCAAGCATCCGTCATTAAATGGTCGTGATCGCAAATGTTGCCATCAATTTTTTGTCGAATGCGCGTTAGCAAGCGAATCAAATGGTCTAATCCGTTGGCATCGGCATGAATGAACAACTGGTTGCCATCCTTGTCCGTTGCAAAGTTCAGAACGTGGTCTGGTTTGGACATGACATCCGAATTGTATCCCTGCAAATCTAGCCTGTCGAGCGTCGGCAAGCGGCCAGAAACCGCGTTACAATCACAAACCAGACAAAAAATTCAAATCACCCCAAACCATTCCCTGATGCAAAGTGGTTGCTCATCATCAGGAGGTTCCATGCCATCGACCAAAGAGGAAAGGCATCAAACCGCGAAATACGCCAAATACGCGAACGGGGAAAGGAAAGCTTTGGTCTTCTGTTCGCGTATTTCGCGTGGTTCGCGGTATAAAACTCCCTGGTTGGCCCCACCCGAATCGACTTGCCGCCGCTCTGGTTTCGGCCATAGTTATTGCCGTTACTGGCGATCCAGCCGCCGGTCAGCAGCGCGCGCGTGGTGGAATGGCAGACACGCCAGACTTAGGATTAGTTTTTTCAGGATTTCATGCGGATAAACACGGATTAAAGAAAAACACAATAAGTACTGTCATCATTGGGTGGATTTCTATTTTTTCCCAATGGGATTGAAGTATCTGGCAATTTCGACTACTGGCACAAGAAGTGGCACAATTGCAATTCGGTGGTTTTACACTGTGAAATTTGTTCTTCAATCCACTCCCAACGCATAATAAACTAAACCGAATAAAGTCGCTTTGCGTTATTTGGGGCACTATCCCCTCGAAAATTGAATTAAAACGCGCCACAGGGCATTTGCAGCGCAAGAATCAGGCTTTGCGTTCGGCTTTGGATTGTTTGGCTGGAGTTGTCATGGGCTTTGGCAACGGCACTTTGGGGAAATTTGGCCCAAGAAGTTCGTGAACGCCGATTCCAAAACCAAGCGCAATTTTTTCAATCTGTTTCAAACTTGGATTATCCTTCACGCCCAATTCATAAAGCTGGAACATTTTCTGGCCGATCCCACATGATTCGGCTGCTTGTTCCTGGCTCCAATTCTTTGCACGCCGCAATTCCCGCAAGCGTTTCTTGAATCGTAATGACGCTGATTCTTGCACTCTTTACAGAGTGCCGCCTACCATTTGCCGCAAACACTTCCTAACGGTAGTGTTATTTGCTGGCCAAAACCGTAAAAAAGGCGTAAACCATAAAAAACGGGATTATGAACAGCGATATTTCTTACAAATGTCCGCAGTGCGGCGGCGAAATGACCTTCGCGCCAGAGTATAGAGGCATGGATTCACAATGTCCGCATTGCCTTTACGCCGTGGTTTTGGGTGGCAAAATGATTCAACAATCGCGGCAGTCACTGAAAAAAGCAAGCATAGCACCACCCTCTAAAGATTCAAAAATCAAGGAGCGTGCAAAATGGTGGATTGTGACCACGCACGTTTTGACTGCTGGAATTGCGATGCCCTTTGCCGCTGCTTTCATTGCGGCTGTCCCGATTGGATTGCTTGGCGTTGACGGGATATTGGCCGTGTTGATTATGGTGCCATTCAATTTAATTGGCTGCATTGGCGGCACTTTTTATTCGCTGTCGTATTTGAAAAAAAATGCAAAATACTCCGATTGGAAAGGTTGCACAGTTCCGTCAATAATTTTTGCCGCAGCATTCAATTTCGGAGCGTTGATTTTTTTTCATCCATCCCCAATAATAAACTCAATCGTTTCAATCATCAATTTAGTAATTTTTGGAATAATCACTTCATCTGAATTCAGCAAACTAGATGAAGTTAATTAAGAATATATGACACGGCTCATTGCAAAATAAAAAAACAAATCACTCTAAATTATGGTTTTTTTAAGTCTTATCGGATTGGCTATGCTGACAGCGATAATTGCGCCTCTAATTATCGTTGCATTCGGGGGCAGGTTTAGTTACTTACTAGCTGTAGTCATCGCAATTCTGACATTATCTGTAAATGTAGTCTTTGGAGACAAAGTATGGTCGCATAGTGATGGTGACGCCGCATCTACTATTCTAGTTATGGCGTTTTGGGATTTTGTAGGGCTGCTTTGTTTTGGCGCATTGGTTTGGGCAATAAAAAAAGATAGCAGATAGATCAATTGGCGTTAAGGTTTTTATCGTCGCTGTTCCGTTCCATCCTCTTTTGCAACAAATAAGAAAAATATTCACTGTTGGCCAACTGTTTGCCAAAATAATCAAATTCATATTTAGTTTGATAACTAATGCCTTCCGAATGCAAATCTTTACGGAATGGTTCAATGCAAGCCGTGCCTATAGGAAATAATCCACCTGTCCAAAGGCCTTGCATTTTTTCTGACAACTCCAACGGCGTAATTGGTGCAATGCCATCCATTCCAATCAAAAAGTTTATATGACCACGATGTCCTTTGCCCCATTCGGTTTTGGAATACTCAATTAACCTCCTGTTTTTAATTTTTAGCTTGGAGCAAGTGTATCCAATTAATCTGTGATATATTCTTCTCCTCGCATCCTCTGATGCGCGGTTGTCATACGTCAGAAAATCATCTTTAAAAGTGATTGTTCCAAACACGGCCCATTCGATTTGCCGCAAATGAAACTCTATTGGATTAATGGAACGAGAGTAACTCTTCGATGCAATAGACTTTTCAAGGATACTCTTTAGAATATCCTTTTTATCAGCGAAAACTTGTTTGTCGAGATGAGACCGAGAAAGTCCCCGCGAATTCACCCCGCAAACTTTGTTGCAACAATTGCTTTTGCCAAAAAGAGGCTCACGATTATAGCCAACCGAATCCTTACGCGGAAATTTACGCCCCGCGTTACCAGACGTTTGCGGGTCTAACGATGAATTATTTACATCCATAATGTATATAAGCAGAACTTTATACATATGTCAAGAACATTATGCAAGGTTAAATTCAATTCGTTTTGGTTTTTTGGGAATAAATAAATAACTAAGACCCCATCCGTATGTTTGCAAATGCTTTCCAGTTTTTTCATCAATGGGTCAAAACCCTTGTAAACAAAGGCGAAAATCAAAATCATTATTTTATGTTTATTATTATCGCGGCAAATCACTCTATATCCTAAATGAGTATCCCAAGCCAATTTCAAGGAGATGAACTAATCTGAACAGTCCAGTGTTTGTGTTCCAGAGGTGGTGAGCAAACAAAATCAATTGCTTTTTTCCACGAAAGAATAAATTAAGAATAGCCTTGTAAACATTGGTTATTATTGATGTTTAACCTTGACGTTGGCAAAAATGTTCGGTACAAATTATGTCATCATGGAAACAACATTGTTAACCCTCAAAGAAAGGACAAACGCGAGTCGAGAAGTTGCCGAAGCCATCGAAATTCCCTTCGCTCTTGACCGCTTCATTCAAAACATGGGCATTACAGACACTACGGCTTGGCGTTGGCGCAAGCGCGGTTGGTTGAATACCAGGAACATTGCAGGGCGAGTTTATATTTTGCCGAAAGATTTGCGGGAGTTTAATCGCCGCATGGAAGCGGGAGATTTCGCGCAAGATCATAAGGCACCGAAGCGCACCAAGCGATTTGAGTATTAAAGTGCCTCTTTCAATAGTTCCAACGCTGCTGGGTCAAAGTTCAATTTCCGCGCCTGCCTCTGTGCATGGTCGTTTGTCAGGTGTCCATAAACTTTGCCAATCAAAATTCCCCCATCCGAATGACCAACCCAGCGCGCAATCGTCATGTAATCAATGCCGCTCATCACACAGTAGGAAATAAAACAATGACGGCAATCATGGAAACCAAAGTGATTCAGGCCAGCTTCATTTCGGGCAAGTTTTAAGGTGTCGCGTAGAGTTTTGGCGGGTTTATCGGTTTTGCCCCGTTGCGGTGAAGGAAACAGAAAAGCAGAATCAGGGGCGCGGCGTGTGAGCATTACCTTTAGGTGCGATTCAAGTTGACCGTTGAAATCCACCACCCGCACCTTGTGATTTTTTGCCAGACCATCCGCGCCAATTGTCATTTGCTTTTGTTGCCAATCCACGTCCGCCCACTTTAGGCGAAGCGTTTCTGACATGCGGGAGCCACAATAAGCCATAAATTTAATATAATCCACGAATTCAACGCTATTTTTGGAAACCTGATTGGCTGCTTGGCACAGTTTTTCAATGTCCGCGATGCTTATGAGCGGTTTCTTTTTGGCTGTCCATTTTAACGGGCGCAGATTTTCGGTTGGCAACCGCTGTATCCAGCCGTCATCAATTGCTTTTCGCAGAACATTTCGCAGACAAACCACCGCAAGATTAACTGTGCGTCCGCTAACCTTCTCGCCCTGACGTTTTTCAATAAAACTCGTAATCATTGGCTTGGTGATTCGATCCAAGCGGGTTTCTTTCAGATGATCCACCCAGCGATTCAAATGCCCGCGCTCAGTTTCCAACGTGCGGGGACGTTTGGCATCTTTGACCGTTTCGTAGTAGGCAAGGTATTGCTGAACGTAGTCACAAAACTTTGGCGTCCGTTTAAGAACGGGCAGGGCATTGTCTTCGCGTTTGGTTTGGAGCTTTTTCAGTTCCATCACCGCGTCAGGAATAGTCTGCGCGTCTTCCAGTGGCACACGACGGACGTTTTTCTGACCTGTGTTCGGGTCTTCCACGGTCAACCGTGCATAGAAGCGGCCATTTCTTACCCACAGGCCGCGAATTGGCTGCTTGCGTCCATCCCTGACCTTTTGGTAGGTTAAATGTCTTGGAATTGGCTGATTTTTGGCTTGTGCCTCGTTGACAGTCTTGCTTTCCGTTTCAGCGGGTTTCATAAGGCAATACTGGCACAAGAAGTGGCACAAAGTCAATCTTTTCCAAGATGCAAGTTGTAAGTGCCTGTAAATAAACGTTGCGCGCGTGGTGGAATGGCAGACACGCCAGACTTAGGATCTGGTGCCGCAAGGCGTGGAGGTTCAAGTCCTCTCGTGCGCACCACTTTGGGAATGGATTCCGCCCGGAAATTCCGGGCCTTCCCAAGTGGCCCATACATTCCAGCTTCTAGCTTCCAACTTTTCCCCTCCGGTTCAATGCCCGTCCGCACTGCCGGGGAAACACCACAGTTCATTCGCCTGATCCGACGCTGACTTGGCCATCCAATCCGCCAGTTTCACCAGCCGGGCCGAGCCGTCGAACGCGCTGCACACGGCCACGCTGCCATGCCGGACGCTCGTGTTTTCATCCGGGCTGCTCGCACCGTCGTTGAAATTGTCCTGGTTTTCCTTCGGCGTGGAATCGTTGCATTCCCAGAACGAGACACCCGCCGGGGACATCCGCGACAGTTTCGCCGGTGGATTTAGCGCGCGATCGAAGCCGCAGATCGCCCCGTTCAGCACGTAGCTGGAAATCTGCTGGTCACGCATTTTGAAGAGGGCGCTATTGGTGTTGTCCGTGGGGCAGAAAAATGTCTGGGCGGAGTGCAGCACCGTCCAAAAACTGCCGGTTTGCACCTTGAATTGCGCGGTTCCGGACGCTGTGAGATCGCGGGTGTAAAGCCAGCCCTGCGGGGCGGGGTTGGTCTCCTCCCCGGAGAGCCAGTTGGCCCAGGGCAAATTGTCATTGTCGTCCCCGGCCACCATGTTCAAAGCCAGGCCGAACTGCCGGAGATTGTTCAAGTCCACCGTCCGGTAGCTACTTTGCTTGGCCTTGGTCAGGGCCGGCAGCAACAGCGCCGCCAGAATCGCGATGATGGCAATGACCACCAGCAACTCAATCAGCGTAAAGCCCGGTGCCGGGCGACACCGATGACGAGCGTTTTTCATGCCTTTGGACTTTTTGAAGAATCTAACTACTAGTGTAGGCGGTCATTGCAAATCCGCCAACTGATTTCCCAGGGCGGGGCGGCACCACTATGGCTACCACTAGTAATTTGAAAAGGTAGATGCCGTGGCGCTGCCATCTGGCCCCCAACTCGCAGAGCAATGCTCTGCGCTCCGGGGAATAAAAAACCCGCCGCACGATGGCTCGCGCGGCGGGGTGAAAGGTGGAATGGCGGCGCAGGTCAGGCCCCGACGGAGGCGAGTTCTTCGTTGGTCTCGATGTTCACAATCTTGAAGTGCTCGGCGTGCATCCCGGAATCGGCCCGGAAGGACAGCTTGCCGAAGTAGCGCTTCTCAAGTTCGATGAGATGCTTGTCATCGTCCTTGGTGAGGCGTTCGAGCACGGAGGGATGGACGACGATGCGCAACTGGAAGTCGTTTTCATCGCGGGTGCGTTTCTTCAGGATTTCCTGGAGCTTGCGCTGAACTTCCACGCTCATGGTGACGGTGCTCTTGACCTTGCCGCGGCCCTTGCAGTAGGGGCAGTCGTCATAGACGGCGGCGCGCACGCTTTCGCTGTGGCGCTGGCGGGTCATTTCCATCAGGCCAAGCTGCGAGATGGGCAGGATGTGGGTCTTGGCCTTGTCGCGGCGCAGGCCGTCCTTCACCCGCTGATAGACCTGCTGGCGGTCGCGGCCGGACTTCATGTCAATGAAGTCGAGCACGATGAGGCCGCCCATGTTGCGGAGGCGGAGCTGGCGGCAGATTTCCTCGGCCGCTTCCAGGTTCACCTTGAGGATGACGGCTTCCTGATCCTTGCCGCCCTTGTGGCGGCCGGTGTTCACGTCAATGGCCACGAGCGCCTCGGTTTCATCAATCACGATGTAACCGCCGCTCTTGAGATGCACCTGGCGGGAGAAGGCGTTTTCGAGCTGCTTGCTGATGCCGAAGCGGTCGAACACGGGCTGCGCCTCGACGTAGAGCTTGATCTTGTCGGCGGAGCGGCGGGAGATCTTCATGATCATCTGCCGCATGCGTTCGTAGGCCTTGGGGTTGTCCACCACGATGCGCTCGACATCCTCGGTGAGAAAGTCGCGCACGGTGCGTTCGATGAGGTCCGGCTCCTGGAACACGCAGGTGGCCATGGGCTGCTTCTTGATCTTTTCCTGAACGCCGGTCCATTCCTCGAGCAGCAGCGCGAGGTCGCGGACGAAATACCGGAGCTGCTGCCCCTCGCCGGCGGTACGCATGATTACGCCCATGCCGTCGGGGATGGAGAGCTGGCGGAGGATTTTCTTGAGGCGCTTGCGCTCCTCGGGATTCTCAATCTTGCGGGAGATGCCGGACTGGTCGGAGTTCGGCAGCAGGACGAGGAAGCGTCCGGGCAGCACGAGGTTGGTGGTCACGCGCGGGCCCTTGGTGCCGATGGGGCCCTTGGTAACCTGCACGATGATGTCGGAGCCGGGCGGATAGAGGCGCGGGATATCTTTCTGCGTGATCTTGGGGCGGCTGGGGCGCTTGGCACCCTCGCGCTCGACGATTTCGACGCCGGAGTCGAACTGGTTCGGCACGATGTCCCAGTAGTGCAGGAAGGCGTTTTTCTCGAAGCCGATGTCCACGAACGCGGCCTTGAGGCCGTCCTCGAGGTTGCGCACGCGGCCCTTGAAGATGCTGCCCACGAGGCGTTCCTCGGTGGTGCGCTCGATGTTGAACTCCTCGAGCTTGTTGTCTTCGGTCACGGCGACGCGGGTTTCGAGCACCTCGGCGTTGATGACGACTTCCTTGTGCAGTTTCTTCTCCGGGCGGATGAGCTGCTGAACCTTTTTGACGAGGTTGGTGGCGGCGCTCCGGATGGTGTCGATGAAGTTTTTGGGCTGCTCGGCGATTTTGACCGGCTCGAATTTTTCGGGAGCCTCCTCCACGGGGGTGGTGGCGGGCGCATCCGCGGCTTCCGGCTGGCCGGGGTGGTCGTGGTCGTGCTCGTGGTCGTGCTCCGCGTGGGGCGCTTCCGGCGCGAGGCCGGCGGCGAGGTTTTCGGCGCGCTCGATTTCGGTGGCGTGGCGCTTTTCAAAGACGTGCTCGACGCCGCCCTGTTCGCTGACGACCTCGGCGCGGGCGGCAACCGCCTCGCGATCGGTCTTCTGCGGGGACTGCCCCAAACCGCCTTTCGGTTTGAAACGCATGCCGCGGCGGCGGCGGTTGAAGTTGTTACTGGCCATAATTTAGTATCCCTTTCGATGGATGTGGATGTTTTGCATCAAGCCCACGGCGATTAACGAGCACAGCACTGAAGACCCGCCATACGATAGCAGCGGCAGTGGCACACCCGTCACGGGCATGATGCGAATGTTCATGCCGATATTGACAAACACGTGGCTGAAAATGAGCGTGGTCACGCCCACCGCCAGGAGTCTGCCCAGGCGGTCGCGCGCCTGGCCGGCGATTCTCAATCCGGTGAAGAGAACCACCGCATACAGTGTCAAAACGAGGACACTGCCAACGAACCCCTCCTCCTCGGCAATCACGGAGAAAATGAAGTCGTTGTGCGCCACTGCGCGCGGCAAATAACCGAGGGCGTTTTGCGTCCCCTGCCGCCAGCCTTTCCCGAACAGCCCACCGGAGCCGACGGAAATCAACGCCTGCCGCACATTATATGCGTCGTCCAACTGCCGTTGACGCAGGCGTTGTAACTCCGCCGGAGTGGCATTCGGCGGAGCGGAATCTTTGTAATCACGGCCAAAATAAATCAGCAGCCGGTTGCGCTGATAGCTTTCCATGGGCACCTGCCAGTGCGCCGGGGCGAACAGGATGTCCGCCACAAACAGCGAGCCGAGCAGGCCCACGCAGGCCAGCAACCGCAACAAATAGCGGCGGGGCGTGCCCGCCACCACCATCATCACCAGCCCGGTCGGCAGCAAAACCAGCGCCGAACCCAGGTCAGGTTCTTTTAAAATCAAAACAAACGGGAGCATCATCATGCCGATGCCCTTCCAGAAATTCACCGGCTGGCGCAGTTCCTCCACCGGGCGGCTCAGGAAACTCGCCCCGGCCAGGATGTAGGCCAGCTTGGCAAATTCACTGGGCTGGAACTGGAAAAAGGCCAGGTCAATCCAGCGCCGCGCCCCCCAGCCGTGCGTGGTGCCGATGAAGGGAATCAGCACCGCGATGAGGCACAAAATCATCAGCCAGTAGGCGACATCCGCCCAGCGCGAGAGCGTGTGGTAATCCACCACGCAGACGCCCGCCGCCAAGCCGAGGCCAAGCACATACCAGATGATTTGCCGCACCCAGGCTTGGTCATACCAGGGCAGCGTGGCCGCCGTGTCATTCACCATGGTGGCGCTGTAAACAAACGCCGCGCCAATGAACATCAATCCGATCAAAGCCGCGATTTGCAGCTTGTCGCACGTTTCCTTGGGCACGTTGTAGTTGGTGGTATACATGCTCAACGTTTCGGGCGGCTGCCGGATGAAGGTTTGCCGGTCCCCAACAGGGCGGTGCCAATCACCGTCGGCGGGGCGGCGGGCAGCGTCTTTTTAACAATGGCCTCGTAAATGTCATGGGCGATGGGCGCGCAGACCGAACCGCCGGAACCGCTGGCCTGGGATTGCACCATCACCACGACGGTGTAGCGCGGGTTCTCAAACGGCGCAAAGGAGGCGAACCAAAAATTGTAGCCGGTCAAATGGTTGCCGCTGTCCTGCACCTGGGCGGTGCCAGTCTTGCCACAAATCCGGTAGCCCGGCACGGCGGCCTTGGTGCCTGTGCCTTCGGAACTTTCCACATCCGCCAGCATGGCCTCGCGCACGATTTGCAGGCTGCGCGGATGCACGGTCAACCGGTCACGCACCAAACCAGCGGGCAGGTCTTTAACGGGTTCCGCCAGGTCATCCCCCACGGGTTCAATCCGCTGGACGAGTCGGGGAAACAGCACCGTGCCGCCGTTGGCAATGGCTGCAATTAGCACCGCCATCTGCACGGGCGTGACGGCGATTTCCCCCTGGCCGATGCACAGGTTGGCGGTATCGCCGTCCCGCCAGTTCGAGGAATGCACCCGGTCCAGGCTGGGAAACGACCCACCGGTTTCCTGCCGGGAGAACAGACCGGTGCGCTCGCCCAGATGGAATTCCTGGCCGATGCGGACGATGTTCTCCGCGCCGGCCCGGATGCCGTTGGTCACGAAAAAGGAATTGCTGGAATGGATGAACGCCCGCTGGAACTTGTATTCGCCGGGCGGTGCGGTGTCGCGGATGAGGCGGCGGCCAATGAAGATGCCGCCTTTGGCCGGGTCGTGTGGGTTGGGATCCACCCGAAAAGTGCGGTTGGGATCCAACCCGGTTTCCAGCGCGGCGAGGGCCACGACCGTTTTGAAGATGGAACCCGGCGCGTAGTTTTCATGCGTGGCGCGGTTATTCTCCGCGCCGGACACCTTGAAGGCCTCGTATTTCTCGGAGGTGATGCCCTGGGAAAAGTCGTTGGGATCGTAGGCGGGTGAGGACACCAGTGCCAGCACGTCGCCGTTCCGCACATCCATCACCACCGCCGCGCCACGCACGCCCGCACCCCAATGGCTGTGCAGCGAATCTTCGGCCGCCTTCTGAATGTCCAAATCCACCGTGAGCACCACGTTGTGGCCCGGCTCGGACTTGTTCCAGACGTTGGCGGACTGCCGGTAGCCGAGGTTGTTCACCAGCACGGATTCGGCCCCGGCGCGCCCGTGCAGATCGTCGTTGAACTGGCCTTCAACCCCCGCCAACCCCTTGAAGTCCGGCAGGCGGTAATTGTAGAAGGCCTCCTCGCCGCTGCCGGAACTGTCGTCATGCTGCAGATAGCCGAGCAGATGCGCCGCCAGCGGGCCGTTGGGATAGTTGCGCGCGGATTGCAAATCCAGTTCCACGCCGCAGCCGTTGGTCATGTTTTCGGCGAACCGTGCAATCTGCGCGGGCGTCAGGTTTTTGAGAAGGGGATACGGCAGGGCGCGTTCCCGGGCGTAGTGCGTGTTGAAATCTTTCGCATCCAGCACAATCGGCTGGCCGATTTTTTGGCTGACCTGGTTGACGAGGTCGCTCACCACACCCAGGCGGGCCTGCTGGCGCAGGGCATCCAGATAATCGGACGTGAGGCGGAAGGCCTTCAGTTCGTTTTTGTGGAGCGAATGGCCCACGCGTTTTTCCTCGGCGGCGATGCGTTCCTTTTGCGCGGCGCGGGCGGCCTTGTAGAGCCGGCCATAGGCGGCATCGAACGGCGCGCGCATGTCATTCAGAAACAGGCTCAGGTTGTAGCTCGGCCGGTTTTCGGCCAGCACGCGGCCCTCGCGGTCCAGGATTTTGCCGCGCACGGCGGGCAGGCGGATGCTGCGGTAGGCCTGCGTCTCGAGATGCTGCTGGTATTCATGCACCGAGACGACCTGCACCCACCAGAGGCCGGCGAACAGAATGCACAACCCCGCCGCCACCACCACCGCCACAAGGCGGAGCTGCGGGTCATTCTTTTTCAGTTCGTCAACGACTAGCATGAGTCAAATTTAAAGCCGGCCCCGGTGAATCTCCCGGTCCAAGCGGAAACTGGTTTCGACGCGTTCGGCGTAGCCCAGCCGGCGGTTGAACCAATCCACCAGCCGGAAAATAAACGGCGTCGCCAAGCCGCCGACGGCGGTCATCACCAGCCATTGCCAGAGCGAACCCCAGCCGAGCAGCAGTTCCTTGCCGCCGCTCAACATGAGCAACACCGCCAGCAGCGGCACCGCGCCGCTGGCGGCGGTGCCCAGCACGAACTGGGCAAAGGTCAGGTCGCGCAAAATCAAATCCCGCCGCAACTGAATCAGCCAGCCCACCAGAAACAGGGGCAGGATGCTCAGGCCGAGCGGATTGGCGGACAGCGTATCGAACCAGATGCCGCCGAGGATGGCCAGGGCCGCAACGGTGGGCAGCCCGGTGTTAAGGGCAGCATAGACCATCAGCGCCGGCAGCAAGTCCACCTGCGCCCCCAGCCAGGCGCGCGGGGCGGAGAGCGTCGCCTCGCCGAACACGGCCAGGAACGCGAACGCCAGCACCAGGATGGATTTGAAAAAATTCATCACGTCAGATGCACCTGAATGCAAAATCAAAATGAGTGGGAAAGCCCGCCCTCACCCCGGCCTTCTCCCCCAGGAGAGGGGGTAATGGTTGCCGCGTTTGGAAAATATTAACCGTTGGATTGGGCGGGCGCAGGTTGGTCCGCCCTTGCAGGGCTTTAATAAAAGGCACGCTTTTACCCAGGGCGTTGCCCTGGGCTGCGGGGTGAATCGCACCCTTGGTGCTGGAAACCATCGCCCGGCCGGAGCGCCGACGGCGCGTTCCACTTGGCAGCCCAGGGCAACGCCCTGGGATGGCAACCCCGGCAACGAACCCAGCCCTGAAGGGACGCCCCAGTCCGGACCGAACTGGCATTGGGTGGCTGCATTTCGCTGGACCGGTCGGATGGTGTCCGCAGGCAGGCAAATTGTGCCGGCTCAAATCCATTCCCCGGTGGTAAGGGCGAGCGTCACGGGCCAGAATGAAAGATTGAAAGTTCATGGCATTCATTCAGGGAAACAGCACCCACACCTGTTCCAGCGAGCCGAGGTCGGCATCCAGCTTGATGCGGGCTTCGGTGTAGAGGCCGTATTCCACGGGCTGAAAATCTGCGATGCGGCCGATGGGGATGCCCTTGGGAAACACGCCGCCTAGGCCGCTGGTCACCACGGCCTGGCTGGGCTTGAGACTCGCATTGCTGGCGAGATAGGCAAGTTCCACGAGGGAGGTGTCCAGGGGATCGCTCGCGGTGACCACGCCCATGTCGCGGGCGGAATTTTCCACCAGGGCGGAAACGCGGCAGTTGCGGTCGCCGATGAGCACCACCTGCGCATCAAACCGGCCCACCGAGGAAATGCGGCCAATCAGGGAGCCGTCCGCAGACAGCACCGGGAGATTGTTCGTGAGGCCCTGGAGGCTGCCGCGGTCAATGCGCACGGTGCGCCACCAATTGGCGGGGTCGCGCATGATGACATTGGCGAGCTGGAGGCGCCAGGGCCGCTGGCGTTCCCAGCCAAACAGGGCGCGGAGTTGGTCGTTCTCGCGGCGGATGGCCTCGGTCTGGAGGGCCTGAGACTTGAACTGCTCGTTTTCGCGGCGAAGGTCGTTGATTTCCCGGAGCAGTTCGCGGCGGGGCAGAAGGTTATCCGCGAGGTCCACGGGGAGCTGGTGGGCGGCACTGGACAGGCCGAACAGCGGCAGAAACCAACTGCCGGCGGCCAGCTTCAGGCGCGCCGTGGCGCGCGTGGGGAGGCTCAAGAGAACCACCGCCACGAACAGCACCGCACCGAGCGCGAGATAATTTATATTTTTGAACATCCTGCAACTGCCGGCCGTTTACCGCCGGGCTGGATGCAGGTGAACTTGAGGGGAAGAATCAGTATTTGGCGTTGGTGGCCACGCGTTTCAGGAATTCAATTTCCTGTAACACCCGGCCGGTTCCCTCGGCGACGGCACTCATCGGGTCGTCAGCGAGATGCACCGGCAGGCCGGTTTCCTCGGCGACGAGCCGGTCAATGCCACGAATCAGGGAGCCGCCGCCGGCCATCACCAGCCCGCGATCCACGAGATCGGAGGCGAGTTCTGGGGGGCAGCGTTCCAGCGTTATTCGGATGGATTCGAGAATGCTCGAAAGCGGTTCTTGCAGCGCCTCACGGATTTCCTCGGAGCGGATGGTCAGGGTTTTGGGCAGGCCGGTACCCAGGTCACGGCCTTTGACATCCATGGTCAGTTCCTGCTCCAAAGGAAAGGCGGAGCCGATGCGAATCTTGATTTCTTCCGCAGTACGTTCACCTATCATCAGGTTATAGGCGCGCTTCATGTGCGCGACGATCGTGGCATCCAATTCGTCACCGCCAACCCTCAGGCTGCGGCTAAAGACGATGCCGGCCAGGGAAATGATTGCGATTTCGCAAGTTCCCCCGCCGATG
>Ga0007882_10000525_pt1 | contig 22620 bp, 18 predicted proteins | sample CryBogCBH12Aug01_FD_71195 | JGI IMG/M metagenome (GOLD analysis project Ga0007882, IMG submission 71195) | Freshwater microbial communities from Crystal Bog, Wisconsin, USA - CBH12Aug09.1 | ecosystem: Environmental > Aquatic > Freshwater > Lake | place: Crystal Bog, Wisconsin, USA | collected... | reverse complement strand
CGCAGAGGCCGAGGCCAATTACTATGCAGCCCTCGAAAACCTCGATATGGTTGCATGACTCAAACAAAACCGCCTCCGGAAAACCCGGGGCGCTTCAGGTCACGTTTTCACTCTATTTTTGGTAAAAAGCGCGCGTGGATAAGAAGAAGGTCATTGCTGTATTTATCCCTTCCCTCGCTGGCGGCGGTGCCGAAAGGGGGGCCATATTTATCGCCGATATATTGGATCAGGCGGGCTATGATGTAGACCTGATATACGCGTGCAACCATGGGCCGCTGCTGCACAAGGACACGGTGCGGAAACTGGGCGTCAGCCTCGATGCGGCGAACGAGATGCTGTGTCTCCCGCATCTGGTGCGCTATCTGAAACGTCGCAAGCCCGATCTGATCATCGCCATTGTGCATTCGGCCAAGATCATGGCGGGCCTTGCGCGCTATTTCGCCCCGGGAACACGGCTGGCGATCAGCGTGCGGAATAATCTCCTCACGCCCCGGAAGCATCGCTTCTGGCCACGGCGGTTTTTCGGCTATGGCTTCGAACGGCGGCTGTATGCCCATGCGGTTGGCGCGCATAGCGTCTCGCGCGAGCTGGCGGAGCAGACGATCCGCTGTTTCGGCATTCCCCCGGAAAAATCCTTTTGTATTTACAACCCGATCAACGAAAGCCACTTCCACCCGGCGATACAAGCGGGGCATAATTCGCTGTTTGATCGGCCGGTGATCCTCTCTGCCGGGCGGCTGGTGGCGCAAAAGGACCATGCCGCGCTGATCCGATGCTTTGCCGCCTCGGGATTGGCGGAAACATGCCGGTTGGTAATCCTGGGCGAAGGGCGGCTGCGGCCCAGCCTCGAGCGGCAAATTAAAGAGCTCAAGCTGGAAGAGGCGGTGGCCCTGCCCGGCCATGTGCCCGATATCCGGCCCTATCTCGATCGGGCCGCCGGTTTCGCGCTGTCTTCCCGGTTCGAGGGTCTGGTTCATGTGTTGCTGGAAGCCCTGCGCGCCTGCCGAGATATTGGCGGATGGCAAGTTTGGCCGCCTTGTGCCCCCCGGCGACGAAGCCGGGTTTGCCGAGGCTCTCAAAGATATGATCGAGGGGCGGGGTCCCAACCCATCCGCGCAGGAAATTCACGCCCAGCTGCGGCTTTTCGACCCGGAAACCATCCGCTCGCACTATATCGCCTTTGTGGAGCACTGCCTGTCGCACCCCGTCGCCGCCTGAGCCGATTTGCGGGTGGGATCATGCCGCTGGCATTTTCCCCGCTGGCCGACAATTCCCTTTCCGGGCGACCCGCCTTTGGCTAACGGTGCGCCGGGCGGCCCTAGGGCCAGCGGGAGAGATATTTTGCAATATTGCGTGCCGATTGGCCTGCTGGGGCATGGCGTTGTGCTCTGGCTGGCGGCGCAGCGATGAGCGACGGCTTCTTCACCCGGCTGTGGCCCCGCGTGGTTGCCTTCGGGCGCCGCGTGCAAAAGCCCGCGCGCTTTGCCTTGCTGGCGCTGGTGGTGTGGAAGCTGTGGCATGCGCTCAATGCCATCGGCTGGGGCGCGATGGTGCGCAATTTGCCGGTTCAGCCTTGGTTTTACGTCATTTTCCTGATCAACTACCTCACCCTGTCGTTCTACGAGACCATCATCTACCACTGGCTGTGGCACACCGGGCCCAGCGTGTTGCCAGCGCTGCTGCGCAAGCGGGTCTATAATGACACGGTGCTGGAATATTCCGGCGAGACCGCGCTGTTCGTGTGGGCCAGCGAGCACACCCATATTCCCGAGGGTCAGGTTTTCCGCAACGTCCGCGATGTGAACATCCTCTCGGCCCTCCTCGCCAATCTCGTCACCTTCCTGTTGCTCGTCGCGGTGATCGTGGGCTTGCCCGATGCCCTTGGTGTGCACAACACCATGCTGCTGCGGCGCGGGCTGATGATGAGCGGGGGGATCGTGCTGGTGCTGCTGGTGCTGGCGGTGGTGTTCCGCAAGCGGTTTCTGGCGCTGTCGCCGGGCAAGATTGCCGGGATATCGGGGCTGCACACGCTGCGGTTGCTGACCTGTATGGGGCTGCAGGCGCTGCAATGGCACGTGGCGGTGCCGCAGCTGGGCTGGCAGACATGGGTGCTGTTCACCGGCCTGCAGATGGCGGTGTCGCGGATACCGCTGCTGCCGGCCAAGGATCTGTTTTTCGCCGGGCTGGCGATCAGCCTCGTCCGCCCGCTGCATCTGGATGGGCAGATTACCCCGGCGATAATCGCGGGGCTGTTTGTCGGTTCATCGGGGCTGAGCCTGCTGGTGAATGGCGGGATGTATGTCGTGGGGCATATGTTCAAGCTCAAGGTGCCGCCCCATCCGCACATGCCGCCGCTAATGGACAATCCGGTCGAATAGCGCGAGATAGCCTTCGGCGCTGGCACCGCTGGCATGGGCCTGCAGCCCCGCCGCGCGCCCTCCGTCGCTGGTAAAGGGCTGGGCCATCACCGCCAGCATCGCCGCCGCAAGGTGCTCGGGCGTGGCATCATCCACCACCTGCCCATGCAGCGGGCTGGCTATCACCGCCTTTTGTGAGGGCGAGCAATTGGTGGAGACCACCGGCACATCGGCGGCCAGCGCCTCGATCACCACCGCCGGAAAGCCCTCGTAGCGCGAGGTCATCAGCAACAGCGAGGCCTGCGCCAGCACCGCGCCCACATCCGAGGCAAAGCCGGGCATCTCCACCGCATCGGCCACGCCCAGCCGCAAGGCCAGCGCCTCCAGCGCCTTGCGCTCGCGCCCTTCGCCCAGGATCACCAGCCGCGCCGGTTGCCGCGCGCGCAGGGCGGCAAAGGCGCGGATGGCCAGCGCCAGATTCTTCTGCGGCTCCATCCGGGCGATGGCGAGGATCAGCGGCGGCGATAGCGGGCCCAGCCGCGGGCGCGGGCGATAGATATCGGGCAGATTGGGCTCGGGCAGAATGGCGGCGGGCCTGTCGCCGATCACATCGCTATCGGCCGCCAGCAGCTCGGCCGACATGAAGGCGAGGGCATCGATCGGCGCGATCAGCCGCCGCACCAGCGCGCCCGCCAGCGCGCGGAGGGGGCCGGGCAGGCGCGGCAGCAGCGGATTGCTGACCTTGGCGATGATCGGCAGCCGCGGAAAATGCCGCCGGATCGCATGGGCGAGGATGAAATGGAAATTGCCGGGGATGAACACCACATCGGGCGCCACCCGCTCCAGCACGGGCAGCATCCCCCGGCCAAGGCGCAGCCGCGAGAGCGCGCCGCGCGCAATCGGCGGATCGAGCAGCTCCACCCGCGCCCCTTGCGGCACCCGCGCGCGCATCGGGCCATCGCTTGCCCCGGCGATAATGGTGACCTTGCGGCCCGCCGCCAGCCATTCGCCCGCCAGACGGAAGGCGATAGCCTCGGTGCCGCCGGCGTTGAAATCGTGCAAAACTATGCCGATATGCTGCTTTATCGCGGGCTCACTCATCCTGTCCCAAGCCATAGCATTGTTTTGCAAACGGTCTACCCGGGCGTCGGAAAGCGGGTTTTGGCTCCATTTCGGGCGCGATCGGCGCCTGGGGGGCGCTTTCAGCGGGGGATAAGCCGGGTGTGGCGGGGGTTTGGGCGATAGGGGGGGATTCCGTCGGCCATGCGAATGTGGCAGAATCCACGCGGGCGTCCTGGTTTTTGGGTGGCCCGAAAGAGGATGGCAATGTCTCAGCGTTTCATCATCAGATTTGCGGCGGCGGCGGCTCTGGGCCTGCCCTTGATGGCTTGCTCCACCGGCGGTGCCATTCAGCCAGACCGTTCGGTGTTCAGCCTCGATGGCAATTATCAGCGGTGCCAGTATGGCTTTCCGATAGAGGAAACCTTCGACCGCACGGTGAAGGTCTTCAAGGAAGCGGGCTATCACCTCGATGTGGTGGATCGCGCCACCGGCCAGATCAGCGGCATGCGCGGCAACACCGGCACCAACACTTCCAGCACCGAGAAGGGCTTGAAGTTTTACGCCCTCGTGCTGCCCACATCCACCGGGCTCAGCCAGGTGGGGGTGAAGATCGTGCAGATTATCGAGCATGGCTCGGTGTTCAACAAATCGCGCACCGAGATCATCGTCAGCGATCCGCAGATGTATCAATATATGTTCCGCCGTATCGCCGACATCGATGAAAACACCGGCGCCTATGTGCCGCCCGCTCCGCAGCCGCAGCCTGTTACCGGCACGGCGAAGGGCACGGTTTGGGATAATTACGGCGCGCAGCCTTACCAGCCGCCCAAGAAATAGGATGGGCGGGCTGGGGGTTTGCCCTCAGCCGCCCATAATCCACCCGGCCCCGGCCAGCGCCACCACCACCACCCAGGGTGGCGCGCGCCACGCCACCAGCGCCACAAACCCCGCCAGCGCCAGCGCGAAATCCTGGGGAGCCAGCACCGCGCCGCGCCAGATCGGATCGTAAAACGCGGCGGCCAGCACGCCCACCACCGCGGCATTGGCCCCGCGCATGGCGGCTTGCGCCTTGGGCTTTTCGCGCAGCCCATGCCAGAAGGGCAGCATCCCGCTCACCAGCAGCAGCCCCGGCAGGAAGATCGCGCCCAGCGCCAGCGCCGCGCCCGCCCATCCGCCGGGCCCCATGCTGCTCCCCGCGCCGAGAAACGCGGCGAAGGTGAACAGCGGCCCCGGCATCGCCTGCGCCAGGCCATAACCGGCGAGAAAACTGTGCGGGCTCACCCAGCCGGGGGCCACCACCGCCGATTGCAGCAGCGGCAGCACCACATGCCCCCCGCCAAACACCAGCGCGCCCGAGCGGTAAAACGCGTCAAACAGCCGCAGCCCGTCGCTGCCCATGGCCTGCGCCAGCAGCGGCCCGCCCAGCCCCAGCAGCGCAAACAGCGCCAGCAGCCCCGCCCCCAGCCCTCGCGAGATCGGACAGGGCAGATCGCCGCTGGCCACGCTCAGCGCCTGTCGGCAAAAGGCCAGCCCGGCCAGCGCCCCCAGCGCGATCACCGCCAGCTGCACAAGGCCCCCACCGACAAACACCAGCCCCATCAGCGCGGCCATGGCGATGGCGGCGCGGGTGCGATCGGGGGTGAGGCTGCGCGCCATGCCATACAGCGCCTGCCCCACCACCGCCACCGCCACCAGCTTCAGCCCATGCAGCGGCCCGTCCAACACAGGGCCATGCAGCGCGGAAAGCCCCAGCGCGCACAGCGTCATCACCAGCGCGGAAGGCAGGGTAAAGCCGATGAAGGCGGCAAGCCCCCCGATCAGCCCGCCCCCGCGCAGCATCCCGAGGCAAAAGCCCACCTGACTGGAAGCCGGGCCGGGCAGAAACTGGCATAGCGCCACCAGATCGGCGAAAGCCTCCTCGCCAACCCAGCGCCGCCGCACCACCAGCGCCTCGCGGAAATAGCCGATATGCGCCACCGGCCCGCCAAAGCTGGTGAGCCCGAGCCGCAGGAAGGTGGCAAACACCTCTGCGGCCGATCCCGTAGCGCGGTCATTGGCGGTGGTGGCATCGGGGCATGGTGTGGAGTGATCGGCGCTGCTCATGGCGTCAGGTGGTATGGCGGCCTTGTGCCCAATTCAACCCGTCTTCCGCCCCACCCGCGCAAAGGCCTCCTGCGTAATTCCCATAAGCCGCGCGATGCTCTAGGGCGGGCCGATGTTGCGCCTCACCGATCTCGCCCTGCCGCTCGACCATCCGCCAGAAGCGCTGGAGGAGGCGGTGTGCCTGCGCCTTGGCATCGCGCCGGAGGAGCTGGAGCGCGTCACCATCGTGCGGCGCGGCAATGATGCGCGGCGCAAAAGCGCGATCAAGCTGGTCTATGCGCTGGATGTGCAGCTGCGCGATGAGGCTGCGGTGCTGGCGGCGCACGCCAATGATCCGCATATCCGCCCCACGCCCGACACCAGCTACAAATTCCCCACAAGCGCGCCCGAAGGATGGCAGGGCGAGCGCCCGGTGGTGATCGGCGCGGGGCCTTGCGGGCTGCTGGCGGCGCTGATCCTCGCGCAAATGGGCCTCAAGCCCATCATCCTCGAGCGCGGCAAGGCGGTGCGCGAGCGCACCAAAGACACCTGGGGCCTGTGGCGCCGCTCGGTGCTGGATCCTGAATCAAACGTGCAATTCGGCGAGGGCGGCGCGGGCACCTTCTCCGATGGCAAGCTCTACAGCCGCATCAAGGACCCGCGCCAGCTCGGCCGCAAGGTGCTGGTGGAGTTTGTGAAGGCCGGCGCGCCAGCGGACATCCTCACCGAGGCGCATCCGCATATCGGCACCTTCCGCCTCGTCACCATGGTGATGAGCATCCGCGAGACGATCGAGGCGCTGGGCGGCGAATACCGTTTCGGCACCCGCGTCGATGATTTCGCTATCGAGACCGCCGCCGATGGCACCCGCCAGCTGGTTGGCCTGCAGCTTTCCACCGGGGAATACCTCCCCGCGCGCCACGTGATCATGGCCGTGGGCCATTCCGCCCGCGACACCTTCTACAAGCTCGACGAGCGCGGCGTGTTCATCGAGGCCAAGCCCTTCGCCATCGGCGTGCGGATCGAGCACCCGCAAGGCTGGATCGACAAGGCCCGCTACGGCCCCTTCGCGGGCAACAAGATCCTCGGGCCCGCCGCCTATGCCATCTCGCACAAAGCCTCCACCGGGCGCACGGTCTACAGCTTCTGCATGTGCCCGGGCGGGCGCGTGGTGGCGGCCACCAGCGAGGAAGGCCGCGTCGTCACCAATGGCATGAGCCAGTATTCCCGCGCCGAGTTCAACGCCAATTCCGGCCTCGTCGTCGATGTGCAGCCGGATCGCGACTACCCCGGCGGGCCACTGGCGGGCATCGCCTATCAGCGCCACTGGGAAAGCCTCGCCTTCAAGGCGGGCGGCTCGAATTACAAAGCACCGGGGCAAAAGCTCGGCGATTTCCTCGCCCGCAAGGTGACGCCCGAATTCGGCGCGGTGGTGCCCAGCTACCAGCCCGGCGTGCATCTCACCGATCTTGGCGAGTGCCTGCCCGATTTTGTGCTGGATTCGATCCGCGAGGCGCTGCCCGTGTTTGGCCGGCAAATACCCGGCTACGATCACCCCGATGTGGTGATGACCGGCGTGGAAACCCGCACCTCCTCGCCGATCCGCATCACCCGTGGCGCGGATCTGCAAAGCCTCAACACGCGCGGATTGTATCCGGCGGGCGAGGGCGCGGGCTACGCTGGCGGCATTCTCTCCGCCGCGGTGGATGGCATCAAGGTGGCGGAGGCGCTGGCTGGGGTGTTGGTGGGGGGCTAGGTAGTTTGTAGGGGGAAGTCGGTAGGGGGAAGTCTTGGGGGTGTTACACCCCCAAACCCCCATTACTGTCGCCGTGGGCGCTCCGCATCAGCGTCGCGTGCTTCCGCGAAGCGGCATAAAGCCTGCGGCGCGGCGGCGTTGCGCCAAGGCCGAACCCTCACACAACGCCGACAGTATCGGGAGCGCGAGGGGATAATCCCCTCGCACCTACCCTTTTATCCAATCCTAAAAATCAATCCGCCCGCACCGGACGCCGACGCTGTGCCGACTGCCCGGAGGGAAAGCCGCCACGGTTGGCCGCGCCATTGGGGCGCCGATCACCACCGGCAGGCTGCGGGCGACGATCGCCCTGCTCGCCAGAACGGGGAGCGGGACGCGCATCCGAGCGCGGGCGGTTATCGCCACGGGCATCGTTACGGGGGGCCCGCTCGGGCGAAGGCTCGCCATCGGGGCCGAGCTTCGGACGCCAGGTGCTGGCGGGCGCGGCGTGGCGGTCGCCAGTTGGGCGATCCCCAACCGGGCGCGCGCCTTGCGGACGATCGCCGCGCGGACGATCCGAGCGCGGGCCATTGTTGCGGCCACCATCGCCGCGACCAGAAGGCCCACGACGCGAATGGCGCGAATCCTCTTCTTCCGAGGCGGTTTTCTTCGCGGGCAGCGGCAGGCGGGCGGCCTGCTTGGCGAAGTCATCGGGCAGCGATTGCGGCACGAGCTTGATGCCGGTCAGCTTCTCGATATCGCGGATATAGGGCTTCTCGTCGGGCGCGACAAAGCTGAGCGCGATGCCGCTGGCACCGTTGCGCGCGGTGCGGCCGATGCGGTGAACGTACTGCTCGGCCACATTGGGGATTTCATAGTTGAACACATGCGACACGCCGGGAATATCGATCCCGCGCGCGGCGATGTCGGTGGCGACCAGCACCGGGGTGGAGCCGCTGCGGAAGCTGGCGAGGGCGGCGGTGCGCTGGGCCTGGCTCTTGTTGCCGTGGATGGCGGCGGCATTAACGCCGGCGGTGCCGAGATGGCGCACCACGCGGTCGGCGCCATGCTTGGTGCGGGTGAACACCAGCGTGCGGTCGATCGTGCCATCGGCCAGACCATCGCGCAGCTTCAGCGTGAGCAACGCCTGCTTTTCGGCCTGGTTGATGAAGATCGCCTGCTGCTCCACGCGCTCGGCGGTGGAGGCCTGCGGGGTCACTTCAACGCGCACCGGATCGTTGATGAACTGCTTGCCCAGCGCGGCGATAGCCTGCGGCATGGTGGCCGAGAAGAACAGGCTCTGGCGCTCCTTGGGCAGCATCCCGGCCACGCGCTTCAGCGGCACGATAAAGCCCAGATCCATCATCTGGTCGGCCTCGTCGAGCACGAAGATCTCGACATGGCGGAGCGTGAGAGCGCGCTGATCGATCAGATCGAGCAGACGGCCCGGCGTGGCGACGAGGATATCAACGCCCCCCACCAGCGCGCGGGCCTGCTTGCCCACGGGCACGCCGCCAAAGATGCACTGCACGGTGAGCGGCAGATATTTGGCATAGCCACGGATGTTCTCGGCGATCTGCGCCGCCAGCTCGCGGGTCGGGCTCATCACCAGCATGCGGCAGGCGGCATTCTTGCGCGGCTTGGGATCCAGCATCAGGCGGTGCAGCGAAGGCAGCGAGAAAGCGGCGGTCTTGCCGGTGCCGGTCTGCGCCAGACCCAGCAGATCGCGGCCCTGCAGCAGCGCGGGAATGGACTGCGTCTGGATCGGGGTGGGATCGGTATAGCCCTTGGTCTCAAGGGCACGCAGCAAAGGCTCGGCCAGGCCGAGGTCGGAAAAATAGCTCATGAAAATCTCTTTTATACAATGCACGGGCGCGCGCAGCCGGATCGGGCGCGCACAAGGCGAGGGTTCTAAAAAGGCGACCCCGCGTGAAAAGGAAGCATCCGGCGGTGTGACCGTTCGTCGGGAGCGGGCCGCCGGGAGAGGCGGGCATCACGCTGCTCAAGACTGCGGCAGGTCAGGGCCTCGCGCGCCGGTCGATGCGGGGGCCTATAGCTGCGATTGCTTCGCAACGCAAGAAAATTACGTGAGGGTGGGGGGAAGGTGGGATTGAAGGGGCTTAGTCTTGGGGGTGGCGTTTAATGGGCCGGTTTCTCCAGAGAAACCGGTTGGCACCCCAAACCCCCATACCTGTCTTCGTTGTGCCCACCTCTCGGCCTCGCGCGCTTCCGCGAAGCGGTATTAAAGCCTGCGGCGCTGCGACGTTGCTCCATGGCCGAACTGACGCGCCAAGGCTGACAGTATCGGGAGCGCGAGGGGGTAACCCCCTCGCACCTACCCCTTCACCCAAACCCCCCACGCAAAAACCCCTCCGCCAGCCCGGCCATAAACGCCGCGCCCCGCGGCATCACGCTTTCATCCAGCACCATGCGCGGGCTATGGATGCCGCAGCAGCTTTGCCAATCGGCCCCATCATGCGCCGCGCCGAGGAAGAACATCGCGCCGGGCACTTTTTCCAGCACATAGGCGAAATCTTCCGCGCCCATGATCGGGCTGGCGAGGCGCTGAAAGGCCCCTGCGCCAAACATCCCCCGCGCCACGCCCTCGCCAAAATCCACCGCCCGCCCATCGCATAGCGTCACGGGGAAGCCCTCGGTCAGCGTCACTTCGGCCACCAGCCCGTGCGCGGCGGCGATGCCTTGCGCCAGCCGGATAACCGCCGCCTGCGCCCGCGCGCGGTGATCGGCCGAGAGCGTGCGGATGGTGCCCTTCATCCGGGCGAAATCGGCGATGACATTATGCGTGGTGCCCCCCTCGATGCGGGCGATGGTCACCACCACCGGGTCGTGCGCGTCGAACTGGCGCGTTACCATTGCCTGCAGCGCGGTGACGATCTCGCAGGCCACCGGCACCGGGTCTTGCGTATGATGCGGCATCGAGGCGTGGCCCCCCGCGCCCCGCACCACGATATCGAGCTGATCGGCGGCGGCCATCAGCGCCCCCTCGCGCCCGGCGATGAGGCCGTGGGGCGAATTGGGCATGATGTGCAGGGCAAAGGCGGCATCGGGCAGGGGGGCGATCAGCCCGTCATCCAGCATGAAGCGCGCGCCATGGTGCCCCTCCTCGCCCGGCTGAAACATCAGCAACACCTCGCCCGCCAGGCTCTGCCGCCGCGCGCAGAGCAGCAGCGCCGCGCCCACCAGCATCGCCACATGCGAATCATGCCCACAAGCATGCATCGCGCCGGGGATGGTGGAGGCAAAGGGCAGGCCGGTTTCCTCGGGCATCGGCAGGGCGTCGGTATCGCCGCGCAGCAGCACGCGGCGCGGGCCCGGAAGGCCGCCCTTCAGCACCCCCACCAGGCCAGTGGTCGAAGGCCCCTCGCGCCACTCAATCGGCAGATCGGCCAGCGCCGCGCGGATGCGGTCGCGGGTGCGGGGGGTGTGCAGGCCCAGCTCCGGCTCGGCATGAATGGCGCGGCGCAGCGCGGTGATCCGCGGGGCCAGCGCCTCGGCTTGCGGGATGAGGGAGGATGGTGGCGCAAACGACATGGCGGGATGATGACGTAAGCCAGCGTCTGGCGCAAATGCTGTGTGTTTTAGGGGGAAATTACAGGGGTAGTCTTGGGGGTGGCGTTTAGTGTGCCGGTTTCTCAAGAGAAACCGGTTGGCACCCCAAACCCCCATACCTGTCTTCGTTGCGCCCACTTCTCAGCCTCGCGCCTTGCCGCGAAGCGGCTATAATAGCCTGCGGCGCTGCGACCTTGCGCCATGGTCGAACCCGTGCGCCACGAAGACAGGTATGGGGTGCAGGGGGGTAACCCCCCTGCGAATATATCCCTTCACCCCTCATCCCGCCGCCTGGATAATCCGCTCCGCCGCCGCATCCTGCTGCCGCACCGAGTATACCAGCAGCAAATTCAGCCCCACGATCAGCCACAGGAAATACCACAAGGGGCTACCCGCCAGCATCGAGAGTCCCAGCAGCGGCGCGCGGGGATTGGGCCCGAGCCATTTGAGGATAGGCATCAGCCGGGGGGCCTCGGCACGGGCGGCCGCGCGCAGGCGTTCCGCAGCAGCGGGGTCAGCGGCAGCCAAAGCCGCATCGATCCGGCCTGATCCGCGCGTGGTGCGCTCCGCCAGCGCGAGATAGGCACCCGACACGGCAGCCAGCACGCCCTTGCGCGCGGCGCCTTCGCCCGATTGGGTGAGCCGCAGCCATGGCGTGCCATAGACCCACCATTGATACGAGCGCTTCTCCACCTCGACATGATTGGCCTGCACCACATGGCTCAGCCCCGCCGCCAGCATCAGCAGCCAGCCCCCCGCCCCGATCTGAGCAACAAGCAGCCAGCCCAGCACGAGATAGAGCACCAGATGGCTGCCATAATCGCACAGGCCATCCACCATTTCGCCGATTGGGCTGGCGCGGCCGGTGATGCGGGCGAGGTCGCCATCGGCCCCATCCACCACGTGCCAGCTCATATGCAGCGCCATGCCAATCAGCGCCGGAAGCGGCCAGCCGGGCTGGGCATAACTAAAGCCCGCCGCCATCACGAAACAGGCCCCGATCACCGACACCATATTCGGCGTCAGCGGCGTGCGCGAGAGCAGCAGCGCCAGCCGCCACGCCAGTGGGTGATAGAGGTGGTGGTTGAGCGCGTCCTGCAGTTCGCGCGGGCGTTGGGGTCGAGCGAATTTGGGGGGGCGAGCGGGCCGCGATGCTTCAGGCTGGGCGCCGTTTTCCTTTGTCGCGCGCATGGTGCCCCTCCCTTTTACGGCTCGATCCCGCTTGTTCCACCCGCTTACAGAGCGATTTCACCGGCGGCAACCGCAGGGGCGCGCGGCAAGCGGCTTGACCCGGGCAACGCTTATTGCTTTGGGTAGGGGGCTTGAGGGGGAAAAGAGCAGCAAACGCCGTCTCACGGCCCGCCCGGAAGGATATATTTGATGAAGCCAATCAAGGTTGCCGTGATCGGCGTGGGCAATTGCGCCAGTTCGCTGGTGCAGGGCGTTGCCTATTATGGGGCCAATAATTCCTCGCAGGGCCTTATTCACGACCGCATCGGCGGCTATGGCGCGGGCGATGTCGAGTTTGTGCTGGGCGTCGATGTCGATGCGCGCAAGGTTGGGCTGGATATCGCCGAGGCGATTTTCGCCGCCCCCAATTGCACCGCCGTGTTTCACGCTGATGTCGCCCCCACCGGGGCCAGGGTGCTGATGGGCCGCGTGCTCGATGGCGTGGCCGAGCACATGACCGGCATGGGCGACAAGGGCTTCATCGTCTCCGACGCGCCCGAGGCCACCCACGAGAGCATCGTCGCCGCGCTGAAGGCAACGGGCGCCGAGGTGCTGCTCAACTTCCTGCCCGTGGGCAGCGAGGAAGCCACCGAATTCTACATGGAATGCGCGCTGGAAGCGGGCGTGGCCGTGGTCAATTGCATGCCGGTGTTCATCGCCAGCCGCCCCGAATGGGAACGCCGCTTTGCCGAAAAGCGCATCCCCATCGTGGGCGACGACATCAAGGCCCAGATCGGCGCGACCATTGTCCACCGCGTGCTCTCCAGCCTGTTTGGCGCGCGCGGCGTGGATGTGCAGCGCACCTACCAGCTCAACACCGGCGGCAATACCGATTTCATGAACATGCTCGACCGCCAGCGGCTGGGCAGCAAGAAGACCTCGAAAACCGAAGCCGTGCAGGCGATGCTGGCCGAGCGCCTCGCCGACGAGAACATCCACGTCGGCCCCTCCGACTATGTGCCCTGGCAGAAAGACAACAAGCTGTGCTTTCTGCGCCTCGAAGGCACGCAATGGGGCAATGTGCCGATGAACCTCGAGCTGCGCCTCTCGGTGGAAGACAGCCCCAATTCCGCCGCCTGCGTGATGGACGCCATCCGCTGCTGCAAAATAGCGCTGGAGCGCGGCGAAGGCGGGGCACTGATCGGGGCCTCGGCCTATTTCTGCAAACACCCCCCGCAGCAGTTCTCCGACGATACCGCCGCAAGGATGGTCGAGGAATATATCGCCGATGCGGCTATCGCGGCAGAGTGAAGGCGTTTTAGGGGGGTATAAGGGGTAGATGCGAGGGGGGAGCCTAGGGCCGATTTGCGATGCAAATCGGTTGGCCCCTCGCGCTCCCGGAACTGTCGGCGTGGCGTGTCGGGTTCGGCCATGGCGCAACGTCGCCGCGCCGCAGGCTATTATAGCCGCTTCGCGGCAAAGCACGATGCTGCGATGATGCACCAAGGCTGACAGTTCCGGGGGTTTGGGGGCGTAACGCCCCCAAGACTATCATCTTTCAATCTGGAGAAACCCCTTTGCTTCAGGCCTTAATCATCGCCGCAGGCTTTGGCAGCCGCCTCGCCTCGCTCTCGCCATCGAAGCCGCTGACCCCCATCGCCGGTGTGCCCCTGATCGAGCTTGGCGTGCGGCAGGCGGCGGCGGCGGGGGTGGGCCGGGTGGTGGTTGTGACCGGGCATGAGGCCGGGCGGCTGGAGGCTTTCCTCCCCGTTCTGGCCCAGCGCGCCGGGGTGGAGATTATCCCCGAGCGGCTGGCGGATTGGTCGCGGCCCAATGGCTGGTCGGTGATGGCGGGCGCGGCGCGCATTCCGGGTGATTATCTGCTGATGATGGCGGATCACATCTTTGCCGCGCCGATCTTGCAGCGCCTTGCCGGCGAGGGCTCTGCCTTGCGTGGTGTCACCCTCGCCATCGACCGGCGCATCGCCAGCCCGCTGATCGACCCCGACGACGCCACCTGGGTGGAGACCACCGCCCAAGGCCAGATCCGCGCTATCGGCAAGACCATCCCCCGCTACGACGCGGTGGATTGCGGCGCTTTCCTCGCCACCCCGGAGCTGGCCGAGGCGATCGGCGCGGCGGTGGCGGCGGGCAAGGTGGGCAGCCTTTCCGATGGGATGCAGGCTTTGGCCGACAAGGGCCGCGCGGCCACGATGGATGTGGGCGATGGCGCGCAGGCCTGGTGGATGGATGTGGACGACCCGCGCGCCCATGCCATCGCCGAGGTGGAGGCTCCGCGCTATTTGCCCGCGATCTATGGCGCGTTATCGCCTCAGGGGTAATGCAGGCGGATGTGGGTGCTCTGCCCGCTATGCTCCACCTTCAGCCGCACCGAGCGGAACGAGGGCAGGCCGAAAAACGTGTGCGGGTTGTTCGAGAAGCCATAGGCCTCGTCGGGCAGGCCCAGCACGGTGCGGTCGAACTTTTCGTTGGCGTTGGCGTCGTGATAGATTGCCAGCGCGTAGACGCCGGGGCCGGGCACATAGATGCAGCCCTCGGTGGTGCCGGCCACGGCCTTGGTCCGCCCCACATAGAGCGAGCCATGCCGTACGAGGAAGCGCGCGGAATCGTCGGCATAGAGCGTGATCGCGATCAGGCCCTGCGCCGCGCGCACCCCCTCCACCACCACCTTCAGCCATGTCGCGCTGACGGGGCCGGTGCAGCCATCGGGGGCTGGGGCGGAGATGGCGGCGGAAGCGGTGCTGGCCGCAGCGGATGCCGTCTCGCCCAGCGCGGGCGAGGCCATCAGCAAGCCGGATAGCAGCAGGCCAAGCGCCAGCGGCGCGCGGTGCGGCAAAGAGGGGGTGGGCATGGCTTGCTCCTGTTGGCAGGGCCGGAATAGTCAGCATGGGCAGCGGGCCACCACAGGGCGTGGCGGCATGGCAAGGCTGGCGCCCCCACCCCCCGGTGGTTTGACGGCAGATCGCCCAAGGCCCCTAGCGGCAAATCCGCGGCTTGGCCAGAACGCGCTTTGCCAGCCCGCACGGCCCGCGCCTTGGCGAATATGCTCCAAACTGTGTGGAAAATGGAGCGGTCGTGGCTTGTGGCGGGCGGAGAGGGTGGGTAATCGCAGGTGGGCAGGTATTGCCCCAGGGGCGGTGCCCGATCCTTTCGCCCGCCCAGCGCCTTATCAGGGATCCGGAAACAAAGCCCTCATGCCCACTTCTTCGCTCATCGCCGCACCTTTGATCGCCCCCTCGATCCTCTCCGCCGATTTCGCGCGCCTTGGCGAGGAAATCCGCGCGATAGATGAGGCTGGCGCGGATTGGATCCATGTCGATGTGATGGACGGGCATTTCGTGCCCAATATCACCATCGGGCCAGCGGTGGTGAAGGCGCTGCGGCCGCATTCGGCCAAGCCGTTCGATGTGCATCTGATGATCTCGCCGGTGGATCAATATCTGGAGGCTTTTGCCGAGGCCGGGGCCGATATCATCAGCTTCCACCCCGAGGCCGGGGCCCATCCGCACCGCACGGTGCAGGCGATCCGCGCGCTGGGCAAGAAGGCGGGCATTGTGCTCAATCCCGCCACGCCGGTGGATGTGCTCGATTACCTCATCGGCGATATCGATCTGGTGCTGGTGATGAGCGTCAACCCCGGCTTTGGCGGGCAGCGGTTTATCGCCTCGCAGCTGGCCAAGATCACCACCATCCGCGCGATGATCGAGAAGAGCGGGCGGGATATAAGGCTGGAGGTCGATGGCGGTGTCGATCCCGAGATTGCCCGCCAATGCGTCGCCGCCGGGGCCGATGTGCTGGTGGCGGGCACGGCGGCGTTCCGGGGTGGTGCCGGTGCCTATGCTGGCAATATCGCCGCGCTCAAGAGCAGGGGCTGAGGCATGGCGGTGGTGGGATCGGACAAGGATGGCCGCCAGCGCATGACCGAACAGCGCGAACACAGCGCCGATGCCGCCCGCGCCCTGCCCCTGGGCGGTGACATGGGCGAGGATAGCGCGCTGCTGCTCGCCGCCTCGCCGCCGCGTGGCAATTCGGGCGAGATTATCGAACCGGGCCGCGCCTTGGCGCTGGCCGATTTCGCCCCGCCCTCGGTGAAGATGGGCGAAAGGCTGATCCGCCTCGCCTATCGCATCGGCGTATCCGGCTCGGTGCTCAGCACGCCGTTTGGCCGCCCAGCCAAGCCCAAGCTGCTGGCCACCGCCGCCAACCCCCTCCCCGGCGACAAGGTGGCGGGCACCGCGCTGCGCGCCGGGCATTTCCTCGTGCACGGGCTGAAGCTGCCCATCGCCCAGATCGATTATGCCGGTGCCGCGCGCATGGCCCCGCCGGTGGAGCGGGTGGTGCATGGCTTTCACTGGCTGGCCGATCTCGAGGCGGCTGGCCCGCGCGAGCTGGTCTCGCCGGTGGCGGAGCGGATTTTGGCGGAATGGCTGGCGGCCAACGATGTGGCCAAGGCGCGTGTGGGCAAGCGCTCGGCGTGGAGCGTGGAGCATAGCGGTTCGCGCCTGCTGAATTGGCTGGTGCACGCGCCGCTGGTGCTTTCCGGGGCAGATAAAGCGCTGCGGGCCAATCTGCTGCTGGCCATGGCGGATACCGCGCGCTGGCTCGATCGGAATGTGGGCAAGGGCGAGGATGGGCTGGCGCGGGTGGCGGGCTGGTGCGCGATTGTCGCCGCCGGGCTGCTGCTGCCCGATGGCCAGCCCCGCCGCCTCTATGGCGAGGCCGGGCTGATCCGCGAGCTGAGCGAAGTGGTGGGCGATGATGGCGGCGTGCTCTCGCGCAGCCCGATCTGCCAGATGGAGGCCATTGCCCTGCTGGTGAAGCTTTCCGCCTGCTACCGCGCCACCCGCCGCGATCCGCCCACCGCGATTGAGGCGATCATCGCGATGCTGGTGCCGCCGCTGCTGTCGCTCAGCCATGGCGATGGCTCGCTCGGCAGCTGGCAGGGCGGCTGGGCGGTGAGTGGCGATGCCGTGGCCGCGCTGATCGCTGCCACCGGGGTGCGCGCCCGCCCGCTGCGCGAAGTGCGCCAGTGGGGCTATCAGCGGGGGAGTGCGGGCAAGAGCATCCTCCAGTTCGACGCCGCCCCGCCCCCGCTCGCCGCCCATGCGCGCAGCGGTTGCGCCTCCACGCTGGGTATCGAGTTCAGCCATGCCGGGCAGCGGCTGGTGGTGAATTGCGGCGGCGCGGCGGCGGCGGGGGGCACCATGCCGCTGCGGCTCGATCAGGGCCTGCGCGCCACGGCGGCGCACTCCACCCTCGCGCTAGACGACGCCAATTCCACCGCCGTGCTGATTAATGGCGGATTGGGCGGCGGGGTGAACGAGGTCGAGATCGACCGGCGGCTGATCGACGGCGAGGTGGACAGCAAAAGCGGCGGGCGCGCCGGCTGGGGCGCCACAAGGCTGGAGGCCAGCCACGATGGCTATGCCGCGCGCTATGGCCTGATCCACCGCCGCATCCTGCTGCTCCGCGACGATGGCACCGAACTGCGCGGCGAAGACCTGCTGGTGCCCGCCGGGCGCAAAGGCAAGCGCGGCATGGTGGCCTTCGCGCTGCGCTTTCACCTCGGCCCCGGCATCGATGTCGGCCGCTCGGAAGACGGCATGGGCGCGGGGCTGGCCCTGCCCGACGGCAGCTATTGGCAATTCCGCAGCGGTGGCGGCGAGGTCAGCGTGGAAGAAAGCATCTGGGCCGATGGGCAGGGCCGCCCGGTGCCGATCCAGCAGCTGGTGATTCAGGGCATGGCCTCGCGCGGGGGTGGTAGCTTTGCGTGGTTGTTGAAGAAGATGGGGTGAAGTTTAGGGGGTAGGGTTAGAGCAGGGGGGTTACCCCCCTGCACCCCATACCTGTCGTCGTTGCGCTTCGGGTTCGGCAAAGAGCAAGGTCGCAGCGCCGCAGGCGATTATAGCCGCTTCGCGGCAAAGCACTACGCTGATGCGGTGCGCTAAGGTCGACAGTTCCGGGGGTTTGGGGGTGTAACACCCCCAAGACTACCCTCTTCCTCTTCCCCCTGCGAATATCTCACCCTTCACTCTGGCCAAACGGAGCAAAATCCGCAAAGGGCAGCGCGTTCTCCCTATGCTCCAGAAAGGCCCTGTCATGACTCAGCAAGTCACCATCCGCCGCGCCCTGCTCTCGGTGTCGGACAAGACCGGGCTGGTCGAGTTGGGCCGGGCGCTGGCGGAGAAGGGTGTTGATCTGGTCTCCACCGGCGGCACGGCGAAGGCTTTGCGCGATGCGGGCTTGCCGGTGCGCGATATTTCCGATCTCACCGGCTTTCCCGAGATGATGGATGGCCGGGTGAAGACGCTGCACCCCAAGGTGCATGGCGGCCTGCTGGCGGTGCGCGACAATCCCGAGCATCTCGCCTCGATGGCCGAGCACGACATTGGCGCGATCGATCTGGTGGTGGTTAATCTCTATCCCTTCGCGGCCACCGTGGCGAAGGGCGCCGAGCGCGACGAGATCATCGAGAACATCGATATCGGCGGGCCCTCCATGGTGCGCTCTGCCGCGAAGAACCACGCGCATGTCGCCATCGTCACCGATCCGGCGGATTATGCGCTGGTGGCGAAGGGCAGCACCACGCTGGCCGAGCGCCGCCTGTTTGCCGCCAAGGCCTATGCGCTCACCGCCAGCTATGATGCGGCGATCAGCCAGTGGTTTGCACAGGTGGATCAGGGCGCGCTGTTTGCCCCCACGCGCGTGATGGCGGCAAAGCTGGTCACCGAGCTGCGTTATGGTGAGAACCCGCACCAGCAAGCGGCGCTCTATGTGCCTGCTGGCCCGCATATCGGCGGCATTGCTGGCGCGGTTCAGGTGCAGGGCAAGGAGCTCTCCTACAACAACTACAACGACGCCGACGCCGCGCTCGAGCTCATCGCCGAGTTCCGCGATGCCGCGCCAACGGTGGTGATCGTCAAGCACGCCAACCCCTGCGGCGTGGCCACCGCCGCCACCTTGGTCGAGGCCTATGAAGCCGCGCTGCACTGCGATTCGGTCAGCGCCTTTGGCGGGATCATCGCGGTGAACCGGCCCTTGGATGGTCCCACCGCCGAGGCGATCAGCGGCATCTTTACCGAAGTGGTCTGCGCGCCCGACGCCGATGATGCCGCCCGCGCGGTGTTTGCCAAGAAGAAGAACCTGCGCCTGCTGCTGACCGGCGAGCTGCCCGATCCGCATCGCAGCGGCCTGACGACCAAGATCATCTCGGGCGGCGTGCTGGTGCAAAGCCGCGACAATGGCCGGGTGCTCCCCAAGGATCTCAAGGTGGTGACCAAGCGCCAGCCCACCGCGCAGGAGCTGGCCGATTGCCTCTTCGCGTGGACGGTGGCCAAGCATGTGAAGTCCAACGCCATCGTCTATGCCAGGGATGGCGTCACCGCCGGCATCGGCGCGGGCCAGATGAACCGTCGCGATTCCAGCCGCATCGCCGCCGCCAAGGCTGCCGAAGCCGCCGAGACCTACGGCTGGGCCACCCCGCGCACGCAGGGGTCGGCGGTCGCCTCCGATGCCTTCTTCCCCTTCGCCGATGGCCTGCTCGCCGCCGCCGAGGCCGGGGCCACGGTGGTGATCCAGCCGGGCGGCTCGATCCGCGACGAGGAAGTGATTGCGGCGGCGGATGCGGCGGGCCTCGCCATGGTGTTCACCGGGATGCGCCACTTCCGGCATTGATGCTCTGGGTGATTCTGGGCTGGCTCTGGGGGCAATACCGCATTTTGTCGCAATCCGGGGTCACTTTGGCGCGCATTGGGGTGCGTTCGCGGTATGTTCTCTGGTGCAACTGCGAAATAGCGCCAATGGACTATCCTAACGAATCACCCAAATGGGCCGCTGGCAGCACCATGAGCATTTTCAAATCCGATTTCTTCCGCGCTTTTGCCGTTGGTTTCGCGGTGGCCACGCTGGCGCTATGCGTGATTTTCGGCGGAAACGAACTGGCCGCGATGGCCGGAAATGTGGTGCCTTCCGCGGTGGCCGCCCCGGCGCGGTGAGCGGGATCGGCGAAACTTTTCAATCGCTTTTCACTTTGGCCAGAACACGGTAAACCAGAGCATCGTGCGAAAAAGTGGGAACCGGTTTTTTGCCTAAAACGATGCGACAACAAGGATTCAAACCATCTCGCGTGATTTTCCTATCACGCAGGATGGTTTGACGCGCATGGCCATGCACCATCATCACGAGCATAGCGGTGCCAGCCTCGTCAGCGCCGCCGAGCAGGCGCTCACCGCCGCTGGCGAGCAGTGGACGCAAATGCGCGCCGATGTCTTCGCGGTGCTGGTGGGCGGCGAGCGGCCCTTTTCCGCCTACGACATCGCCGACAGCGTATCCGAACGGCGCGGCAAAAGGGTGGCGGCCAACAGCGTCTATCGCATCCTCGACCTGTTCGTGCGCACCAATCTCGCCCGCCGGGTGGAGAGCGCCAACGCCTATGTCGCCAACAGCCACCCCGGCTGCCAGCACGATTGCATCTTCCTTATCTGCGACCGCTGCGGCCACATGGTGCATCTCGACGACGATCTGCTGACCGGGGCTCTGGCCGAGGCGGCGCGCAAGGCCGGCTTTGTCGATGTGCGCCCGGTGGTGGAAATTCGCGGGCGTTGCGAGGCCTGTGGTGCCGCAGCCCTGCTCGCCGATGACGCTTTAAAACCAGAATGGGCCCCGCGCCGCCTTCAGGACAGACCCTCATGACTGACGCCCCCCTTCTCCCCCGCATCCATTACCCGGCCGACATGCGCGGCTTGTCGCTTGAGGAGCTGCGGCAGCTGGCGGACGAGGTTCGCGCGGATATGCTGGATTCCGTTGGGCAGACCGGGGGGCATCTCGGCTCTGGTCTGGGCGTGGTCGAGCTGACGGTGGCGCTGCATTATGTGTTTGATACGCCGGTGGATCGGCTGATCTGGGATGTGGGCCATCAGGCCTATCCGCACAAGATCCTCACCGGCCGCCGCGAGGCAATGCGCACCATCCGCCAGGGCGGCGGGCTCTCGGGCTTCACCAAGCGCTGCGAGAGCGAGTATGATTCGTTCGGCACCGGCCACTCCAGCACCTCGATCTCGGCGGCGCTGGGCTTTGCCATCGCCAACAAGATCTCGGGCCGCCCCGGCAAGGGCATCGCGGTGATCGGCGATGGCGCGATGAGCGCCGGCATGGCCTACGAGGCGATGAACAACGCCCACGACGCGGGCAACCGGCTGGTGGTGATTTTGAACGACAACGACATGTCGATCGCGCCGCCGGTGGGGGGTCTGTCGGCCTATCTCGCGCGGCTGGTGTCGTCGCGGCCGTTCCTCGAGCTGCGCGAGCTGGCCAAGCGCCTCGCCGCGCATCTGCCCGATGCGCTGCACCGCGCCGCGCGCCGCACCGACGAGTTCGCGCGGGGCATGGCGATGGGCGGCACGCTGTTCGAGGAGCTGGGGTTCTATTACGTCGGCCCGATCGATGGGCATAATCTCGAGCAGCTGATCCCGGTGCTGGAGAATGTGCGCGATGCCGCCTCGGGCCCGTGCCTGATCCATGTCGTGACGCAAAAGGGCAAGGGCTATGCCCCCGCCGAAGCCGCCGCCGACAAATATCACGGCGTGCAGAAGTTCAACGTGGTGACGGGCGAGCAGGTGAAAGCCCCGCCCGGGCCGCCCTCCTATCAGAACGTGTTTGGCGAGACGCTGGCGAAAATCGCCGAGACCGACCCGCGCATTGTCGCCATCACCGCCGCCATGCCCAGCGGCACCGGGGTCGACAAATTCGCCAAGGCCCACCCCGAGCGCAGCTTCGACGTCGGCATCGCCGAGCAGCATGCCGTCACCTTCGCGGCGGGCCTCGCGGCCGAGGGGATGCGCCCGTTCTGCGCGATTTACTCGACCTTCCTGCAGCGCGCCTACGACCAGGTGGTGCATGATGTGGCGATCCAGAACCTGCCGGTGCGCTTCGCGATCGACCGCGCCGGGCTGGTGGGCGCCGATGGCGCGACGCACGCCGGGTCGTTCGACGTCACCTATCTCGCCAGCCTGCCAAACTTCGTGGTGATGGCGCCGAGTGACGAGGCCGAGCTGGTGCACATGACCTACACCGCCGCGCTGCACGACAGCGGCCCGATTGCCTTCCGCTATCCGCGCGGCGGCGGCACCGGCGTGGCCTTGCCCGAGGTGCCGCTGCAGCTCGAGATCGGCAAGGGCCGGATGGTGCGCGGGTCGGACAAGCTGGGCCCCAACTTGACTGGAACGGTGGCGATACTCTCGCTCGGCACGCGGCTGGGCGAGGCCTTGAAGGCCGCCGATGTGCTGGAGGCCAAGGGTCTGGCGACGAGCGTGGCCGATCTGCGCTTTGCCAAGCCGCTCGACGAGGCGCTGATCGCCCGGCTCTGCACCACGCACGAGGTGGTGATCACCATCGAGGAGGGCGCGATTGGCGGCCTCGGCGCGCATGTGCTAACCATGGCCAGCGACCAGGGCCTGACCGACGCCGGGTTGAAAATCCGCACCATGCGCCTGCCCGACACCTTCCAGGACCACGACAGCCCCGACAAACAATACGACACCGCTAAACTCACCGCGCCGCACATCGTCGAGGCCGTGCTCAAGGCGCTCAGGTGGAACGAAACCGGCGTCGGAGAGGTCAGGGCGT
>Ga0007882_10000524_pt1 | contig 22625 bp, 20 predicted proteins | sample CryBogCBH12Aug01_FD_71195 | JGI IMG/M metagenome (GOLD analysis project Ga0007882, IMG submission 71195) | Freshwater microbial communities from Crystal Bog, Wisconsin, USA - CBH12Aug09.1 | ecosystem: Environmental > Aquatic > Freshwater > Lake | place: Crystal Bog, Wisconsin, USA | collected... | reverse complement strand
TTAGTAGTAATATTTGTTGTATTTTAATGAGTCTCTTCAGAGATCGGAGTTGTGTGTAACGCTGGATTATTTGCCCGGTCTCTGTAAGTTATAATAGACAGTTACCTTTTGATAAAGCTTTGGCTTTAACTCAGTGGGTAAACAATCACGCCATCTGGCATTTCCGGCTGTTGGCGCATGTAAAACTTTTTGGAAAAACAATGAATATTCAACAAACGTCTGAAGTCGTTAAGGCTAACGCACGCAGTGCAAACGATACTGGGAGTCCTGAGGTTCAGGTTGCCCTGTTAACAGCTCGTATCAACGAGTTGACACCACATTTTAAGACTCATGCCAAAGACCATCACGGTCGTCGTGGACTTTTGCGCATGGTCAGTCGTCGTCGTAAATTGCTCGACTACTTGAAATCTAAGGATGCCAGCCGCTACACGCAGTTGATCGCAAAATTAGGTTTACGTAAGTAATTACTTAAGATCAATCGAGTATCAAATCTTGATTATGTTTTAAAGACAAACGCCTGAGTTAATCATTAGCTCAGGCGTTTTGTACTTCAAGCATTGTCAAATCGTTGGAGTAGGTGAGAGATAAGCAGGGCTGAAGCTGTGTCATTCCAAAAGAACAGAGCAACTCTATAGCAAGTTAAATAACTCTGTAGTTTTCGTCTTTTTTTGGAATGGCATCGTGTTCTGAGAATTCTTTTCTGCTCCAGGCATTTTGAGGCTGCCCTTTTTTTAAAGCCTTTTTAGTTATAGCGAAATTGGAGAAACACGCATGTCACTTTTTAATAAAGTTACCAAGTCCTTTCAGTGGGGACAACATAAGGTCACGATGGAGACCGGCGAGATTGCTCGTCAAGCAACGGGCGCAGTGCTCGTAGACATTGAAGGAACAGTTATTTTGGCAACAGTAGTTGCCTCTAAGTCCTCTAAACCTGGACAAGACTTCTTTCCCTTGACAGTAGATTACATTGAAAAAACTTATGCCGCCGGTAAGATCCCCGGGAGTTTCTTTAAACGTGAGGCAAAGCCTAGCGAATTAGAGACTTTAACGAGCCGTCTAATCGATCGCCCCATTCGCCCTCTCTTTCCAGAAGGTTTTTACAACGAAGTGCATGTGGTTATTCACACCATGTCCTTGAACCCTGAGGTTGATGCTGATATTGCAGCGATGATTGGTGCATCTGCAGCGTTGTCGATCTCCGGTGTTCCCTTTAATGGTCCAATTGGCGCCGCCCGTGTGGGTTACATCAACGGCGAATACGTTTTAAATCCTGGACAAACTCAGCGCAAAGACAGCATCATGGAACTTGTTGTTGCTGGCACTGAAACTGCGGTTTTAATGGTCGAGTCTGAGGCACAACAATTGTCTGAAGAAGTAATGCTCGGCGCTGTCATGTTTGGACACACACAGGGTCGTATAGTGATCGACGCAATTCACGATTTGGTCAAAGAGGCTGGTAAGCCAGCGTGGGAGTGGACAGCACCTGCGCGCGATGAAGCGTTCGAGTCAAAGGTTAAAGCACTTGCCCAAGACGCGCTTAATGCCGCGTATCAAATTCGCAATAAGCAATCTAGAACACAGGCTTGCCGTGAGGCCTATGCAGCCGTTAAAACCGGGCTTACAGACGCCGGTGTTGAGTTCGATCCCATCAAAGTTGATAACCTGCTTTTTGAAATTGAAGCTCGAATTGTTCGCGGTCAAATTCTCTCTGGAGAGCCTCGCATCGATGGTCGCGATACTCGGACTGTTCGTCCTATCGAAATCCGCACTGGTGTTTTACCTCGTACCCACGGCTCTGCGCTTTTTACAAGAGGTGAAACTCAGGCTTTGGTGATCTCCACTTTGGGCACAGACCGTGATGCACAGCGTATAGATGCTTTGAGTGGTGAATTTGAAGACCGCTTCATGTTCCATTACAACATGCCTCCCTTTGCCACTGGTGAAGTCGGTCGTATGGGAAGTACCAAACGTCGCGAGATCGGTCACGGTCGTTTAGCCAAGCGTGCTCTCGTTGCATGTTTGCCTACAAAAGAAGAGTTCCCTTACACGGTTCGTGTGGTCTCTGAGATTACAGAATCAAACGGATCCTCATCTATGGCTTCTGTGTGCGGTGGTTGCTTGGCATTAATGGATGCTGGTGTCCCCATGAAAGCTCACGTCGCAGGTATTGCAATGGGTTTGATTAAGGAAGATAACCGTTTTGCAGTCTTGACAGATATTTTGGGCGATGAAGATCACCTTGGCGACATGGACTTTAAAGTTGCAGGTACACCAAATGGAATCACTGCTCTTCAAATGGACATTAAGATTCAGGGCATTACCCAGGAAATTATGCAAGTCGCTCTAGCTCAGGCCAAGGAAGCCAGACTTCACATTTTGGGCATCATGCAAGCAACTATGGGCTCTGCAAACACAGAGATAAGTAACTTTGCACCACGCCTGTACACGATGAAAATCAATCCCGATAAGATCAGGGATGTGATAGGTAAGGGCGGTGCCACTATTCGTGCACTCACCGAGGAAACTGGCACCCAGATCGATATTTCTGAGGACGGTGTAATTACCATTGCCTCCAGCGAAGGCGCTAAGGCAGAGGAAGCAAAGCGCAGAATAGAGGAGATCACCGCAGAAGTAGAAATTGGTAAAGTCTATGAAGGTCCAGTTACAAAGATTTTAGACTTCGGTGCCTTGATCAATTTACTGCCAGGTAAAGACGGTTTATTACATATTAGTCAAATCAGTCACGAAAGAATCGCGAAGGTAAGCGATGTCCTGGCCGAAGGACAAATTGTTCGAGTAAAAGTTTTGGAAACTGATGAGAAGGGTCGTGTTAAGTTATCCATGAAAGCTTTGACAGAGCGTCCTGCGCCTGCAGCTCAAGCGGATGTTCCTGCTCACGACGATCATGCTGGGCATGATCACGCAGGGCATGATCACTCCCACAATCCACAACAAGATTGATTAACTACTGCATTTAATTAAAGTAGGTACGGGGGAAAGGGATGATCCTTTGCCCCCTTAATCTTGAAATTTGAACCTAAAAAATGCCTAGCCTAAAGAAACTCATCGCTGGTAATTGGAAAATGAATGGCTCGTTAGAGTCAAACGCTGCACTTATCCAATCAATTTTGGATGGAGATTTGCGTGCTGATGCCTGTGAAGTAGCGATATGTGTTCCAAGCGTTTATTTGCATCAAATCCAATCCTTGACTGAAGGCAAGGGACTCTACTTAGGTGCTCAGGATGTATCTGCTCATGAAAAGGGTGCTTACACTGGTGAGGTATCAGTTTCGATGTTGAAAGAGTTTGGCGCATCCTTTGTGATCGTTGGTCATTCCGAGCGAAGACAGTTCCATCATGAGTCAGATCAATTGGTCGCGATTAAGGCAGAACGTGCACTTGCCTCTGGTTTGACGCCCATCGTTTGTGTCGGCGAGACCATGCAAGAGCGCGAGTCGGGTGCCACTGAGGTGATTGTCAAGCGACAACTCGCCGCTGTCATTCACTTGGTTGGTCACTGCGTAACTGAAATTGTTGTAGCTTATGAGCCTGTATGGGCCATAGGTACTGGTTTAACAGCAACCCCTGATCAGGCTCAGTCTGTTCATGCTGTGCTGCGTGCACAACTCAAAGCGGCGGCGGGTGAGGGTGGTGAAAAAATTCGGATTTTGTACGGCGGGAGCATGAACGCTTCGAATGCAAAATCTTTGCTCTCCCAACCCGATATTGACGGTGGTTTGATCGGCGGAGCAGCTCTTAAGGCGGCTGATTTCCTCTCTATCATTGCATCCGCTTAAGGCTAGAAGAGTCAAAATTGCCTGGATTTATTAATTAAGAAGTTTCTTTCGGAGTAAGTTAAATGAATGTGGTTTTAAATATTGTTATTTTGGTCCAAATTTTGTCTGCACTTGCAATGATCGGTCTCATTTTGTTGCAGCATGGCAAAGGCGCTGATATGGGCGCAGCTTTTGGTAGCGGAAGCTCTGGTAGTCTTTTTGGCGCTAGTGGAGGTGCTAACTTTTTATCCCGCTCTACAGCAGTCTTGGCAGCCATTTTCTTTGCTTCCACTTTAGGACTTGCGTTTTTTGGTCAACCTCACGCTGCAAGAACAGGAAGTGTTTTGGAGGGAGTAAATGTCCCTGCGAAAAGTGGGCCTAACAGTAACGATATCAGCAATCAAATTCCTGGCACTACGCCTGCAGTTGAGGGTGGCTCACCAAGCGCCGCAGGTTCTGTGCCTGCGCCATCTGGTTCAGATGGGGTTAACAAAATTCCGGCTAAGTAATTAGAGGTTAAAAGAAGTAAAAATTACCGGTTCAAATTTACACTTTATGTCTTTGTTAATAGGCATTTGGGGTAAACTCTAGGTCTTCAGTGATAAGCAACTCAAACAGGGTTGTTTTTCACAAATGGTTCATGCCGTCGTGGTGAAATTGGTAGACACGCTATCTTGAGGGGGTAGTGGCGAAAGCTGTGCGAGTTCGAGTCTCGCCGACGGCACCAAACTTGTTAAACATGAATCCAAACGGACACACAATAATTTTGTGAAATCGGAATGAGTTTAATTCAATACCTACCCGTCCTTTTGTTTATATTTATTGGACTTCTTGTTGGAGTCGCTCCTCAAGTTATAGGCCATTTTTTAGGCCCTAACAAGCCCGACGAGCAAAAGAACTCACCTTACGAATGTGGATTTGAGGCATTTGAAGATGCTCGTATGCAGTTCGATGTTCGCTACTACTTAGTTGCAATTCTGTTCATTTTGTTTGATTTGGAAATCGCATTTCTTTTCCCCTGGGCAATAGCGCTTAAGGAGGTTGGGTTTGTAGGGTTCTGGTCCATGATGATTTTTCTGGGCATATTGGTGGTTGGATTTGCTTACGAATGGAAAAAAGGGGCCCTTGACTGGGAATAAATCATGTCTCTTGACGGTGTATTTAAAGAAGGCTTCATTACTACTTCATACGATTCTGTAGTGAATTGGGCGAAGACTGGTTCTTTATGGCCAATGACCTTTGGTTTGGCATGTTGTGCAGTTGAGATGATGCACGCGGGTGCCTCAAGGTACGATATTGACCGCTTTGGAATGCTCTTTCGTCCGAGCCCGCGTCAATCTGACTTGATGATTGTTGCTGGAACCCTTTGTAACAAAATGGCTCCAGCACTACGTAAAGTCTATGACCAAATGTCTGAGCCGAGATGGGTTTTGTCGATGGGCTCGTGTGCCAACGGAGGCGGTTATTACCACTACAGTTATTCCGTAGTTCGCGGTTGCGACAGGATTGTTCCTGTTGATGTTTACGTGCCTGGGTGTCCGCCTACCGCTGAGGCACTGCTTTACGGCATATTACAACTACAAACGAAAATTCGTCGTGAGAATACGATTGCTCGATAAATCTAAAGGTCCAAAAATATGAGTCTGTCTTTAGATAACCTGCAAAAAAATCTTCAATTAATTTTGGGCTCGAAAATTAAAACGCTTGACTCGGCTTTGGGTGAGTTGACTTTAACTGTTGAGCCGTTAAATTATTTAGAAGTGTGTCAAATACTAGCAACTGAGCCGACTCTGGCCTTTGAGCAGTTGATCGATTTATGCGCTGTTGACTACTCAAGCTACAAAGACGGAGCTCACAGCGCCTTCACCGATGGACCCCGCTTTGCAGTGGTCAGTCATTTGTTGTCTATCGTTCATAACTTTAGGCTCAGAGTAAAGGTTTTCGCTGAGTCTGATTCGATGCCAAGAGTGCCCTCAATAAACGGCATCTGGAGTTCTGCCAATTGGTACGAGCGAGAAGCATTTGATTTGTACGGTGTAATCTTTGATGGTCACGAAGACCTAAGAAGGCTCCTTACAGATTATGGATTTATTGGTCACCCCTTCAGAAAAGATTTCCCCTTGTCAGGCCACGTTGAGATGCGGTATGACGCTGAGCAAAAGCGGGTCATTTATCAGCCTGTCTCCATTGAGCCAAGGGAAGTTACTCCTCGCATTATTCGTGAAGAAAATTACGGGGGGTTGCACTAAGTACTCGTTACTAAGTTTTGAGAATTAACAATCTTCTCAAGATTAACGCACAGCACACAACATGCCTGATATCAAAAATTACACTCTCAATTTAGGACCTCAACACCCCGCAGCTCACGGCGTACTGAGATTAGTGTTGGAGTTGGACGGCGAGGTCGTGCAGCGTGCAGATCCGCACATCGGACTTTTGCACCGAGCCACAGAAAAGCTTGCAGAGCATAAAACTTATATCCAATCGCTCCCCTACATGGATCGCTTGGATTATGTTTCGATGATGTCCAACGAGCATGCCTATTGTCTTGCAATTGAGAAACTCCTTGGATTAGAGGTTCCCAAACGTGCGCAGTACATCAGGGTAATGTTTGCTGAAATCACTCGCTTGTTGAATCATTTGCTATGGTTGGGTTGCCACGGTTTTGATTGTGGCGCAATGAATATTTTGATTTACTGTTTTAGAGAGCGTGAAGATCTATTCGATATGTACGAGGCGGTATCAGGTGCGCGTATGCACGCAGCTTACTTCAGGCCTGGCGGTGTTTACCGTGATTTACCAGACCACATGCCACAGTACAAGGCAAGTAAAATTAAAAATGCAAGAGCTATCGCTAAACTAAACGAGAACCGTAATGGCTCTCTTCTTGATTTTATTGAAGATTTCACAAAACGATTTCCCGGTTTCGTAGATGAGTATGAAACACTTTTGACCGATAACCGTATATGGAAGCAACGCACTGTTGGTATTGGGGTAGTTAGTCCTGAGCGAGCAAAAAGTTTGGGTTTTACGGGTGCAATGCTAAGGGGCTCTGGGATTGCTTGGGATTTGCGAAAATTCCAGCCCTATGATGTTTATAGCGAATTAGACTTTGATATACCTGTTGGCAAAACAGGTGACTGTTATGACCGATATTTGGTGCGCGTTGAGGAAATGCGTCAATCCAATAACATCATCAAGCAATGCGTTTCTTGGTTGCGTAAAAATCCAGGTCCCGTGATAACGGATAACCACAAAGTTGCTGCACCTCATCGAGAAAGTATGAAAGAGCACATGGAGGAGTTGATCCACCACTTCAAGCTCTTTACAGAAGGATTCCATGTACCAGAGGGCGAGGCTTACGCTGCAGTTGAACATCCCAAGGGAGAATTTGGCATTTATATCGTTAGTGACGGAGCAAACAAGCCTTACCGCTTAAAGATTCGTGCCCCTGGCTTCCCTCACCTGGCTGCTATGGATGAAATGGCCAAAGGCCACATGATCGCTGATACGGTTGCTGTCATCGGAACAATGGATATTGTGTTTGGGGAGATAGACCGATGAGTAGCACACAGATGAATAGTTTAGATTTGACACACCCACCAAAAGCCAGTGAATTCTCTGACGAGATCGTTGCGCGTTTCGCGCGTGAAGTAGCTAAGTACCCAAACGATCAAAAGCAGTCTGCTGTAATGGCTTGTTTGTCCATTGTTCAACAGGTCAACGGTTTTGTGAGCCCTGGAGATGAATTGTTCTTGGCCGCCTATTTAGAGATGCCGCCAATGGCTGTGCACGAAGTTAGTACTTTTTACAATATGTACAACTTGGCACCCGTGGGTAAATTTAAGATCAATGTCTGTACCAATTTGCCCTGTCAATTAAGAGATGGTCAAACAGCATTGGATTATTTGAGCAAGAAGTTAGGAGTTGGCGTTGGGGGCACGACTAAAGACGGATTGTTCACTTTGCAGCCGGGTGAGTGTATGGGAGCGTGTGCTGATGCGCCGGTGATGCTTGTAAATGATCGCACAATGTGTAGTTTCATGAGCACAGAGAAGATGGATCAAATGATCGAGACATTAAGTGCATTAAAAGATGATGGAGTTCAGTCATGAGCCTTGATTTGAACAGCGTTTTATCTGGTTTTAGAGCGAGCGGGGATCAGACCTGCTTTCACGGTCGTCACATAAAACCGCAGATCCTTGATGGACTGAACGGCATCAATTGGTCTTTAAAAGATTACGAGAGCAGAGGTGGATATCAAGCTTTAAGAAAGATCTTAGGCAAAGACGGTGGTGAGGGACTGACTCAGGACCAAGTTATTGCAACTGTCAAGGAGTCTGGGCTCAGAGGACGCGGTGGCGCTGGTTTCCCAACGGGGCTTAAATGGAGCTTTATGCCCCGTCAGTTCCCAGGTCAAAAATACTTGGTCTGTAACTCAGACGAAGGTGAGCCTGGGACCTGTAAAGACAGAGACATCATGCAGTTCAATCCCCATGCTGTGATTGAAGGTATGGCTATTGCTGCTTTTGCGATGGGTATCTCAGTTGGCTACAACTACATTCACGGTGAAATCTTCCAAACTTATGAGCGTTTCGAAGAGGCCCTAGAGCAAGCACGTGCGGCTGGCTATTTGGGGAACGCTATTTTGGGAAGCTCATTTAACTTTCAACTGCACGCGGCGCATGGTTTTGGCGCATACATCTGCGGCGAGGAGACAGCCTTGCTTGAGTCCTTAGAGGGTAAAAAAGGACAACCAAGATTTAAGCCGCCTTTTCCTGCAAGTTACGGCTTGTACGGTAAACCCACTACGATCAACAATACTGAAACCTTTGCTGCAGTACCCTGGATTATTCGTAATGGTGGTCAAGCTTACCTAGAGTGCGGAAAACCAAACAACGGGGGCACTAAAATTTTCTCTGTAAGTGGAGATGTTGAGCGGCCCGGTAATTATGAAGTGCCAATGGGTACACCTTTTCCTGTGCTTTTAGAGCTTGCAGGAGGTGTAAAGGGCGGACGAGCTTTGAAGGCTGTGATTCCTGGGGGTTCCTCAGCTCCGGTCTTACCCGCTTCAATGATGCAAGACATCACAATGGATTACGACAGCATCGCTAAGGCCGGTTCTATGCTAGGCTCAGGTGCAGTAATCGTTCTTGACGAAACTCGTTGCATGGTTAAGAGTCTACTCAGACTATCGTATTTTTATATGCACGAATCTTGTGGTCAATGTACTCCTTGCAGAGAGGGTACGGGTTGGCTTTGGAGAGTTGTTGACAGAATTGAAAAAGGCGAGGGTCGAGAAAGTGACCTGGCTTTGCTTGATAACGTTGCTGAAAATATTATGGGACGCACAATTTGTGCACTTGGGGATGCGGCGGCCATGCCCGTTCGGGGCATGATCAAGCATTTCCGTCACGAGTTCGAACATCACATCACGCACAAAACCTGTATGGTTCACGCGGCAGTTTGATCAGGAATTAGCACATATGGTTGAATTAGAGATAGACGGCAAAAAAGTAGAGGTCCTTGAGGGCAGCATGGTTATGCACGCTGCTGAAAAATTAGGTACTTACATCCCTCATTTTTGCTATCACAAGAAACTCTCCATTGCGGCCAACTGCCGTATGTGTTTGGTTGATGTAGAAAAAGCTCCAAAAGCAATGCCCGCATGTGCCACACCCGTCACTCAGGGCATGATCGTTAGAACCAAAACCGATAAAGCTACAAAAGCTCAAAAGTCGGTGATGGAGTTTTTACTTATCAATCATCCTCTTGATTGTCCAATCTGTGATCAAGGTGGAGAATGTCAACTGCAGGACTTGGCAGTTGGATATGGATCTAGCTCCTCTCGTTACGAAGAGGAAAAGCGTGTTGTATTTCATAAGGACATTGGCCCTTTGATTAGCATGCAAGAGATGAGTCGATGCATTCACTGCACTCGCTGCGTTCGGTTTGGACAGGAAATAGCGGGTCAGATGGAACTTGGTATGTCTAACCGCGGAGAACACTCTGAGATTGAAGCGTTTCTTGGTGACACCGTAGACTCAGAGCTCTCTGGCAATATGATTGATGTGTGTCCTGTTGGGGCGTTAACTAGCAAGCCGTTCAGATACCAAGCTCGCACGTGGGAGTTGTCTCGTCGTAAAACAATTAGCCCTCACGACTCAACGGGTGCTAATTTGATTGCGCAGGTAAAAAATAATCAAGTACTGCGAGTTGTTCCACTGGAGAATGAAGCGATCAACGAGTGCTGGATTGCTGATAGGGACCGTTTCTCTTATGAGGCTCTCAGTAGCAATCAACGATTAACTGCGCCTATGATTAAACAAGATAATGTATGGCGCTCTGTCGATTGGCAAACTGCCCTTGAGTACATTGCCCACGGTGTAAAGCATATACAAAAAGAACACGGTCAACAAAGCATTGGACTACTGGCAAGCCCACACAGCACCCTGGAGGAGTTGTACCTTGGCTCAAAACTTATTCGTGCGTTAGGCTCTAAGAGCGTAGACGCAAGACTCAGATTCCGAGACTTCAGCGAAGATAAAGAGCGCGGGGCAATCCCTAAAGCCCATTGGCTTGGAAGATCCATTGAATCCTTGTCTCAACTCCAACGAGTTTTAGTTGTGGGTTCGAATTTACGAAAAGACCATCCTCTGCTTGCGCAGCGTATTCGTCAAGCCGCAAGAAGGGGTGCGCAAGTTAACGCATTAAACGCTCATCAAAAAGACTGGGCGATGGCTGTTAAGAATGTTTTCACAGCAAACGCATCCCACTGGGTTGCTGCGTTAGCGTTAATCGCCGAGAGCGTTGCTAAAGCCAAAGGTGTCCAATCTCCTGTCTCTGTATTAAGCGCCTCGAACGTTATGAATGAGTTGCTGAGTGCTAATCCTCAAGCACTCATTCAAGCAACTCATATCGCTGAGTCCTTGATGGGAGGTGAGCAAAAGGCATTGCTACTGGGTAACGCTTGCGCCCATCACCCTCGTGCAACAAGTCTCCTCGCTATTGCTAATTGGATAGGTGAACAAACCGGATCAACTGTCGGATTTTTGTCCGAGGCAGCAAATACTGTTGGGGCCCAACTCGTTGGAGCAATGCCAAACGGCTCAGGCTTGAATGCGCGCTCTATGGTTGAGTCTGAGAAAGTCAAGGCGCTTTTCATACTTGGTGCTGAGCCCCAGTTTGACTGTGCAGATGGTGATCATTGCATTCAGCATTTAGCGTCAAAAGAAATGGTTGTTACTTTGAGCGCCTTTAAGGTGAACACAGAATTTAGCGATGTGTTGCTACCGATTGCGCCTTTCTCTGAAACTCCTGGAACATTTGTCAACACGGAAGGCCGAGCACAAAGTTTCCACGCTGTAGTGAGACCTTTAGGCGAAACAAGGCCCGCATGGAAGGTAATACGCGTCTTAGCTAACTTATTTGATCTCAATGGCTTTGAATACGAGACGATTGAGGAACTTAGAGAGGATGCACTTCCCAAAGATTTTTCATCTCATCTGGACAATTCAAGCACAAAAAATATGTCTAACATCGATGTCAGCGCTTGTCAGGGCATCACAGAAGAAGATTTAACTGTTGGTATTTACGGTTTGGATTCTTTGGTGAGACGCTCTCATGCATTACAGCATACCGTAGACGCTCAACTCGATCCTATGGCCAAATCCTATGCACCTTTTGTCGATCACTCAAGCCATCATGAAATTCTTGAAAGCTTAGTTCACACTGGCTCGGTGAAAAACGCAAGTAAAGAGGTCAATACTCATGTTTGACACTCTTTATCTTTTTGGACTAGGACTCAGCAATTACGCTTTGTGGACCGGTGTTGCTTGGCCTGTTATCTGGGCGCTGATCAAAATCATTGCTGTTTTATTACCGTTATTGTTGAGCGTGGCTTATCTCACTTTATGGGAAAGAAGGGCTATAGGCTTCACACAGATCCGCTTAGGTCCTAACCGTACAGGTCCTTTTGGTTTGTTACAGCCCATCGCAGATGCTCTCAAATTATTAACAAAAGAAATCATTCTTCCGACCAAAGCAGATAACAAATTATTCTTTCTTGGACCAGTGATGACTATCATGCCTGCGCTTGCTGCTTGGGCGGTGATCCCCTTTGGACCAGAGGTGGTGTTGTCAAACATTAACGCGGGCCTACTTTTTTTAATGGCCATCACCTCCTTGGAAGTTTACGGAGTCATCATTGCAGGATGGTCCTCCAACTCAAAGTATGCTTTCTTAGGTGCAATGCGTGCATCAGCGCAAATGGTTAGTTACGAGATTGCAATGGGCTTTTGTTTGGTCATTATCCTGATGGTTTCAGGAACTCTCAATATGGCACAAATTGTTTTAGCTCAAAACAAAGGAACATTTGCCAGCATGGGTATTAATTTCCTATCTTGGAATTGGTTGCCCTTGTTACCTATTTTTGTGGTTTATTTTATTGCTGGTCTTGCTGAGACAAATCGCCACCCATTTGATGTAGTCGAGGGTGAGTCTGAGATTGTTGCTGGGCATATGATTGAATATTCCGGTATGTCGTTTGCAATGTTCTTTTTGGCTGAATACGCCAACATGATATTGATCGCTATTACTAGCGTTGTAATGTTCTTGGGTGGATGGTTGCCACCCATAGATAACGAAGTATTTAATGCAGTCCCAGGTGGATTTTGGTTATTTATTAAAACCTTTGTAATGGTCACTATGTTTTTGTGGGTGAGGGCAACTTTCCCGCGTTACCGCTACGACCAAATTATGCGGTTGGGCTGGAAAATCTTTATCCCTATTACTTTGATTTGGTTAATCGTAGTGGGACTATGGATTGTTAGTCCTTGGAATATCTGGAAATAATGGGAATAAATTAATGACAACATTGTCCAATCCCAGTGCTAGTTTGCACGCACCGTCTAATCGCTTCCCACTTGAGGGGGGTGAGAGTGCATTTTCGTGGAAAGACTTTTTATCTAGTTTCCTATTGGTAGAGCTTTTTAAAGGAATGGCTTTAACTGGTAAGTACATGTTTGCACGCAAGGTAACGATTCAGTTCCCCGAAGAGCGAACACCTCAAAGTCCCCGCTTCAGAGGTTTACACGCTCTGCGTAGGTATGAGAATGGTGAGGAGCGCTGCATTGCATGCAAACTTTGTGAAGCCGTTTGTCCAGCTCTCGCGATTACGATTGAGTCAGATGTGAGAGCGGACGGCTCACGCAGAACAAGCCGATACGATATAGATTTAACTAAATGTATTTTTTGCGGATTTTGCGAAGAAAGTTGTCCGGTTGACTCAATTGTTGAAACACACATTTTTGAGTACCACGGCGAAAAGCGTGGAGATTTGTACTTTACAAAAGATATGCTTTTGGCGGTTGGGGATAGATACGAAAAACAAATAGCCGCCAACAAAGCGGCAGATGCGGTTTATAGATAAACGCTGATTACAAAAAAAGTCAAAACATGGATATCCGTTCAGCTCTTTTCTACATATTTTCAAGCATATTGCTTTTCTCAGCGTTTCGCGTGATCACTGTTCGCAATACAGTGCATGCGTCGCTTTTTTTAGTTTTAGCTTTCTTTCAAGCCTCAGGTTTGTGGATGCTCTTAGAAGCTGAGTTTTTGTCTATCACGCTAGTACTTGTGTATGTCGGTGCAGTGATGGTTTTATTTCTATTTGTTGTGATGATGTTAGATGTGAGTGTCGATGCAATTCGCGTTGGCTTTTGGAAGCATTTCCCGTTAGCCGCCTCTTTGGGGGCAGTTGTCTCCCTAGAGCTCGCTGGTGTATTGATGGGTGGTTTTAGAGTCAGTGTTGTTAGACCCATGATGCTTCCTGAGGGCTTGCCCGCACCTCAAGGAATTGAGGGACTGAGCAATACAAAAGCGCTTGGTATTTTGCTTTACAGCAATTATTTATTTCCTGTGGAAATTGCTGCAGTCATTTTGCTAGTTGCAATTGTTGCAGCTATTGCCCTCACTCTTCGCAAGAGAAAAGACAGCAAATATCAAAATCCTGGTGAGCAAATCAAAGTTAAATCCACTGATCGCTTGCAAATTGTGAAGATGGCTGCAGTGATAGATGCGCCCAGTCTACCTAAAGAATCGCACGGGGCTGAGGGCGGCTTAGCAGCGGAGGGTCCCAAATCATGAACGTTACACTCGCCCATTATTTAACGCTTGGATCGATGCTTTTCGCATTGTCAATCGTTGGTATTTTTTTGAACCGCAAAAACCTGATCGTTATTTTGATGGCAATTGAACTCGAATTGTTATCTGTAAATATGAATTTCGTGGCTTTTTCTCATTATTTGGGTGATATGCAAGGCCAGCTTTTTGTATTCTTTATTTTGACTGTTGCTGCTGCCGAGTCTGCGATAGGTTTAGCAATTTTGGTGCTTTTGTTTAGAAATCGTTCAAACATAAGCATTGATTCACTCGATTCTTTGAAGGGTTAACGGAGTAAAACAGAGTTAGGAATACTCAAAACCCACGTTACTCCTTTAATCCTTATTCACATTGATTAAATAGCACTGATCTTTATATGAGCCAATCACTTCAAGTCTCTACCCTACTGCTGGTTCCTATGGCACCACTTGTGGGAGCCGTGTTGGCAGGGATATTTGGTACCAAATTAGGTGGCAACTATCTAGGTAGAAGGGCCGTTCACAGCTTAACTATTTTGGGCGTTTTCATTGCTTTTGTCGTCTCTGCAATGACACTTAATTCAGTGATCGCAGACGGTGCTCACCTAAATGAGACCTTATATACGTGGATGATCGTTGGTTCATTAAAAATGCAGGTCGGCTTCTTAATTGATTCTTTAACCAGCATGATGATGTGTGTTGTAACTTTTGTATCTCTGATGGTTCATATCTACACCATCGGTTATATGGAAGAAGACGAAGGCTACAACCGCTTTTTCTCCTACATCTCCCTCTTTACTTTCTCCATGTTGATGTTGGTAATGAGCAATAACTTGTTACAACTCTTTTTCGGATGGGAAGCGGTTGGTTTAGTATCTTATTTACTCATTGGATTTTGGTTTACTCGTCCAACTGCAGTCTTTGCAAATATGAAGGCTTTTTTGGTTAATAGAGTGGGTGACTTTGGCTTTATTTTAGGAATTGGACTGATAGCTGCTTTTGCGGGCACTCTTGATTATGCAGAGATCTTTCAAAAGACTCATGAGCTCACCGACTTGATTTTGCCGGGAACAGACTGGTCGTTGATCACTGTAATTTGTATTTGTCTGTTTATTGGCGCTATGGGCAAGAGTGCCCAGTTCCCTCTCCATGTTTGGTTACCAGATTCCATGGAAGGTCCAACACCGATCTCTGCTTTAATTCACGCTGCAACAATGGTGACAGCAGGAATTTTCATGGTTGCCCGCATGTCTCCTCTTTTCGAGTGCTCTGATACAGCGCTTAGTGTCGTATTGATTATTGGATCAATCACTGCACTTTTTATGGGTTTCCTAGGCATTATTCAAAACGATATCAAACGAGTGGTTGCTTACTCCACCCTTTCTCAGTTGGGTTACATGACAGTTGCACTGGGCGTATCTGCCTACTCCGTAGCTGTGTTCCATTTGCTGACCCACGCTTTCTTTAAAGCGCTTTTGTTCTTAGGGGCTGGTTCGGTCATTATGGGTATGCATCACAACCAAGATATTCGTTGGATGGGTGGAGTTAGAAAATACATGCCTATTACTTGGCTCACTTCATTGATCGGGTCCTTGGCTCTCATAGGAACCCCCTTCTTCTCAGGTTTTTATTCGAAAGATAGCATTATTGAGGCGGTGGGAGAGAGTCATTTATATGGCGCTGGATTTGCTTACTTTGCAGTTCTTGCTGGTGTTTTTGTTACTGCCTTTTACTCATTCAGAATGTATTTCTTAGTCTTTCACGGCAAAGAACGTTACGATCAAAATCCAGATGCGCACCATGATCATGACCACGAACATGATTCACACCATGAGCCACATGAGTCCCCATGGGTCGTTACTTTGCCATTGGTACTCTTGGCTATCCCCTCAGTCGCCTTAGGATTTGTGGCAATCGGCCCTATGCTTTTCGGTGACTTTTTTGGTGATGCGATTGTGATTAATGCGATGGCGCATCCCGCAATGAAAGAGTTGAGTGAGGCATTTGTTGGACCTGTCGAGATGGCTACTGAGGCTTTTACTTCACTGCCCTTTGGTTTGGCACTCTTTGGTGTAGTGTTGTCATACTACATGTACATGATCAATCCCGCATTGCCCACAGCTATTAAGCGATTTGCTCAACCACTTTATACAGTGCTCGAAAATAAGTATTACATGGACTGGTTCAATGAAAATGTGATTGCAAAAGCAACACGAGCACTTGGTACAGGGCTATGGAGGGGTGGAGATCAAAGCATTATTGATGGCTTCATAGTTAACGGCTCCTGGAAGCTAGTTGGTGCATGTGCAGCGGTTATTAGAAGATTCCAGTCTGGCTTTTTGTTTCATTACGCTTTGTCCATGATATTTGGTGTCTTTTTGTTGATGTCTTGGTTCTTATGGTTAAAGGTCTAGCCTATTAACCAGTACAAGTCTAAAAAGCGATAAGAGAAATGAAGTCAGTATTTGTATTTATTTGTTCAGTTAGATATATAAACCAGTTGATTGCGAGTGCATTATGGGATTGTTGAGCCTTTGTATTTGGGCGCCAATATGCTTTGGGATACTGTTGTTAGCCCTAGGACGGGACGAGCACGCCAACTCTGTTCGTTGGATTGCGCTCATTGGTTCCCTCTTCAGCCTCGCAGCTACGCTTGCGGTGTTCAACCGGTTTCAGTTGGGTACAGCGGATATGCAACTGGTTGAAAACATTTCTTGGATTGAGCGCTTTAATGTTTTTTATCACCTCGGTGTAGACGGTATATCCATAGCCTTTGTTGTGCTTACAGCTTTTATTACCGTGATTGTTGTCTTGGCGGGTTGGGAGGTAATAACTGAGCGAGTAAATCAGTACATGGGTGCGTTTCTCGTTTTAAGCGGTGTAATGACAGGCGTATTTTGCGCGCTTGATGGGATGCTCTTTTATGTGTTTTTTGAAGCCACGCTAATTCCAATGTATTTGATTATTGGCGTATGGGGCGGGCCTAATAAGATCTACGCGGCTTTTAAGTTCTTTTTATATACGTTACTCGGCTCTTTGTTTATGCTTGTCGCATTGATTTACCTCTACGCAAATTCAGGTGGAAGTTTTGATTTGCAAGAATGGTACAAATTGCCTTTAAGCGGATTTGTACAGACGATGCTTTTCTTTGCTTTCTTTGCAGCCTTTGCTGTGAAAGTACCAATGTGGCCTGTTCATACTTGGTTGCCAGATGTACACGTTGAGGCACCTACAGGAGGCTCAGCAGTACTAGCAGCTATCATGCTTAAGCTTGGGGCTTACGGTTTTCTTCGCTTTTCTTTGCCCATACTTCCAGATGCGTCTCATCAGTGGGCATGGCTGATGATTGGCTTATCTATTACTGCGGTTGTTTATGTTGGTCTCGTTGCGATAGTTCAACAAGACATGAAGAAGCTTGTCGCTTACTCCTCTGTTGCTCACATGGGATTTGTAACTTTGGGTTTCTTTATCTTCAGTGATCTCGGTATCAGCGGGGGTATTGTTCAAATGGTTGCGCACGGGTTTGTGTCTGCAGCGATGTTCCTTTGTATCGGAGTGTTATACGACCGCGTCCACTCCAGACAAATCTCTAGTTACGGTGGAGTTGCCACTACCGCCCCTAAATTTGTCGCGTTCGCCGTCTTGTTCGCGATGTCTAACAGCGGATTGCCTGGAACAGCTGGTTTTGTGGGTGAATGGATGGTGATTCTTGCAGCTGTTAAATTTAATTTTGTTCTTGGCTTGCTTGCAGCAACTGCCCTTATTTTGGGGGCTGCTTACTCGCTTTGGATGGTCAAACGGGTTTACTTTGGTCCCATTGCAAACGATGATGTGCGCGATCTAAAAGATATTAACTCTCGCGAGTTCTTGGTCCTTGCGCTGTTGGCAGTCTCAGTTCTTGCGATGGGTATTAATCCCAAGCCCCTTACAGATGTAATGGGCCCTTCAGTTGCAAACTTGCTGGAGCAGGTTTCCCAGTCTAAATTGCCTAATCTTTAAAACTTTAAAGACATCAGATACCCCTAATGCGGATGATAAAAAATGACTGAATCCTTTAACTGGGCCATAATTTACCCAGAGATCTTGTTACTGCTAATGGCCTGTGTTATCTCATTGGCGGATTTAAGTATTGATTCCAGTAAGAGTCCGACTCGTACTCTGACCTATGTTTTATCCTTACTCACACTCGGTGTTGTCGCCTTTCTAGCTGCAATAAACGCGATGAGTGATGAGCTGAGTTTTGGTTTTAATAATATGGTCGTTTATGACCCATTAGGTAACTGGCTCAAATGCTTTGCCAGTATCGCGATGATGGTGACTTTTGTCTACGGCAGACCTTACTGCGCAGACAGAGGGATGCTTAACGGGGGCGAGTACTTTATATTGAGTCTTTTTGCGATGCTAGGGATCTTTGTCATGATCTCAAGCAATAATTTTCTACTTGTTTACCTTGGTCTTGAGCTGACAACACTAGCATCTTATGCATTAGTTGCTTTAAGAAGAGACAACGGCATAGCGACAGAGGCTGCAATCAAGTACTTCGTCCTTGGCGCTATGGCCAGCGGATTTTTGTTGTACGGAATGTCTATGCTTTACGGCGCGACCGGGTCACTGGACATAACGAACGTATTTAAAGCGATCATGACTGGGCAGATCAAGCACCAAGTACTTTTGCTTGGTGTGGTTTTCTCTGTTTGCGGACTTGGTTTCAAATTAGGCGCAGTTCCGTTCCACATGTGGGTGCCTGATGTCTATCAAGGCGCGCCCACTAGTGTCACGCTACTTATCGCAGGCGCTCCTAAGTTAGCCGCCTTTGCTATTGTGATTCGTTTACTCGTAGACGGGTTAATGCCTCTTGCCTTGGACTGGCAACAAATGCTAATGGTGCTGAGTATCTGCTCTTTGCTAATTGGCAATTTCGCTGCAATCATGCAGACTAATTTGAAGAGAATGCTTGCTTATTCAACTATCTCTCATATGGGTTTTATGCTCATCGGTATGTTCAGCGGCGTAGTCGAGAGCAGCACTGCTGGAGCAGCGAATGCGTATAGCTCCTCTATGTTCTACATCATTACCTACGTACTTACAACTCTCGCAACGTTTGGAATCATCATGCTTTTGTCACGCGAGGGCTTTGAAAGCGAAGAGATTGTTGATCTTGCAGGACTCAATGAGCGCAGTCCGCTTTACGCTGGTGTTATGACAGTTTGTTTGTTCTCATTAGCGGGTGTGCCGCCTTTGGTTGGGTTTTACGCAAAGCTAGCGGTATTACAGTCTTTAGTAGCATCTGGTCTACCTGGTGGTTTGGGGATCGCTATTTTTGCAGTGATGATGTCTTTGATTGGTGCTTTTTATTACCTTCGGGTTATCAAGGTTATGTATTTTGATGCGCCGCTAACAGCCACTGTTGTAACGGCTACGCTTGATGTTCGTCTCGTATTGTCTTTAAACGCTGTTGTCGTATTGGCGCTTGGCCTTATGCCCCAAGGTTTAATGAATCTTTGTTCAAATGCTATTTTGCGTTCGCTTGGCAATTAATTGGCTCAAGATTTGTAAGTCTCAGATAGTTAAAGTAATAGCTATCTGGTCAAACTTCGATTTCAGCTACTAATATGAAAACATCAAATCCTCTTCGTGATCAACACTTGATTGAGAAAAGGGTTGAGAGTGCTGAGATCTTAAAGGGAAATTTTCTAAACGCATTTCGCGATACCGTAGAGTTACCAAACGGCGCACTTACAACGCGGGAGTACGTTGTACATCCTGGCGCCGTGATGATCATTCCACTCCTAGATAACGGAGACTTGGTGTTGGAGCGTCAATACCGCTATCCAATGAATTCTGTCATGATCGAGTTTCCTGCAGGCAAGATAGAGCCGGGTGAAGACCGACTAGACTGCGCAAAGCGTGAATTACTTGAAGAAACAGGTTACACAGCAAAGCACTGGGCCAAGGCAGGCATTTGTCATCCTGTGATTAGTTATTCAACCGAGTTGATTGAAATTTGGTTTGCAAAGGGACTGAGCCTTGGTCGTCCCGATTTGGATGATGGTGAATTCGTAGAGGTCATCACGGCCAGTTGCACAGAGTTCTTTGAATGGTGCAGGGACGGCTCAATTACTGATGCTAAAACCTTATCCGGAGCGCTTTGGCTACAGAATATGCTTAACAGCAGTTGGGCTCTAGACTGGTCTGAGTAAGTACTAACGCTATATTTTCAATGTACTCTGCATAAAAATACCATTTAAAAATTAGTGTATTTAAATATTTGAATTGACCTATAGTTCTGCGTTTGTCATAATTAATTCATGTAAGTTTTAAATTTACAGTGCCATTTCAAACACGATTTTGAAGGATGGTTCGGATCTGAAGAAGATTTCAGAACTCAATTGTCTAAAGAGATGATTGAGTGCCCTATCTGTGCAAGTCGTGAAATTACGAAAATGCTTTCAGCTCCGCGCCTGAACTTTGGGGCGAGTGCGCCGCAAAGCGAGTCACACCCCCAAGCACAAACCCAACCTACTCAGTCCGTGGGTTCTAATGCAAAGAGCCAAGATCAAACACCTTCAAATGACATCACGGTTTCTTCAAACCTTGATATTGCTAATTTAGATCCTAAGCAACTTCAGAAAGCTTGGCTAAAGATGGTCCACCACGTGATGGCAAATACAGAGGATGTAGGAACTGAGTTCGTCTCGGAGGCCCGGAAAATGCATTACGGTGAAAAAGAGGAACGTAGCATTCGTGGTCAAGCAACTCCTGATGAGACCCAAGAGCTCTTAGAGGAGGGAATAGCGGTGTTACCCTTGCCCATACCTTCTGCCATTAAAGGCACCATACAGTAATTTCTGAACCAAAAGGGCAAGTCCAAACAAATTGTTTGCCTATACCCCTACAACGCTATTAACTGTTAAATTGATCCTTTAATCCCGTAATCTTATTAAAGACAGGACGATCTTTACGGTGATCAACTCGGTCCGCCACAAAGTATCCGTGACGTTCGAACTGGTAACGAGTGTCTGCAGCGCACTCAACGAGACTGGGCTCTGCGAAGGCGTGAATAACTTTTAGACTATTGGGATTGATAGTAGTGAGCGGGTCTCGACCACCGGCGTCTGGTTGAGCCTCAGTGAACAATCGGTCATACATTCGAACTTCAATACTTGTTGCCTCTTGCACCCCAACCCAAGTGATTACGCCTTTGACTTTGACTGAATCTGAGCCAGGTGTACCACTCTTGGTATCAGGGATCAAGGTTGCTAAGACCTCAACGATTTCTCCAGTCTCGTTTTTTGTACAACCCGTGCACTCAATCACATAGCCGTATTTAAGGCGCACTTTATTGCCTGGGAAGAGTCTGAAAAACCCTTTAACCGGTGTTTCTTGGAAATCACTACGCTCGATCCAAACTTCTGAGCCCATGTGAAAGTGTCTTCGGCCGCGCTCGGGCAGGTGAGGGTGGACGGGCGCACTACAAGGCTCCAAATGGCCAGCACCCATAACGGAGTCCCAGTTTGTAATCTTTAGACGAAGGGGGTCTAGGACCACACTTGCTCGAGCAGCCTTAGGGTCTAAATCATCTCTGAGTGCAATCTCAAGCGTGCTGTAGTCGATCCAGCTGTCGGATTTGGTTACGCCGTTGCGTTCAGCAAAAAGTCTCAAACTCTCTGGCGTATATCCACGCCTTCTAAGTCCCACTATCGTTGGCATGCGTGGATCATCCCAGCCTGTTACGTGGTGTTCGTCAATGAGTTGTCTCAGCTTGCGTTTGGAGGTTAAAACGTAAGTTAAATTTAACCTTGCAAACTCATACTGCTTAGGTGCGGGAGCATTTAGCATTTTTCCCTCAATTAAACGCTCCAGTAACCAATCGTAAAAGGGCCTTTGATCCTCAAACTCCAAGGTGCAAATGCTGTGAGTGATTTGCTCAAGTGCGTCTTCAATAGGGTGAGCAAAGGTGTACATAGGGTAGATACACCACTTGTCCCCAGTGTGATGATGCGTAGCGTGTCGTATTCTGTAAATGGCTGGGTCGCGCATGTTGATGTTGGGGTGAGCCATATCAATTTTGGCTCTAAGCACGGCTGCACCGTCGCTCAGCACCCCGTCACGCATTTCTTGAAACCGCTTGAGGTTCTCTGAAACACTTCTTGTTCTAAATGGACTATCTACGCCGGGCTTGATAAAGTCGCCCCGGTTCTCTTTCATCTCCTGGGCTGTTTGCTCGTCAACGTAAGCGTGACCCGACTCAATTAATAAAGTCGCAGCTCGGTACATGTATTCAAAGTAATCGCTGGCTTGATATAGATGGCTTGAATTATTGAATTGCCAATCAAAGCCTAGCCACTTAACCGCGTCAATGATGGAGTCAACGTACTCGGTATCTTCTTTCTCTGGGTTGGTATCGTCAAAGCGCATGTGGCATACCCCCCCGTACTCAAGAGCAAGCCCAAAGTTGATGCAAATACTCTTAGCATGCCCGATATGAAGGTATCCGTTTGGTTCAGGGGGAAAGCGCAGTCTCACCTTTGCAGGATCAGCGCCACCAGCGCTGTGATGCGCCGCATCGCCCGGGGTGCCAGCCCATTTCCTTGAGGCATAGGTGCCAACAGACAAATCATGTTCAATAATTTGTCTTAAGAAATTACTCGGTTTAGTGGGTGGTGTTTGATCTTTTGAGGGAGCTGAGCTATTTGTCATAAAGAAGATT
>Ga0007882_10000523_pt1 | contig 22638 bp, 22 predicted proteins | sample CryBogCBH12Aug01_FD_71195 | JGI IMG/M metagenome (GOLD analysis project Ga0007882, IMG submission 71195) | Freshwater microbial communities from Crystal Bog, Wisconsin, USA - CBH12Aug09.1 | ecosystem: Environmental > Aquatic > Freshwater > Lake | place: Crystal Bog, Wisconsin, USA | collected... | reverse complement strand
TGGGCCCCGGCAGGAGAAGATTGGGCCCCGGCAGGAGAAGATTGGGCCCCGGCAGGAGAAGATTGGGCCCCGGCGGCGGCAGCAGAAGCAGGCGCAGCCCCGGCCGAAGCGAGCAGCTTGGCCGCCACCTGCATCACGATCTTGTCGGCCACCAGATGGCTCAGATTCTCCAGCGCGGTTTGCTCGGCGGCCACGGTGGCATATTCGGAGGTGGCGACATTAATGCCCGCATCGGCCCCGGCGCTGGCATCGAGCAGGATCTCGCCGCTCGCCACATCCACCAGCTGATAGCGCGCGCGCAGGGTGCGCCGCTCGCGGCCCACGGTGTTGTTCGCCAGCAGGCCAAGGCCTTCGAGCTGGTCGCTAATGCGCACATCGAGGCGATAGCGCGCATTGGTGCCCGCCCCCATCCGCGCGGTCAGCGCCTGCCGCACCAGCCAGCCATCGCGCCCCGGGATCGGCGACACCGCCACCGAAGCCAGCCCCTGCGCCACCGCGCCGCTGCCCCCGCCCGAATAGAGCGGCTGCAACCCGCAGCCCGGAAGCGCCAGGGCAAGCCCAGCAAGCAGCAGCAGGCGGATCGCGCGCGAGGGGGTGGAATGGGCCATCCGCTCAGGCTACCAGATTTACCAGACGATCGGGAACGACAATTATCTTTTTCACATCGGCACCCTCCAGCGCGCGCTGCACCTTCTCGGATGCCAGCGCCAGCGCTTCAAGGTCCTCTTTCGAGGTGCCCTTGGCAACGGTCAGCGTGTCGCGCAGCTTGCCCTTGACCTGCACCGCGATGGTCACCTCATCCTCCACCAGCAGGGCGGGGTCCACCTCGGGCCATGGGGCGAGGGCCACCAGCCCCTCCCCGCCGATCAGTTCCCAGCCCTCTTCGGCCAGATGCGGCATCATCGGCGAGGCCAGCAGCAGCAGCTTGGTCGCCGCCTCCTGCTTGTCGCGGCTGGCGGGCGCTTTCTCGATGGCATTGGCGAGGCCGTAAAGCTTGGCCACGGCCTTGTTGAATTGCAGCGCCTCGATATCTTCCGACACGCCCTGCGTGGTCTGATGCGCCAGCCGGCGCAGCGGCAGATCCTCCGCGCCAGCGCTTGTCCCCGCTTCGGAGGCCTGCTGGAAGATGCGCCACAGCCGCTGGACGAACCGCCAGCAGCCCTCGATCCCGGCCTCGCTCCACGGCAGATCGCGCTCGGGCGGGCTGTCGGAGAGCATGAACCAGCGGATCGCGTCCGCGCCATAGTTGGCGACGATCTCGTCCGGGTCCACCACGTTCTTCTTCGACTTCGACATTTTCTCAACGCGACCGACTTCGATAATCGCTTTAGTAGCCTTATCGACAAGTGTTCCTTGGAAAACCTCCACTTCGTCGGGAGATCTCCAATTTGAACCTGCATGAAAAACGGCATTGCTCGACTCTTCACCGACAGGGAGGAAGAAGTTAGGCGGCATTTGTATTTTATAGGTCTCCTTGGTCACCATGCCCTGCGTAAACAGGCTGGCAAAGGGCTCGGCGACATCGATCTTGCCGATGCGCTTCAGCGCCCGCGTCCAGAAGCGCGCATAGAGCAGGTGCAAAATCGCGTGCTCGATCCCGCCGATATATTGCCCCACCGGCAGCCAGCGGGCGATCTCCGCCGGGTCGAACGGGCGATCCTCGGGCTGGCTGGCAAAGCGCAGGAAATACCAGCTGGAATCCACAAACGTATCAAGCGTATCGGTCTCGCGCCGCGCCGGATGGCCGCATTGCGGGCAATCAACATGGCTCCACGTGGGATGGCGGGCCAGCGGATTGCCCGGCACGCTGAAATCGACATCCTCGGGCAGCGTGACCGGCAGCTGCTTCTTGGGCACCGGCACCACGCCGCAAATCTCGCAATGGATGAAGGGGATCGGCGTGCCCCAATAGCGCTGACGGCTCACGCCCCAATCGCGCAAACGCCACACCGTCTTGCCCTCGCCCCAGCCCTCGGCTTCGGCGCGCGCGATGACGGCAGCCTTGGCGGCGGGCACATCCATGCCATCAAGGAAGCGCGAGTTTACCAGCACACCCGGCCCGGTATAGGCCTCGTTGCCCGCGAAAACGGCGTCGGTCTTCTCGCCATCAGCCACCACGCGGATAACGGGCAGGCCATATTTGCGGGCAAAGTCGATGTCGCGCTGGTCGTGCGCCGGGCAGCCAAACACCGCGCCGGTGCCATAGTCCATCAGCACGAAATTGGCGATATAAACCGGCAGCAGCCATTCGGGATCGAGCGGATGCGCCACCTTCAGCCCGGTGTCGAAGCCCAGCTTCTCGGCGGTTTCCAGCTCGGCGGCGGTGGTGCCGCCCTGCTTGCAGAGAGCGACAAAATCGGCGATCTCGGCGCTGTCGGCGGCGAGCTTCTGCGCCAGCGGATGCTCGGCGGCAATCGCCACAAAGCTCGCGCCAAAGAGGGTGTCGGGGCGGGTCGAGTAAACCTCGATGTCGCCTGCGAAATTGCTGCCCCCCCCAGCCGGGCTGACGGCGTCAACCAGCTTGAAACCGAACTGCAGCCCCTGCGACTTGCCGATCCAGTTCTCCTGCATCACCCGCACCTTCTCGGGCCAGCTATCGAGATGGCTCAACCCTTCGAGCAACTCGTCGGCGAAATCGGTGATCTTGAGGAACCACTGGCTGAGCTTGCGCTTTTCCACCAGCGCGCCAGAGCGCCAGCCACGCCCGTCGATCACCTGCTCGTTGGCGAGCACGGTATGATCCACCGGATCCCAGTTGACCGCCGATTCCTTGCGATACACCAGATCGTGGGCATAGAGATCGAGGAACAGCGCCTGCTCGTGGCCGTAATATTCGGGCTCGCAGGTGGCGATTTCGCGGCTCCAATCGAGCGCGAAGCCGAGACGCTTCAGCTGCGCCTTCATGTTGGCGATGTTTTCGCGGGTCCAGCCGCCGGGGTGCACACCCTTTTCCATGGCGGCGTTCTCGGCGGGCATACCGAAGGCATCCCAGCCCATCGGGTGCAGCACCTCAAAGCCGCGCATCCGCTTGTAGCGGGCCAGCACGTCGCCCATCGTGTAGTTGCGGACATGGCCGATATGGATGCGCCCCGAGGGATAGGGAAACATCTCCAGCACATAGGTGCGGGGCTTGGCGCTGGTGTCGTCGGCGCGGAAACACTGCGCCTCGTCCCAGGCGCGCTGCCAGCGGCTATCCGCCACCGCAGGATCGAAACGCTCTACCATGGTATCAACCTGTTTGCCGGAATGGCCGGGAAAGACCGCGCCGGGCACAAAATACTAAGCCTCGGCCCGGGCGCGTGGGTCTTAATCGCCCAAAATTCTGGCGGCCAGAATCTTAGCGGATAGTCGCACCGCGCCGCAGATCGCGCGCCTTGGTGAGAATCACGTCCTCGAGCCGCTGCACGGTGGCCGCCTGCACCGGGGCATCCACCCACACGCCGCCCTGCGCCACCTGACGGCTGGCGGTAACGCGCAGGCCATCGGCGCGCAGATCCTTGTCGAGGATGGCGACGGTGACCTTCATCCGCTCGGTGGGATTGGCGGGATTGGCATACCAGTCGGTGACGATAACGCCGCCGGCGCTGTCGGTGTTCAGCAGCGGCATGAACGACAGCGTATCGAGGCTGGCGCGCCACAGATAGGAATTGACGCCAATCGCGGTCACATCCGAGGGCGGCAGGGCATTGGCGCTGCGAATCACCCGGTGGTGATGGATGTGGATCGGGTTGCTCGGCAGATGGATATCGCCGAAGAGGCGGCTGGTGCATCCGCCCAGCGCCAGACTGGCCACCAGCGCGGCGGCCATGCCAAGCCGGCCCGAAAACCGGATGGTCGAAAGCTTAGGAAGAGGTTGGCCGGAATTCTGGGGGCCGTTGGCTTGGGCAGCAGTCATCGTTGTTCCAAATCCCGTATCAGTTGCGCCGCTGGCCCGGCGCCTGCCTTACCCGGCAGGCCTGCCCCATGCCATAGGCGGGGTTGCCAAAGCCAAGCGTGTTACGAGCCTCTATAGCCGCCGCCACGATTGCGGCAAGTGGGCTCGCTCTATCACCCCCTGATGCTGTTCCCGCCGAGCCATCCATCCCCTGTTCAGGCGGCAAGCGATAGGGAGATGCCCTTCCGCCACCCCGAGGATTGGTGTAGCAAGGCGACAATGGCAGCGATTTCGCACCCTACGCAGCAATACGGCAGGCACCTGGCCGATCTATCGCCGGGCATGGTGATCACCGGGGCGGTGTTGTTGCTGGCCCTGCCCAGCGCCGTGCTGGCCTTTTCAAACCAGCTCGATATTCCCGGTGGTGGCGCAGGCCATGCCCTGAGTAATTTCGCCTCGGGCGCGCTCGATCCCCGCCTCGCCGAGGCCTTGTCGGCAAGGCCCAATGGCAAGGGCCCGATATTCCGCTTTACCCCGGCAGGGCTGGCCACCAGGCCTGATCGTTCGGTCACGGTGGCGGTGCGGGTGGATCAGGAAACCGCGCGCGCGATCATGGTTCACGCCCCGGCGCGCCCACCCGCTGCTGGCGTGCCACTGGGGTTGGCGGCCTATAATCTTGGCGTTTCGCGCGGATATCAGGGCTTTGGCGGCTTCACTTTGGCCGGAGAGGGCTCCAGGCAGGAGATCCCCGATCTTTCCGCCATCACCAGCGCCGAGAGCGCCTCGGGCAGCGCCGCAGCGCGCCTTGCCACCCACATTCAGCTGGGCGAGCACGAGCGCCCCGGCCGCGCCCCGCGCACACTGGAAAGCGTGGGCGAGCAAAGCGTGGATGTTAGCGGCAGCTACCGCCTCACCCACAATATCGATGTCACCGCCGGGGTACGCTATTCGCAAGACCGCGACCGGCTGGCGACGCCCGCGGAAACCAAGACCGATAATCAGGCCGTCTACGTCGGCACGCAATTCAAGTTTTAAGAGATTCTGGTCAAGCCTTAAGGGATTTCACGCAGGTTTCAGGCGGCTTCGGTTTTCGGCGGTTTGCCGCGCGGGCCTGCCGCGCCTCACGCTCGCCCCCGTGCCCGCCAATCTTCGCTAAAAAATATGATTTACCCACGGTCTACAGGCGTTTGCACGCTTGCCGCCACCCCCTCCTTTGCATAGCACTGACAGTCGGGAAGATGTGAGGGAGCACTGAATATGGCACGAGTCGCAATCGTTACCGGCGGCACCAGAGGCATCGGCGAAGCGATCAGCCTCGCGCTTCAGGCGCAGGGCTTCACTGTGGCGGCCAACTATGGCGGCGATGTGGAAAAGGCCAAGTCCTTCACCGCCAAAACCGGCATCCCCGCCTTCCGCTGGGACGTGGGCGACCATCAGGCCACCATCGATGGCTGCGCGCTGGTGGCCGAACAGCTTGGCCCGATCGATGTCGTGGTGAACAACGCCGGCATCACCCGCGATGGCGTGCTCCACAAGATGAGCTTCGAGGACTGGAACGAGGTGATCCGCATCAACCTCGGCGGTTGCTTCAATATGTCCAAGGCCACCTTCCCCGGCATGCGCGAGCGCGGCTGGGGCCGTATTGTCAACATCGGCTCGATCAACGGGCAGGCCGGGCAATATGGTCAGGTCAATTATGCCGCCGCCAAATCGGGCATCCACGGCTTCACCAAGGCGCTGGCGCAGGAAGGCGCCAAGTTCGGCGTGACGGTAAACGCCATCGCGCCCGGCTATATCGATACCGAAATGGTTGCCGCCGTGCCCGCCCCGGTGCTGGAGAAAATCGTGGCGAAAATCCCGGTGGGCCGCCTCGGCCACGCCGAAGAAATCGCCCGCGCCGTGGCGTTTCTGTGCAGCGAAGACGCCGCCTTCATGACCGGATCCACGCTGAGCATCAACGGCGGGCAGCATATGTATTGAGTTTTTAGGGCTAGGTGCGAGGGGGAAGCCTTTGTGGGTCGCATCGCGTGAAGCGCGATACTCCCAGCCCCTCGCGCTCCCATTAATGTCGTCGTGGTGTGTCGGCTCGGCCTTAGCGCGAGGTCGCCACGCCGCAGGCGATAAAGCCACTTCGCGGGGAGTGGTGCAATGAGATTCCGTATTACATTGATCTGCGACGATGTTCCGCGCTCCGCAGGTGTGGAGGCAGCGCGAGATATAACCGAGGCCTTCCGGCTTTATTATCCCCATGAGCGAAACGTCATGTGTTCCTGGGACGGAAAATCTTTGTGGCTGGTCGCGGAGAACGATCATGACCCAGAAGGGCTGAATCTGATGGATGAGTTCTCTGATAATCTGTGCGCTTACGTCGAGCCGTTTGACGGAGAGATGAAGATAGTTAGCGTCGAAAAAATTGACTGAAGGCCCCCTCGGGCGCCTGGTTTATATTCCGGGAGCGCGAGGGGGTAACCCCCTCGCATCTTTCCCCTTCCCCCTGCTACACCCCCAAAAATGACCCACCCCTACCACCCCCCGGTGAAGCACTCGGTCGAGATCGCCGGGCACAAGACCTCGATCAGCCTCGAACCCCTGTTCTGGGAGATGCTGGGCGAGGCGGCGCGGGCCGAAAACCTGCCGCTCAGCGCGCTGGTAGCCCGCATTGATGCCGAGCGGATCGGCGCGGAGACGCCGCCCGGCCTCGCGGGCGCGATTCGCATCTGGCTGGTGGATCGGCTGGCAGGGGAGCCAAAGGGCTAGAGCCTGTTGGTCGCATCGCTATAGCAAAAAACCGGTTCCCACTTTTTTGCGCGATGCTCGCCCCTGTTGATCGCATCGCTATAGCAAAAAACCGGTTCCCACTTTTTTGCGCGATGCTCCGGCCCCTCACCCCGCCGCCTTTTTCAGCGCGAGGCGAATCAGCGCGCTCACCTCGGCATCCTCGCCCAGCTCGTCGGCCGCCGCCGCCGCCGCCTGTGCCGCCACATGGGGCTTGAAGCCGAGGTTGGTCAGCGCCGAAATCGCATCCGCGCTGGGCGAGCCGCTCGCCGCCCCATCGCCGCCCAGCACCGCTCCCGGCACAGTCCCACTGGCACCAACACCCAGCGCCCCCGCCTTATCGCGCAATTCATTGACAATCCGTGCCGCCAGCTTGGGCCCCACGCCATTGGCACGGGCCAGCTGCGCGGGCTCGCCCATGGCGCAGGCGCGCTGCAATTCCTCCAGGCTGAGCGCCGACAGCACCGAGAGCGCCATCTTCGAGCCCACCCCCTGCACCCCGGTCAGCAGGCGAAACCACGCCCGCTCTCCGGCAGAGGCAAAACCGACCAGCCGGATATCGGTCTCGCTCACCTGCATATCGGTGTGGAGCGTGACCCTATCACCCCGCATCCCCAGCGCCGTCAGCGTGCGGGCAGAGCAGTGCACAAGGTAGCCAACGCCCGAAACATCGATCACCGCCCAATCAGGGCCGAAATCGTCGAGCGTGCCGGTGAGTTTGGCGATCATGGCGCGAGGGCTAGCACCGGGGGAAGGATTAGGGAACGGTTTTGCGGGGGGAGGAGAGTGGAAAGGGGATAGGTGCGAGGGGGTTACCCCCTCGCGCTCCCATTACTGTCGGACTCAGCGCATCATCTCAGCGTTGCGCCATGCCGCGAAGCGGCCATTATCGCCTACGGCGCGGCGACCTAGCGCCAAGGCCGAACCAGTGCACAACGTCGACAGTTCCGGGAGCGCGAGGGGATAATCCCCTCGCATCTACCCTTCAAAATACCCCCAAAAAACCGCCCCTACCCCCGCATCATATTCGCATGGGTTATCGCCACCGCCAGCGCATCCGCCGCATCGGCCCCGGCCAGCTTCACACCGGGCAGCAGCACCTTGAGCATCGCCTGCACCTGCGCTTTTTCTGCCGCCCCCGTGCCCACCAGCGCCTTTTTCACCAGCCGCGTGGAATATTCGGCCACCGGCATCCCCGCGCGGGCCAGCGCCAGCAAACACACGCCGCGCGCCTGCCCCAGTTTTAGCGTGGATTGCGCGTTGGTATTCACGAACACCTCTTCCACCGCGCCCGCATCGGGCTGGTGGGCGAGGATGACATCGGCCAGCTCGCGATCGAGCACCACCAGCCGCTCGGCCAGACTTTGCTTGGGATCGGTGCGGATCTGGCCATTGGCGATGTGGCTCAGGCGGCTGCCCACCTTCGCCACAATGCCCCAGCCGGTGGTGCCAAGGCCGGGGTCCAGCCCAATGATCAGCATGGGCCCCCTCCAGCGTATCGGCGGGGGCCGCTGATCACCCCAGCTTTTCCATCACCGCGTCGGAGATCTCGTAGTTGCCCCAAACGGCCTGCACGTCGTCGTCGTCGTCGAGCACGTCGATCAGCTTGAGCAGGGTGGCGGCATCGCTTTCGCCGACATCGGTTTTGAGGCCGGGCTTCCAGCCGAGCTTCACCGCCGAAGCCTCGCCCAGCACCTTTTCCAATTCGCGCGCCACCGGGTGGAGCACATCGACCGCGACCCAGATCTGGTGGCTGCCGGGGTCTTCGTCGCCGTCGCCCATATCGCTTTCGACATCCTCGGCGCCGGCCTCGATCGCGGCCTCCAGCACCTTGTCCTCATCGCCAGCGCCGCCAGGGTATTCAATCAACCCCAGCCGCTCGAACCCGTGCGAAACCGCGCCCGAAGCGCCGAGATTGCCGCCATTCTTGGCAAAGGCGGTGCGGACATTGGTGGCGGTGCGGTTGCGGTTGTCGGTGAGCGCCTCGACGATCAGCGCCACGCCGCCCGGGCCATAGCCCTCATAGCGCACTTCCTCGTAGTTCTCGCCTTCGCCCTTGCTGGCCTTGTCGATGGCGCGCTGGATGTTGTCCTTGGGCATCGACTGCGACTTGGCGGCATTCACCGCGGCGCGCAGACGCGGGTTCATGTCCGGATCGGGCATGCCCATCTTGGCGGCCACGGTGATTTCGCGGCTAAGCTTGGAAAACTGCGAGGAGCGCTTCTTATCCTGCGCGCCCTTGCGGTGCATGATGTTCTTGAATTTGGAATGGCCTGCCATGGGTCTGTCTTATGCTGGGGGTTGCGCCAAAATTGTGCTGGCCAGCCCCCTAGCCGAGACTTAGGCCTCAGGCAATCAAGGCGAGCAAAGCGACCGAATCGGTGTGGAGAGGTGCCAATGCTCCGGACTGATGCCCCGGAGCGGCCCCGCATGGGAAATGGCCCATGGGGGTAATCGTGGTGCTGCTGGGGAGGATTGAACTCCCGACCTCAGCCTTACCAAGGATGCGCTCTACCACTGAGCTACAGCAGCACACCACGATTGCGCCCAAAGCCGCCGCGAAGGACGGGCTGGACAGGGGCGGGCTAATGTCCGCCCCGGGGGGGATTGTCAAGCGGTGGTTCCGTCGGGTCTGGAAGGGTAGGGCTTGAGCATCGCGCCGGGCGGGGGCACAAGCGTCCCCCATCCCCAGCGCCCAAGCCCCAAACAGGCCTCAACCCATCCGATGACCAACCCCGCCCCCTCGCGTGAAGAACGCCTCGCCGCCAAGCTGCGCGAGAACCTGCGCCGCCGCAAAACGCAAGCGCGGGAGCACTCTGGCGCGCAGAAGGCCGCTCCGCCAAACACCGCGCCCCCAAATACCGCGCTCAAAGAACAGCACCCCGCTCTTCCCAAAACCCCGCCGGAAAGCTAGGGGCCAATAGAGAGAGGGGCGCGCCCGCATGGCGCATCCCCCGCCCGCGTCACGCCCAAGCCTGCAGAGGAGCCTGCCACCTTGCCTCGCCTCATTCTCGTCCGTCATGGTCAGAGCCAGTGGAATCTGGAGAATCGCTTCACCGGCTGGTGGGATGTCGATCTCACGGCCAAGGGCGAGGAAGAGGCGCGCGCCGCCGGGCATCTGCTGAAGGAAAAGGGCCTGCTGCCCAGCCTCGCCTTCACCTCGCTGCAAACCCGCGCGATTCGGACGCTGCATTTCGCGCTCGAGACGGCGGGGCGCCTGTGGATCCCCGAAGTGAAGGACTGGCGGCTGAACGAGCGCCATTATGGCGGCCTCACCGGATTGGACAAAGCCGAGACGGCCGCCAAGCATGGCGACGATCAGGTGAAGATCTGGCGCCGCAGCTTCGATATTCCGCCCCCGGTGCTCGATGCCGGCAGTGAATTCGATCTGGCCAGCGATCCGCGCTATGCCGGCATCGCCATCCCCAATACCGAGAGCCTGAAAGACACCATCGCCCGCGTGCTGCCGTTCTACGAGAGCACCATCGCCCCCGCGCTGAAGGCGGGCGAAGTGGTGCTGGTGGCGGCGCATGGCAATTCGCTGCGCGCGCTGGTGAAGCATCTCTCGGGCATTTCCGATGCCGAGATCACCGGCCTCGAAATCCCCACCGGCCAGCCGATCATTTACGAGCTCGACAGCCATCTCGCGGCAATCGACCGCTATTACCTCCAGGAGCGCTGAACCCATGCCAAACCGTCCCGGAGCGCGCGTCGCCATCGTCATGGGTAGCCAGTCTGATTGGGCGACCATGAAAAAGGCCGCCGAGATTCTCACCCAGCTTGAGGTGGTGCACGATGTGCGGATCGTCTCGGCGCACCGCACGCCGGATCGTCTGGTGGCCTTCGCCAAGGGCGCGGCGGATGAAGGCTTTCAGGTGATCATCGCTGGCGCTGGCGGCGCGGCGCATCTGCCGGGCATGGTCGCCTCGATGAGCCATCTGCCGGTGCTCGGCGTTCCGATCCAGTCGAAGGCGCTGTCGGGGCAGGATTCGCTGCTATCGATCGTGCAGATGCCGGCGGGTGTGCCGGTCGGCACGCTGGCGATTGGCGAGCCCGGCGCGATCAACGCGGGGCTGCTGGCCGCCAAGATCCTCGGCCTGTCCGATCCCGCGCTGGCGGCCCGCGTTAAAGACTTCCGCACCGCGCAGACCGATGCGGTGACCGAACGCCCCGTAGACTGAGGCTTGGGCAAGGCGTGATACCACCGGGCGAAACTATCGGCATACTGGGCGGCGGCCAGCTGGGCCGGATGCTGGCGATGGCGGCGGCGCAACTCGGCTATCGCTGCCACATCTTCGCGCCCGAGCCCGACAGCATCGCCGCCGAGGTTTCCGCCGCCTTCACCTGCGCCGCCTTCGACGATGCCCCGGCGATGGCGCGCTTTGCCGCCGATTGCGCGGTGATCACCTACGAGTTCGAGAATGTGCCGGTGATGCCGCTGGCGGCGCTGGGAAATGTGCCGGTGCTGCCGCATCCGCGCGCGCTGGAAACGGGGCAGGATCGCCTGATCGAGAAGGGCTTTGTCGCTTCGCTGGGCGGGCGCACCGCGAAGTTTGCCCCGGTGGATCTGCCCGCCGATCTGGTTGCGGCGGTGGCGAAGGTCGGCGCGCCGGGCATCCTGAAAACGCGCCGCGATGGCTATGATGGCAAGGGCCAGTGGCGCATCGGCCCATCGGGTGATGTGCGCGGGCTCGATCTCCCCGCCAAGCCGCTGATCTACGAGGGTCTGGTGCGTTTTGCGGCGGAGTTTTCGGTGATCCTTGCTCGCGCGGCCAGTATCGATGGTGCCGATGATGACATCCGCTTCTGGGATAGCCCGCTCAACGAACACGAGGGCGGCATTCTTGCCCGCTCCAGCCTGCCCGCCCCGGATGTGGTGCTCTCGCAAGTGGATGCGGCGCGCGATCTCGCCGCCAAGGTGGCGCGCGCGCTCGATTACGTCGGGGTGCTGACCTGCGAATTCTTCGCCACCGCCGATGGCCCGGTGTTCAACGAAATCGCGCCCCGCGTGCATAATTCGGGCCACTGGACCATCGAGGGCGCGATCACCAGCCAGTTCGAGAACCACATCCGCGCCATCTGCGGCCTGCCGCTGGGCGATACCGCCATGAAGGCACGGCGCGTGGAAATGCGAAACATCATCGGCGATGCGGCAGAAGATTGGGCGCAAATCCTCGCCGATCCGGCCAATCATCTGCATCTCTATGGCAAGGGCGCGATCCGCCCCGGCCGCAAGATGGGCCATGTGACGCGACTCACGCTGGCATGAACCCCCCTGGCATGAGCGATGTGGTGCTGATTGTGGCGGTGGCGGCGAATGGCGTGATCGGCAGCGAGGGAAAGCTGCCGTGGCACATTCCGGCAGACCTCCGGCATTTCAAGGCGCTCACCATGGGCCAAGATGGTTTAGGCAGGCCGATGGTGATGGGCCGCAAGACCTTCGAATCACTGCCCGGATTGCTGCCCGGCCGCCGCCATATCGTGCTCACCCGCGACACGCGCTGGCAGGCAAACGGGGCCGAGGTGGCGCATAGCCTCGATGCCGCGCTGACGCTCGCCGGTGCGGGCGAAATATGCGTGGTGGGCGGAGCGGAAATCTACGCTCTCGCCCTGCCCCGCGCCACCCGCATCGAATTGACGCGAGTCAACGCCGAGGTGCCGGGCGATACCCATATGCCGCCACTGGGGCCCGATTGGCGCGAAGTGGCCCGCGAAGAGCACAGGGCGGAGGGCACCAGCCCCGGCTTCGCTTTCGTCACGCTCACCCGCAGCCTATAGGCATGCCCAAGATGATTCGCCTCGATTCCCGTCAGCCCATTCCGTCCGAACTGCGCGGCGCGATCATCGCGTTGGGCAATTTCGATGGCTTTCATCGCGGCCATCAGGCCGTGGTGGGCGAGGCGCTGGCCTGGGCCCGCGCCGAGGGGCGGCCCGCCATCGTCGCCACCTTCGATCCGCATCCGGTGCGCTTTTTCCAGCCCGACGCCCCGCCCTTCCGCCTCACCACCCTCGACCAGCGGCAGGAATTGTTCGCGCAGGCCGGGGCCGACGCCATGCTGGTGTTCCACTTCGACGCCGAAATGGCCGCCACCTCCGCCGACGACTGGGTTTCGCAGGTCATCGGCCAGCGCGCGGGCGCGGCGGGCGTGGTCACCGGCAATGATTTCACCTTCGGCAAGGGCCGGAGCGGCAATGTCGCCCTGCTCCACGAGCATGGCGCAAGGCTCGGCATCGCGGCGCGCACCGTGGGCCCGGTGCTCGATGGCAGCACCCCCGTCTCCTCCAGCCGCATCCGCGAGGCGCTGGTGGCCGGCGATTGCGCCGAAGCCACCCGCCTGCTCACCCGCCCCTTCGCCATCCGCGCCACCGTTCAACACGGTGCCAAGCTCGGCCGCACCATCGGCTTTCCCACCGCCAACCTCGCGCTCGGCCATTATCTGCGCCCACGCTATGGCATCTATGCGGTGAGTGCCAAAATACCGGGAAATGGCCTGCCCGACGGCACCCTGCTGGGCGGCGCGGCGAATATCGGCATCCGCCCCAGTTTCGATCCGCCGATAGAGCTGCTGGAGCCGTTCTTCTTCGATTTCTCCGGCGATCTGTATGGCGTTGAGATCGAGGTGGCCCTGCACCAGTTCCTGCGCCCCGAGGCCAAATACGATTCTCTCGACGCCCTCACCGCCCAAATCGCGCAGGATTGTCAGGATTCGCGGACGGCGTTGATAGGGCTGGTTTGAGGGTTAAGATGCGAGGGGGTTACCCCCTCGCGCTCCCCATACTTGTCATCGTTGCGCGCCGCTCACCCTCAGCGCTAGGCCGCCGCGCGGAATTGCACGACGCCGAGATGGTGCGCCAAGGCAGACAGTTCCGGGAGCGCGAGGGGATAATCCCCTCGCATCTACCCCCTAAGCCCATTTGCGCTAACCCGCCTCGCCCGCTAAGGCCCGCAGGCCATGACTGAACAACGCGATTTCCGTAGCACCGTCTTCCTGCCGAAGACTGATTTCCCCATGAAGGCTGGCTTGCCGCAAAAGGAGCCGGGCATCCTTGCGCGCTGGCAGGAGATGGATCTCTATCGCCGCCTGCGCGAGGCCCGCGAAGGCCGCGAGAAGTTCATCCTCCACGATGGCCCGCCCTATGCCAATGGCAACATCCATGTGGGCCACGCGCTCAATCACATCCTGAAGGACATGATCGTCCGCACCCAATCGCTGCTGGGCAAGGATGCGCCCTATGTGCCCGGCTGGGATTGCCATGGCCTGCCGATCGAGTGGAAGGTCGAGGAGGAATACCGCAAGAAAAAGCGCAACAAGGACGAGGTTCCCCCGAAGGAATTCCGCGCCGAGTGCCGCGCCTATGCGCAGACCTGGGTCAATGCCCAGCGCGAGCAGCTGAAGCGCCTTGGCGTCAACGCCGACTGGGACCACCCCTACCTCACCATGGATTCCGCCGCCGAGGGGGCGATTGTCGCCGAGCTGATGAAGTTCGCGGAAAGCGGCCAGCTCTATCGCGGGGCCAAGCCGGTGATGTGGAGCCCGGTGGAAAAGACCGCGCTGGCCGAGGCCGAGGTGGAATATGAGGATATTGTCTCCACCCAGATCGATGTGGCGTTCGAGATTATCGATTCGCCGATTGCCGAGCTGATCGGCGCCTACGCGGTGATCTGGACGACGACGCCGTGGACCATCCCGACCAATCAGGCCTTGGCCTATGGGCCGGAGGTTGAGTATGTGCTGGTCGATTTCACCTCAAACGGCGTTGTTAGCTTGGCTAGCAGGGGTTTATCAGATGCCGAGAAGTCAGAGATTCTTCAGAATTTAGCTAATGAAGTAGAACGTTTGGCCGGACGATATCTTGTCGCAGTGCCATTGTTTGAAAAGTTTATTAGTCGTTTCGATCCACGCTGTTGTTATGAGACTAGCGAGGTTTGGCGCGGCAAAGGCTCCGACCTCGTCGGCACCCTCGCCCGCCACCCGATGCACGCGCTAGGCGGCTTCTTCGCCGCGCCGCGCCCGTTCCTCCCCGGTGATTTCGTCACCACCGATTCGGGCACCGGCCTCGTCCACATGGCGCCCGATCATGGCGAGGATGACTTCGCGTTGTGCCGGGAATGGGCCCCGAAGCTTGGCACCCCGGAACTCCCCCTCGCGCCCGTGTTCGCCGTGGAGGGCGATGGCAAGTATCGCGCCGACTGGCCGTGGCTGGGCGGCGAAGGCAGCGTCATCAACCCCAGGTTCAACGCCCCCGATGGCCCGATCCTCACCGCGCTGCGTGAAGCGGGCGGCCTGCTGGCGGCCAGCGCCGACTACAAGCACTCCTACCCCCACTCGTGGCGCTCGAAGGCCAAGGTGATCTATCGCTGCACCCCGCAGTGGTTCGTGCCGATGGATCTGGAGCGCGCCGATGGCACGACCCTGCGCGAAACCGCCCTCACCGCCATCACCAACACCCGCTGGGTGCCCGAAAAGGGCGAGAACCGCATCCGCTCGATGGTGGAAGGCCGCCCGGATTGGGTGCTCTCCCGCCAGCGCGCCTGGGGCGTGCCGATCACGCTGTTCGTCCACCGCGCCTCTGGGCAATACCTCGTTGATCCCGCAGTCAATGCCCGCATCATCGCCGCCATCGCGGCGGAGGGTGTGGACGCCTGGGAAGAATCCCGCGCGCAGGAATACCTCGGCCCCGACTACGACGCGGCGGACTACGAGCGCGTCGCCGACATCCTCGATGTGTGGTTCGATTCGGGCAGCACCCACGCCTTCGTGCTGGAGAGCGGCCGCTGGCCCGATCTCGTCCGGCCCGAAGGCTATGAAGGCCCGCTCGCCGATCTCTACCTCGAAGGCACCGACCAGCATCGCGGCTGGTTCCAGTCCTCGCTGCTGGAGAGCTGCGCCACACGCGGCCGCGCGCCCTACAAGGCGGTGCTGACCCACGGCTTCACCATGGACGCCAAGGGCATGAAAATGTCCAAATCGCTGGGCAACACCGTCGATCCGCTGAAGGTGATGGAGACCTATGGCGCGGATATCATCCGCCTGTGGGCGCTTTCGGTGGACTACACCGAGGATCACCGCATCGGCGATGAAATCCTGAAAGGCGTGGCCGATCAGTATCGCAAGCTGCGGAACTCGTTCCGCTATCTGCTGGGCGCTTTGGACGGCTTTACCGAGGCCGAGCGGGTGCCGGTGAGCGAGATGCCCGAGCTGGAGCGTTACGTGCTGGCGCTGCTGGCGCGGCTGGATGGTAAACTGAGGGCTATCGTTAGCCGCACCGATGCGGTCGGCAACGAAAACCCCGACTGGTGCAACTTCAACCTGTATACGCGTCTGCTGGTAGACTTCTGCAACGAGGACCTCTCGGCCTTCTTCTTCGATATCCGCAAAGACAGCCTCTATTGCGACGCCGCCGACGACCCCAAGCGCATGGCCTATCGTAGCGTGCTGGATACGCTGTTCCACGCGCTGATCCGCTACGCCGCGCCGGTGCTGGTGTTCACGGCGGAAGAGGTGTGGGGCACGAGGTTCCCCGAGGGCGGCAGTGTGCATCTGCTGGAGTGGCCGGTCATTCACTCGGACAGCAACCTTACTGCAAACTATACCGACAACATGGTATCCTTTGAACAATCTATATTCACAAAGTGGGAACACATTCGCCAAGCGCGTGATACGATCTTGAAAGAGATCGAGCCCATGCGGCGGAACAAGGAACTGGGTTCCAGTCTGGAAGCCAACGTCGTTTATCCTTTTTTTAGCCTTAGCTTGTCATCGGATGACTTCGCAGAAGTCTGCATCGTCTCGCAGGTCAGAGACGAGAAGACCGGAGGAGTCACCCGCACCACCCACCACAAATGCGGCCGCTGCTGGCGTCACCTCCCCGAGGTCTCGGAAGACGGCGCGCTGTGTGGCCGCTGCGAGAGTGTCGTCGCCCAGATCGACGCCGCATGAGCGCCCCCACCCCCAGCCGCGCCCGCCTCGCCGGTTTTGGCCTTGCCGCGCTGATCCTTGCCGCCGATCAGGCGGTGAAATGGCTGATGCTCGGGCCGCTGCATCTGGCGGAGATCGGCCAGATCGTGCTCGCGCCGGTGTTCAACCTCACCTTTGCCGGCAATCCCGGCGTGTCGCTATCGCTGCTGCCCGCCGGATCGGAAGCGGGCCGCTGGGGCTTGGTGGCGCTGACGGGGGCCATCGCGCTCGCCGTGCTGGTGTGGCTGTGGCGCGAGCGCAGCGTGGGCGATGCCCTGCCGCTCGGCCTCGTGCTGGGGGGCGCGCTGGGCAATATCGTTGATCGCGTCACCTTTGGCTTCGTGGTGGATTACGCCGATCTGCACTTTGGCGCGTTCCGCCCGTTCCTCGTGTTCAACCTTGCCGATGTGGCGATCTCGCTGGGCGTGGTGATTATCCTTGCCCGTTCGTTCCTTTCGCGCGAAAAGCGCCCGACGCCGGAAACACCCCCGGCTACAACCGCTCCGGAGAGCCGACTTGATGCGTAAAATCACCCGCCCCGTTCTGGCTATCGTTCTGGCCAGCAGTGCCACCCTCGCATTGTCGGGCTGCGGGCCGAGCGGGCTGTTCAACCGGGTGCGGCCCGATGAATTCGCCGTGCAGCGCCAGCCCCCGCTGGTGGTGCCGCCCGATTTCGCGCTGACCCCGCCGCAGCCCGGCGCGCCCCGCCCCTCCAGCCGCAGCGCCCAGCAGCAGACGCTCGACGTGCTGTTTGGCGGCCCATCGCCGCGCAGCAGCGTGGAGCAATCGGCGGCAAGCCACGCCGGCACCCCCGAAGCCAGCATCCGCTCCACCGTGGCCGATCCCAAAACCAGCACCGCCAACAAAAGCGATGTCACCCGCGATATCCTCAACGCCCCCTCGGGCGATGGCCGCGAGGCGCAGGCGCATACTGGGAACTAAGGGATTTTAAGGGGTTAGTTCTGGGGGTGTTACACCCCCAGACCCCCATTACGGTCTGGGTTAGCGCCCGATCTCAGCCATGGGCCATGCCGCGAAGCGGCTATAATAGCCTGCGGCGCGGCAAACTCGCGCCAAGGCTGAACCGGCACACAACGATGACAGTATCGGGGTGCAGGGGGTCACCCCCTGCAAACTTCCCCTAAAACCACCCTCACCCCTCTTCCGGCACCCTCGCCACCGCCCTGATCGCCAGCCGCTCGATCCTTCGGCCATCCATTTCGATCACCTCGAAGTGCCAGTTCTGATCGGTAAAGGCATCGCCCACGTCGGGCAGGCGCTTCAGCACCGAGAGGACATAGCCCGCGGCGGTGGCATAATCGCGCGTGTCGGGCAGATCGAGATCGAGCCGCTCGGCCAGCGCGTCGGCGGGCAGCGCGCCCGAGACCAGCAGCGTGCCATCCGCGCCTTCCTCGATCATCGGCGCATCGCCCTCGTCCTGATGGCTGACGAAATTGCCGACGATGGCCGCCAGCAGATCGGCCGGGGTGACGATGCCCTCGAGGTGGCCATATTCATCGTGCACCAGCCCCATGGAAACGCCCGATTGCTGCAGTATCCGCAGCGCTTCCATCGCATCAAGCTGATCGGGGATGATCTCGGCCTTGCGCAGCAGCGGGGCGATGCGCGGGCTTTGACCGGCCAGCAGCGCCGCCAGCAGCTCGCGCACCTTGACCACGCCGATGATGGTATCGCTCGATCCATCCTCCGCCACGGCGAGCAGCGAATGCGGCGTATCGGCGATGCGCGCGCGGATTTCGGCCTCGTCGGCGCTGGCCTCGATCCAGTCGACCTCGGTGCGGGGGGTCATCAGCTCGCGCACGGGGCGATCGGCGAGGCGCATGATGCCGCTGATCATGGCCCGCTCGTCCTCCTCGATCACGCCCGAGCGGCTGGCCTCGTGCATGATCAGATGCAATTCCTCGGCGGTGACCTGCGGGCGCGCAATGCCCCGCGCGCCCAGCAGCCGCAGCAGCAGATCGCTGGAGCAATCGAGTAGCCACACCAGCGGCCCGGCAATGCGCGCCAACACCGCCATCGGCCGCGCGGCAACAATGGCGATAGGCTCGGGCCGACCCAGCGCCAGCCGCTTGGGCACCAGCTCGCCCACCACGATATTGAGATAGGTGGTGGCGGCAATGGCAATGGCAAAGCCCGCCCCCGGTGCCCATTTGACCGGCAGGCCGAGCAATGCCAGCCGCTGGCCAATCGGCTCACCCAGATTGACCCCGGAATAAGCGCCCGCAATAATGCCGACCAGCGTGATCCCCGATTGCACGGTAGAGAGAAAACGCCCCGGATTCTCGGACAACACCAGCGCCAGCGCCGCGCCACGGGTGCCGCGCTCGGCAGCGGCGCGCAGGCGGGAGGAGCGCGAGGAGATGATCGCCAGCTCCGACATCGCAAAAAGGCCGTTGAGCACGATCAGGCCCGCGATCACCGCCACGTCGATCCAGGGAAAAGGTTTCACAACGCGGCTCTAGCAGCTTTGCGCCGCAAGGCGAAGGGGGCGCGTGGCATGCTGTCATAAACTGGCGGTTCATAATCGCGGGTGAAAGATTGTTTCCACGCTTTTCCTCATGATAGTCTTAACCCATCGCACATCGGGAGCCCGCGCCATGCCCAACACCTCCTCCCCAGCCCGCCCCATCATCGCCGGCGTTGCCGCCCTCTCGCTGCTGACGGCAGGCTGCGTCACCGATCCCAACACCGGGCACCGCCACGTCTCGCGCGCCGCCATCGGCATCGGCGTGGGCGTGGCCAGCGGCATCCTGCTGGGCGGCGTGATCGGCGGCGCGGGCGGACGCATCATCGGCGCGGGCATCGGCGGGATCGTCGGCGGATCGATCGGCTACACCATGGACAAGCAATTTACCCAGCTCCAGGAAAAGACCGAGGGCTCCGGCGTTTCCATCACCAAGGTGGATGACAACAAGGCCATCCTCGTCAGTATGCCAGCGGGCGTCACCTTCGACAGCGATTCCTATATGCTCCGCCCCGAATTCCGCCCAACGCTGGACCAGATCGCCCAAAGCCTGCGCGACTATCCCAACAGCCTCGTCGATGTATACGGCCACACCGATTCCAGCGGCACGCCCGCGCATAATCAGGTGCTCTCGGAAAACCGCGCCCGCACCGTGAGCGACTACCTCACCACGCTGGGCGTCTCACCCATGCGGCTGCGCGCCCAAGGCTTCGCCGCCACGCTACCCGTGGCCGACAACGCCACACCGGAAGGCCGCGCCCGCAATCGACGGGTGGAAATCAAGATCGTGCCGATTAGCGAGGATCAGGTGCGGGCGGCTAAGGAAGCCTCGGGAGGGCAGTGAGTTTGAAGGGGTAAAAGGGGGTTAGACTTGGGGGTGTTACACCCCCAAACCCCCATGACTGTCCTGCTCAGCGCATCTCCTGCGATGTCGCGCCATGCCGCGCAGCTGCCTTATAGCCTGCGGCGCTGCAGCGTTGCGCTATAGCTGAACTGACGCGCGAGGCCGACAGTATTGGGGTGCAGGGGGGTAACCCCCCTGCGACTCTAATCCTACCCACTACCCCCTCAAGCCAACCGCTTCGCCCTTTCCGCAAGCCGCGCCACCGCCGCATCGTGGATCGCGGGCGCGCTCACCAGCAGGCCGAAGGCGCGGGGGTCGTGCTTGTTGTAGTTGAGCGACCCGCCGAAAGCGTCCGTCACCGCCGCGCCAGCCTCACGGGCGATCAGCGCCGCCGCGCCGATGTCCCATTCATAGCCCCAGCGCAGCGTGGCGAGCAGATCGGCCTCGTCCGCCGCCACCATGGCGATGCGCAACGCGATGGAATTGGGCTGATCGACCGGGGTGAGATCGGCGTCCTCGGTGCCGAGCTGCCTGGACGACACCCGCGCGCCGGGCAGGGCCTGCCGCTGGCTGGCCACCAGCCGAGTGCCGTTGCGCCAGCTGCCCTGCCCGGCCTCGCCATGCCAGAACTCGCCGCGCGCCGGGGCACAGAGCAGGCCCAGCAATGGTCGCCCGGTGTTAATCAGCGCCACCGACACCGCCCAGCCGGGCCGCCCATGGATATAATCGCGGGTGCCATCGATGGGATCGACCAGCCAGATGAGATCGCGCTGGCGCTGGGTGGGGTCGTCCGCCGTCTCTTCCGACAGCCAGCCGGCGGCGGGCAGCAGCTTGCCCAGCTCGACGCGCAGGAAATCGTCCACCGCCAGATCGGCGGCGCTGACCGGGTTGTTCGGCGATTTGTCCCACACATCGAGCGCCGCGCTGGCCGAATCGCCCGGCCAGCTTGCCATGGCGATGGCCCCCGCCTCGCGGACAATGGCGTGCAGCCGCGCGCGATCGATCATGCGGCGGATCCTTTCTCGGGCGGCATTTGCGGCATTGGCGGGCGAAACCTCCTTTGTTGCGAGTCACTCGCAAACTATGAGAACATTTTTGTGCTTGCGCCTCTTTCCAAGGCTTTTCAAGCCATCGCGGATCGCATATGCCGCGTCGCACAATTAGCCCCGAAGGGGCGCAACCGAAAGCTCCTCCCCATGAACATCCATGAGTATCAGGCCAAGGAACTCCTCGCCAAGTTTGGCGTTGCCATCCCCGCCGGCGTTGCCGCCTTCACCGTGGAAGAGGCTGTGGCCGCCGCGAAGACGCTGCCCGGGCCGCTCTATGTGGTGAAGGCGCAGATCCATGCCGGTGGCCGTGGCAAGGGCAAGTTCGTGGAGCTGCCCGCCGATGCCAAGGGCGGTGTGCGCCTCTCCAAAAGCCTCGCCGATGTGGAAGCCAACGCCAAGGAAATGCTCGGCAACACGCTGGTCACCATCCAGACCGGCCCCGCGGGCAAGCAGGTCAACCGCCTGTATGTGACCGACGGCGTCGACATCGCCAAGGAATACTACCTGTCGATGCTGGTCGATCGCGCCAGCGGCCGCATCGCGGTGATCGCCTCCACCGAGGGCGGCATGGACATCGAGGAAGTCGCGCACAGCACGCCCGAGAAAATCACCACCATCACCATCGACCCGGCGCAGGGCTTCATGCCGCATCATGGCCGCGCGGTGGCCTTCGCGCTGAAGCTGAAGGGCGACCTCAACAAGCAGTGCCAGGTTCTGGTCAAGCAGGTTTACGACGCCTTCGTCGCGCTCGACGCCTCGATGCTGGAAATCAATCCGCTGGTCGAGGACAAGGCCGGCCAGCTGCTGGTGCTCGACACCAAGATGAGCTTCGATTCGAACGCGCTCTATCGCCACCCCGACGTCGTGGCCCTGCGCGACGAGACCGAGGAAGACCCCGCCGAGATCGAGGCCAGCAAGTATGACCTCGCCTACATCAAGCTCGATGGCGACATCGGCTGCATGGTCAATGGCGCGGGCCTCGCCATGGCGACGATGGACATCATCAAGCTCAACGGCATGTTCCCCGCCAACTTCCTCGACGTCGGCGGCGGCGCCACCAAGGAGAAGGTGACGGCAGCCTTCAAGATCATCCTCTCCGACCCGGCGGTGAAGGGCATTCTCGTCAACATCTTTGGCGGCATCATGAAGTGCGACATCATCGCCGAGGGCATCGTCGCCGCGGCGAAGGAAGTGAACCTCTCGGTGCCGCTGGTGGTGCGCCTCGAGGGCACCAACGTCGCACTGGGCAAGGAAATCATGGCCAATTCGGGCCTGCCGATCATCTCCGCCGACGATCTGGGCGATGCCGCCGCGAAGATCGTGGCCGAGGTGAAGAAGATCGCCGGCTGATTTAGCCACCGGTTCGGCCTGTCACAGGGCTAAACTGGTAAACAAGGTTACTTATTTTTAAGCCCCGGGGCGCTCAGGCGCTTCCGGGGCTTGACCTTGTCCGCCCTTGGGGCAAAGGAACAAGCGAATCGCATAATCTTTCGGCTGAATACCCGCCGACGCGGCAGAGGAAGGGCTTGGGGCCAATGAAGATCGTCGTACCAGTGAAGCGCGTGCTAGATTACAACGTGAAGCCTCGGGTGAAGGCGGACGGTTCTGGTGTTGATCTTGCGAACGTCAAGATGAGCATGAACCCGTTCGAC
>Ga0007882_10000522_pt1 | contig 22675 bp, 17 predicted proteins | sample CryBogCBH12Aug01_FD_71195 | JGI IMG/M metagenome (GOLD analysis project Ga0007882, IMG submission 71195) | Freshwater microbial communities from Crystal Bog, Wisconsin, USA - CBH12Aug09.1 | ecosystem: Environmental > Aquatic > Freshwater > Lake | place: Crystal Bog, Wisconsin, USA | collected... | reverse complement strand
CCGCCGTACCCGCCAGCATTTCCAGTAACATCCGGTTCTTTTGCCTGCCTGTCAGGGCTGTTTTTTCGTACAACAAATCCAAAGCTTGCTTGATAATTTCTGGCGTATTCAATTGGGTGGCTTCATGTATGGCGGCTATTTTTTGTTGATAGCTGTCGTCGATTTGGGTATTAATTTGCATGGATCACCTATGGGGTAGACAGGATATTTTATAGGCTATAATAAAGCCATTATTAATCAAAGGCTAAACATAATGTCTTAAAATTTGGTTTAGTTAAAATAATCTCTCCATTATGGTCTAGCCACCGACAACAATCCGCAACCGAATGCTTTGGCTGGGCCAATGCCCTGCACAATCGCCTTCTTGAAAGCTTCCGCATCCGTTACCGTAAAAATGCCATCAAATAACACTGGCTGGATTTTACCGCTACGGCCTTCTTTGGCTTTGCGGAAATACAACACGGGTTCTGGCTGTACGATTAGCGTTTCCAATTGGGCAAAGGCTTGTAGCTTGCGTTCCAACCAAGCCTGTTGCTGTTCTTCGCGTAACAGCGGCACACGCACGGTTTTGGTAAAGGTTTTGCCCTTTTTCTCAACGAAGCCTTTACTATTGTCTTTAATCGTTTTGATAGGGTTTGCGCGTAGCCTAAACCGCAACCGTTGGTTGTTTGGAATGTTCAAAGCAAATTCACGCGGAGCAGCCAGCAAAATGGGGCTTTGTTCCATGCTTTGCGGTTGTAGTGAGGATTGCATGAGTACCTGCGCCCCACCCCCTGTTTGCTGTTGTTCAACACGGAACAAAAAAACCCGCTCAGCTTCTTCGTGTCCCGGAAATAATCGCCACAACGCCTGATGAAACTGGTAAGGGTTTTTTGCTTGCGCCCAAGGTATATGGATTTTACTCAGGAACATGTTCGCCCCCTGCGCCCAAGACATTGATTATTCTGTTGTTAAATTGCCGCACGGTTACAGCAAACAAGGGTTGGTCACGCACCATCATCGGCGTACCGCCAGCCAATTTATGTTCGCTGTAGAGCGTTCCGTGATAAGGCGCAATCTGGCTTAAAGCAGTTTGGGCATTTTCCGCACTGACCACGGCTTCAAACAATGGGCTTTGAATGGGGCAAGAACGCCGTCCTAAAAACGGCGTGTAAACAGGCTTTTGGATGGCTTGTTTAACCCTCTCCAGATCATAATCAGCCTTTTCAGTGAATTCCAGTGCCAAGGTAAATTCGGCATCGCAGAGATATTCGCGCCGCGACACAATGGCTTCCGGCCTTGGCTTGCCATCGACTTTTCTGGCGTGTTGCACGGTATGGAAGTCAGTGATTTTTTGCATCGAGATAGGCGGTTTAACTGCCGATTTTTCCCGTTGGGCAATCTTGCGTTTATTTGCCCTGACAGTCAGTTGAAAGCTTTTGTCCAGTGCTTTTAACGCGTTTATATCTGCGCGTTCGATACCCACACACGCGCCTAACAAGCCCACTATCGCGCTACGGGTGGGGAATATTAAGCTGGGGCGATAATCTTCATAGGTGTGCCCACCCCAGGCTTGCATGGCACCTTGCAGTATAATGATGAGAAAATCTTGCATGGGTTATGCCTTGCCGTCTTTTTGTAGCCATTGTTCCAGCCCGGCTAAGGTTTTCTTGCGTTGATCTTGTAAAGCGCAGTCTTCAATACTGAAAAAGCCCGTCGCATCTTGCAATCCGTAACCGTCATAAATCCTGTTTTTATAGTCACAGAAGGCGTGGATTGACGGTTTGCGAAAACCACCGCTTTTGCCTCTGATGACAGGTTCTTCAAAGGCGTTAGCTAAGGAAATAGGCATATCGCTCAATGAAACTAGGGCAAAGTCCGTTGGATTAAACGCGGCAAAGCTGTTTTGCTTGGCAGATGGGACGGTAGTCGCCAGCAAATGTAAAAAATGCTTGGCAATTTCCAATGCCCGCGCACGATCAACACTCAGATTCTTTTGCAACAGCGAGAGGTTAAGGCTGGCGTAACGGTAAAAAACACCTGCGCTGAACTCTTGGGTATCCAAGTGCCCTGAACCGGTTTCACCTGAATCTTGAATCAAATCATCAACCGCCGTAAACCAATCAATATCGCCATCGACAGTATGCGTGGTGATGGCATGGGCGACCGCCATTGCACCGTCAACGCTGGTCATCAAACCACTGGTTGCCATTCGTCCGAACAGGGCGATGTCCACTGCGGAAGCTAAGGCGTTTTTGACCGTTTCGGCTTTTTCCTTCAATTGCTTTTCTATTTTTTTGCCAATGGCTTCATCCTTTAATTCTTCTAAGCTTTTCTTCTTTTTTTTCTGCTTATTGAAGGTGTCATCAAGTTTTTTTAGTTCATCCGCCAACAAGCCCTCTTCTTTAACTGCTTTAACGATACGGCAAATTTCCCTAATTTCATTGCTGACCCAAGGCGCAACGGCAATTTTTTTGCTGGCTTTTTTGGTATCTCCTTTTTCAACCGACTCATCGTTTTCTTCGTCTGCGGCATCTGCTTCAACCTCTCCGGTGGTCGCTTTAGCTGTTTTCACAAAGCGGTCAATTGCTTCGGTAACAAAGGCAGGTTCAAATTCATCGCCAAATTCTTCGATAAATTTCTCGTTCAGTTTGCTTAATTCACGGGTTCGGATGGATGGTTCGCCCAAATTTTGCAGCCAATAATTGGGGCTATGTTCTGGCAAGCGGGGCTTGCGCATTTCCCGCTTTAGGCTCTGACTGGAAATCCGCACCCGCCGCGTGCCGCCAAATACGGCGGTTTTTTGCATACCCATGTCATCACGGTTTAGGCATGAGGAGTTGTGGGAAATCAGGATATGGTAGTTGACGAAGTTTTTATCAGACATGTTGGATTCCTTGGGTTTGTAATAAGTCATGCAGAAATTCAGGAGCCAAATCAGCACCGTTAGGCCAGACGATGGTGTCAAGTTCGGTATCGACTTTGACTTGGCTAAACAGCTTGACATCTTTGAGGGGTTCAAACACAGTTCCCCATAGTTCTTTGCTTAAATCGACTGCACCTTCCGTGTCGTCGTTAAACTTGAGCCAGAGTTGGTAATCTTTAAGGTGCTTAGCATCGGTAACATGTAAAGCCATGGTGTTTACTCCAATGGGTCTATGGGTTTTAAAGGCTCGCGGCGTTGGCAGCAACGCCAATTGTCCAGTAATTCTTCCTGATGCAAATCTAGCCATTCCAGCACATGTTTTAACGCCCGCTTGGGGAACTTTCCTTCGAAAATGCCACCATCAATGGTGACGATGATTTCATAATCGCCGTATTTGGCGTGGAAGTGTGGCGGGCTATGATCCGACCAATACATGGTAATGATGATGCCCAAAAAGCGGCTGATGATGGGCATGGTCAGCCTTCTAGGATTTCTTGGTTTTGCGAAGACGCGGATAAATAGAAATCCTGCATTAAGCGGCGTTTACTGCTTTCGCTTTTCTCCTTGGTTTTCCCCCACAAAAACAGCATTTCGCCGAAGGCACACCAATCAATGGCAGCATAAGGTTTGATTTGCTGTAATAGTCTGCGAAGTTGGGTTAAATCATTGGGATATTCAGAACGCACCACTAAAAACAATCGCCGTTCACTAATCCTTATGTCTTTCAATAAAGTGCCGATTTTTTTACTGTGGTTTCGTTTGCTATCTACAAACGGCAAAAAATAAACGACCCTAGCGGCTTGTGTAATGTTATTACAAAAAACAGTACCCTGAATCAGTCGATAAAATGCCGGATTAGTCTGTAAATCATTGGCTTCAACCTCGCGCCGAATTGATGCTTGTTCGCCGTTGCTTAGCGAATCGTACTTTTTAAGTAATTCCAAATAATCACAATCTTGTGGCTTACTCATGCTTTACCTCAATTGCTTTAAGATTTCTGTTTAACATAGCTCGACTTTCAATAATAGCCTGTAGCATTTTTGGTTCGTGTTCATAAGGATGCATAATCTGTTCAAAAATGTTCCGCGCTAAACCAGCAAATTGCTTTTGATATATCGAAAAATCTTCATCCCACGTCATTTTCCTTAAGACACTGTGCATCAGGCTTTCTGAATTCTCAAAATACGCTTGCTTGGCTTTGCTTTTAACGGCTTTTTTAAAGCCAGATTCTTTGGCTTTACGTTTGTCTTTATCTATAGCAATACAGGCAAACTCATTGACTGCCCATTCCAATTTTTTATACGTATTCAGCCCCATAAAAATCAGGCGGTCTATTTCTGCACTTCTATTTTCCCAGTCGGTGGCAAGGCTATAAGTTTCATGCTTGCGTCCAGCAAGGCTTTCCGCACTGCCGCCTTTGACATAGCCACCTATGGCCAATTTAATATTTTTGCCCCGCCAAGTGCTATCGTCTTGGTATTGCTGTACCACCAAAGCACAGCTAGTGCCTTCTTGTTGGGTATCGACCAGCTTTACTGGTGATTGGGTATAAAATAAACTCAGCATTTGCCCCCATAACGGCAAATCATTACGCGCGGAAAGGAACGGTTTTTCCTTGGCGTTGCCGGTCTTCAAACGCAACATGTCAATCGGTGTGTGCGGATGTTGCCAAAAGCCAGGCACACTGCACATGCCGGGGGTTTTGAAAAATCCAGTCGCCAAACCGTTTTTAACGTCCAATTTTATTTTGGCAGGTTGCCAAAATAGACCGCGTAGCAAGCCGATATGGATCGCGTCTTCTGGTTTATTGGAATGCGGCGCGACAACCCAAGTCGGCTGTTGAATTTCCGCATTTAATAATTCAGGGGCTGTTTCCAGCAAAAATGCTTTGCTGAGTACATTAGTCCAGATAGATTTCCTTAAATTATCGCTTAAAACCAAGGTGGTGAGTGGCATAGAGCCTTTTAAGCCTACCGAAAACGACGCGCCGCCCAAGCTAAAACCATTGGTTGCTTGTTGAAATAAAGCAATGGCAGCATCGCCTAAATGCACGAACTGAATTTCATCGGGGGTGTTGAAAAAACCATTAGATGACGCGCTGGTACTGGTTTTTTCAGGCAAGCCCACAAACAACTTCTGCAAAGAAGCCCAGTTTTTATTACCTTTTTCGGGAATTACACTGGCGGATTGCATGAATGGCGTTTGCCCATGGAGCAGATCAAACCACGCTATAAACGGCTGAATAGCTTGTTCATACTCTGCTTCGGATAGCGGTTCAAACCAGCGTTTTTTTAGTGATTTAGCATCTTCCGACATCAACACCACCTGCACCAAACAGACTAGCAGTTGCAAGGCCGCCAAATCCATATCATCACGCAAAGCTGCTATACGCCAGTCCTGTTCTTGTTGGTCGCATAAGAGTTGTTTTAAGGAAATCCGTTGCGGCGCGTTGTTTAACGATACGGGTATCCAGTTATCAATCAGTAAATTCATTTTTTCTCCAGCCTACACAGACGCATAAACAAGGGGATGTTTACGTGCCTTACGTTAATATCGAATAACAGCAACAAGAACAATGAGTAACGCCAAATCAACAAATCTATTGGGCGTAATTTGGCTTACCACACCTATCAGTTTTTCGACGTAGTTAATCATCCGGCTTCCTAAAAAAGTTAAGACGGGGAGATGATAGCACCAAAGCTGAGGAATAAAAATAAGTCTTTCTTTAGTTTTTAATAAATTTAAATCTATTGATTTTTGTAGTTATCTTATAAAATGAAAGCATTCCCCACACTTGTGGGGATGAACCGTCTTTTTTTAGTTTTTAGAAGCGGATTCTAAATTGTTCCCCACATCCGTGGGGGTTCGTAAGGAATGGCTATCGCAACCATTCCTTACGCTTTCGTTATCGTCAAGCCCGTTTCTCTATTGTAAGCAAGCGTCACTTTATCCAGCTTACTAAACCACTGTTCGTTTTCAAAAACCATCGGTAAAAGTCGCAGGCCTTTAGCATCTGCTTTGGGAAGTTGATCCTGCCATCGCTGAGACACAGCAACCGAATTTAAACTGATCTCTTGCCAATATTGCCATTTTTCTAAACCTTCCAAGTCAACGCCATCTAAGGAAAAGATTTTTCCTTGTTTTTTTATCACCAGAATAACGATCAAGCTCGTCTCGCCGTCACGCGTCAGAGATCCAGCCTTGTCGCTTTCATCGCTTTTAATTTCTTGTACTTTTCTGTTAACTATCATATTGGCAACCCTACGTTGATTACTGACGATTTCATCAATATATTTTTGGTAGGCAACTTCAACTGCTTCCGGTTCACCCCCCCAAGCATCTTCACAATAAACCCTTTCAATCCAATCCCGATAAGCGGTATAGTTTTTTAAATCTTCTTGATTTGATTTGAAGATAATTTCCTGATTTTTAAGAAACTGTTCTGTCCGCCACAACGCCCTTAAATTTTGGTAGACATAACGGGAATCGCCATAAACCGCTTCCGTGGTCGGTACAATCACCACACAGCACGGCTGTTCAAAACCGAGTGGTCGGTTGCGTGGATGTCGATGTAGCCGTCCCAAACGCTGAAACAATAAATCGACTGGGCAAAGCTGGGTTAACATCCAGTCAAAGCATAAATCGAGACTTTGCTCGACTACTTGTGTTGCCACCAAAATACGTCCGCCTACTGCTCGCTGCTCTTCGTCTTTGCAGTAATAACGGCTAATGTTTTGTTCTATTTGTTGGCGGTCGATAAATCGGAACCGCGAATGGAACAAATCAACGGGTATTCTCGTTAATTCGGCGAGTTGTTTAGCGATATACTGGGCATCAGCAACCAGATTACAGATCACAGCGACTTTAGCACCTTGTTCGGCAGCTTGGACTATTTTTTCCAGTTGTTCGGTAGTTAAAATAAGCTGGTCGGCTTGCCAGGTTTCAACACTAACCACACGTTCGGCAACCTGTTCGGATTCCGGCAATTCAAATGGAAGAACTTGATTGGCAGACGCATGGGTGACTAAAGGATAAGTTAGACTTTGCTGTTCAGACGTAACCCCCCAGCTTTGCAACAATTTAAATTTTTGATGATACGGCAAGGTTGCCGACAACAAAATGACGCTGCCGGCGGCTTGCTTTTGGCGTTCTAGCACTTTAGCCAATAATCCGTACATGTAAGCATCGTAAGCGTGGACTTCATCAACAATTAAAATACTTTTTTGAATACCGAAACCACGCACGAACTGATGGCGCACGGGCAATACCGATAATAAAACCTGGTCTATGGTGCAAACGCCAATTTGTCCTAGAAACGTCCGTTTTTTGCTCGCCCCCAGCCATTCTGAGCATTGCACACCGGCCTCTTCCGTGCCTTGGGCGGTTAGTCGGCTATTTGCTAGAATTTTTTCAAAATCAGAGTTCAATTTACTTTTGCCATGCGCCAAAACCACATTCGCGCCACCCGTGAACAATTTGTCGGCAACGTCTTGTAAACGCTTTAACATGGCATTGGCTGTAGCTTGGGTAGGTAGTGCGAAGATAATGCTGCCACCAAAACTAGGTTCAGACGTCAATAACTTGGCGGCATACGCTAACGCGGTTTCGGTTTTGCCTGAACCCGTGGGGGCTTCAATCAGCGTTAAGCCCCGGGCAAGCGGGAATTGCTCGACCAGTGTTTGCACCCCTCGTGGATTATAATCAGGGAATAACGCCGCCATACCGCCTTGGCCTTTCACTTTTGCCAATAGGCCGAAGGTATTTAGGGCTTTGGCGGCGAAGGGTAATCGTGAATCAAAATAGGCTTGTAAATCGGGTTGTATGGTTAATTGATAGGGGAAATATTCCGTTGCTGAGCCTATCCAGTCGCAGATACTACAAAATCCAGCCAGCATAATTGGAACGTTTTCCGGTATATCGTCAAACCCCAAGCCAACAGGTTTCAAAAAAAGCTGTTCTAGGGTTTGCACCCATTTGATACGGGCTTGTTGGTCTTGCTGCTTTATTTCTTCGCTGGTTGATGGTCTAATAATTAATGATTGGTTATCAGGAATACGCCCGTGGTGTCCAGCCACCTCCTTCATCCAGCCCATGGTTTTCTCTTCAAAAAAATCACTGAAACCATAATCCATAAATTCATTTTCAAACCATCCATAGCCATTACTGCCGTGATCGTATGGAGCGTTATAATCGAATTTCACTTTAATCAGGGCATAGTTTTCTGGCTGCAATTGCCTGATTGCTTCCGATGATTTCATCTGAAAACGAATATCCAGTTTGCCTAAATCGTGTAGGCAGACAAAAAACATCAGCCAAGCCTTGGTTTTGGCCTCTGTATCCTGTTGCGTGGATTGAGTAAATTGTTGACGCAGAGAAGGACTATTTGCCCACCAAACATTCGCCACCGCCGCCACATCCAAACAATGGTAAGGCAACAAGTGATATTGGGGGGTGTCGTCATTTTCATGACTGTCTTTTTGGGCTTTGCCCCAATAACGATAATAGCTGGCTTGTATCATTTTATAGACGATCCCAATAAGTTTTGGCGCGTTTTCTCATTTCTTAAGGCGTTACGGCGGATTGTATTCTCATCCGCCAAAATATTGGAAACGGAATGAAGAGAAGCGAAGATTTTTAGTCCCCGATAGCCATAGGGCAGGGCGGGTTTTGCCGTAGCGTAGCGGAGGCAACCTGCAAGGCATCCCGACATGGCGTAAAGTCATGTGGAACCGCTGTTCCGGTCACCTTGTCGGGCTGAGACCAGGTGATGCAGACGAAAGCATTAAAATGGTTCGCGTTAGTTTGCCGCTTGTTGAGAGTGGGATGCCCCAAACAAGCTTTCGCAAAAACAGCGTCTCCCCCCTGATTTATAACATTACTTGATGGCTACGTTGCTAGGCACAAGCTAGGGAGGAGGATGGTCTGCAGGGGTTACTGGTTACCCGTCACTTATTGCAAATAAGGCACTGGGTTACTGGCAATTTCGCGGGCGGCCAAGAATTGTGCATAATAGTTACGGGAGGCAAATCCAAAGGAAGAACCATTGTAAGTATCAACAATACGGACAAAATCGCGCCCCACTTGATTTTGTGCCCGCTTCATGCCGCCAATGCCATGATTATAGGAGGTGATGGCGGTAGGCCAATCGCCCAGTTTGTTGTAGGCATAGCGCAAGTAACGGGCTGCGCCGATGGTGGAGGCAACCGGATCAAGGCGTTGGTCAATGCTGTCGCCGCCCGGCATAAAGGTTTTTGCGGCACCCTTAGTGAATTGCCACATACCGACCGCTCCGGCGGAGGATTTGGCGCTCGGCTGAAAAGAAGATTCCACATGCGGCAGGTACGCCAAATCTTCCGGCAAACCGGCATCATGGAATATTTTTCTGAACTGACGGTCATAGTTACGGCTGATTTCCAGCCCTTTCACAAAGCGTTCGCGGGTGCCGCGTTGCGAACGTAAGCGGTCAGCAGCACCGACCAATACGCTGTTTAGCGACCGGCCGTTATTTTGTAGTTTGGCGATCATTTGCCGGTCGTTGGCGGACAGTTTTTGGTTAAAGCGCACTTTACTTTCCAGAAACGTCAGTTGTGCTTTCCAATACTCGCGCCGCTGGCTGACCATTTGCTTCTGCGCACTAGTCAAGCTATCGCCGACATTGCCGGGCAACACCATTACTTCGTAAACCACATCCAGATAACGGTCATCATGGAAGGCCACTTCGGAACGCCGCCATTTTGCATAGGTTTTACGCCAAAACTCCACCGCTGGCTCCAGTGCAGCAGGCTTGTGGAAAACACCGGACAAGCTATGGCTCGGGTAGCGTGGCGATGTGGTCTGCCCGACGCTAGGGCGCTGTGTTGACTGCTGCCCTGAGTTTTCGATGGTGGGGGTGCTGCTACAGCTATCCAGCAACACTATAATGGCCAGTAGTAATGCGGTGCGTAGTATGGGTCGGTTCATAGTATTGGGATGATTATGTGTGACGCTATTTTAGGATGCATTCTATTTGTTACGCATGTGCGTGACAAGCGCAATGATGGGGTAAACTGAACGCCGAATTGATAAATTAAATCCATTTTGGTGGCAATCATTACGACCTTGCCGGATAGTGTTTCAAGGTTGCCGAGACAATCACCAAGCTTCATTAGCCTTTACCCCACTGCAACCAAAACGCAAAGCAATAAAGGGTTAATCTCCGCGTTGTTATTGCAGCGGGCCAAAGCGGCCCCGGTCACGGCCGTGCCACCATGTTGCCGCCAAGTCATGCGCCTGTTGCAGGCTATCGGCTTTGCCTAACAGCTTAATTGCCACTGCCGCCGTACCCAGCACGGACATTTCGGCAAATTCATCTTGGCCATGGCCTTGCCAGACTAGGGCTAGCTGTGCGGGTTCCAGTAACGGGGGTTTTATATGGCGACGAGTAAAGAGTGCCGGCCACAGTTCATCAAACAATTGGCCTTGGTGGACGCTTTGCACTAAACAGTCCATATCCGGATTACGTTCTGTCTCCCCCCCTTCGCCTTTTAATACTGCCATGTGCGGCTGCTGCAACAGGGCGGCGGCGTGTTGGTGCACAGCGCGGTAGCTGGGATGAAAAATACCTTGGATACTGTAATCGGCATTAAAGGGGTTAAGCAAGCGCACTAGGGTATGCACAGGAGAGCGTAAGCCCAAAATGGGCCGAAGTTCGATAATGTCATGTAGCTTGGGGCAAAATTGCTGCAACGGCAAATAGCTGAAGTGGCTTTGTTGCAGTTGTTGCCGGGCTTGCCCTATCGAATCGGCAGCTGTCAGGCCCAGATAAGCCAAGGCGTTTTCGGTGTACAGGCGGTCTGCCGAATGACCGTTGGCACCGTGCATAAAGACTTTAATGCCATTTTCTGCCAGTAGCAATGCCGACAACAAAAACCACGGCAAATGGCGGCGTTTGCCCGCATAAGTTGACCAATCCAAGTCCGCCGCTTGCGGAGCGACAACTTGCCCAAACGATTCGCGTGCCGCTAAGACAAAACCGGCCAGTTCTTCCGGCGTTTCTTCCTTGATGCGCATCAGCATTAAAAAAGCGCCCAACTGCACCGGCAACACTGCATCAGCCAGAATCATCTTCATGGCGCGATAAGCTTCGTCTTGGGTCAGCGGCCTAGAACCCTTTTTGCCTTTGCCGAGTATCCGGACAATTTCCGCAAAAGGGTGTTCCTGATGGGGCGTTTGCTCGTGGTGGGTGGCTTTCATAATTTCAGCATCACATAATGGTCCAGCAGCAGTGCGGCAAACAGTGCGGTAATGTAGACAATGGAATAGCCAAAGGTTTTCATGGCGGTTTTGTTGTCTTTAAGGCGTATCATCTGCACGGCAAGAAAGATGAACACCATGTCTAATGGCAATGCCAAGCCCAAGTAGATCAACCCGCTCATGCCGGTCAAATAGGGCAACACGGTCACCAATAACAGCAGTATGGTATACAACAGAATTTGCAGGCGGGTAAAGTCAGCCCCGTGGGTGACCGGCAACATGGGTATTTTGACTTTAGCGTATTCTTCACGCCTGGCAATTGCCAATGCCCAAAAATGTGGCGGGGTCCAGACAAAAATAATCAGCATCAGCAGCAAGGCATACGGATGCACTTCACCGGTCATGGCGCACCAACCCAATAACGGCGGGGTAGCCCCAAACGCTCCGCCGATGACAATATTTTGCGGTGAAGCGCGTTTAAGATACAGGGTATAAATGATCGCATAGCCAAACAATGACAAAAACGTCAGGATGGCGGTCAGGGTATTGACCATTATCACCAACAGCAACATGGAGCTAACACCCAAAATAAAGGCAAAACCCAACACTTGCGGGGCGGTTAACGTGCCGCTGGGCAAGGGGCGGTTTTCGGTGCGTGCCATTGCCGCATCGGCTTTACGGTCGATATAATGGTTAATGGCGGCGGCGGATGAGGCAGACAAGGCAATCCCTAGTATGCTGTAGGCAACCAAATCCAAAGGCGGCATGGCGGGTACAGCCAGCAACATGCCAACAATGGCGGTAAACAACATCTCGGCAACCACATTGGGTTTGCAAAGTGTCAGATAATTTTTCCAAGCTATGTTAGCAGATGAATTGGGCATGAAAGGCAACCAGTTAGAGTGTTCGCTGGCATGATACCGTGAACGTTTGATTATGGAAATACTTGTAATGGCCGTTATAGTGAAGCGAAACTATGCTAACGGTAACATACTGGCGCGATAAATGTTCAGCCCATCACTAAACAGCACGCAAATCGGCATAAAAAGCCTTATTTCATGGGCAAAAAATGCTGCTGTACTCTCTAAGTTGCAAGGACAATCGCTTAAAACGCTATCCCACGCGCTTGGTTAGCACCTAGATTAAGCTAATAAATAACACTTCATCATTTTGATAAAACTCGCCAATAACATTCAGCTTGTTCCCTAATAACTGATGTTAGGCACAGAGCCATCTGTTTGTAGAAGAGCGTCCAAACTGAACAGCCACCAGCTTTAGCTGGCGGCTGTTCAGTTTAATGAGGTTGCTTTGAACCGTTGAGGCGAGACCGAAGGAAATTGCAGGCAAGCCTGGGCCGTAGCCGGAGCTTCGACTACGCTCAGCCAACGTGCCGCGTAACAGCAGTTGCCTAATGGAAAATTCGCCTATAATGTGGCTTTTAGGTTTAGCGGGCCCCGGCCATGAACACACCTAGCACGCCCCGTACAAGAAAACGCCCCGTCCCCAAAGTCCCTATTGACGCGCCTGTGCAAGAGGTGACCAACACACCTAAAGCCCGCACCCGCCGCTCACCCTCGCCAAAACCAAGCACTGATACCAAGCCTGCGCCGAAAAAACCCCGCAAGCCACGCAAAGCACCGGCTAAGCCAGCATTATCTGCCCAACCTGTTAAAGGCAAACTGAGAAAAACGCTATTGCTGATTGGCCTGGAAGCGTTAAGCCTGATATTTTCCGGAGTGATAGCAATCATTGTATTGTTGGGGTATACGGCAAACCGGTTTTCTGGCAGCAACTGGGCTGACAATCTATTACCGTTTGCCTTGGGCATTTTGGCACTGATGCTGTCAGGGGCATTGACGTTGATTGCTTGGTGGAAGCTGCGGCGTTGGCTACGTTCTTATTCTAATTGGCTTATGCCCATATTATCGTTGTGCTTGGCATTAGGGATAGGCTGGCTGGCCTTGCATGAACGCTTCACCTTTGCTTTTGGCCAGTTTAAAACCTTGGTGGGCGGGCAACACGAAGCGGAGCGGGTCACTCTGACGCATCAGGTGTTTGCCGCCTATCGCCGGCAAAACCAAGGCAACCTGCAAACAATGATGACCAGGGCGGAACCTTATAGTGACTTGATTGACGAAGCGGCCCAGGCATTTGAGGTGGACAGCCAGTTGCTGCAAGGCATTGCCGCCACCGAATCGTCGTTTTTGCCACGCACTAGCCAAGATGGTGGGCGTGGCTTGTTTCAGATCACCTTAGTGCCCAAGTCGGTGCTGGCGGACGCGGCGCGTCTGCTGGCGGTGGAAAAAGTGGTGCTGGACAACCACCGCCATAATGCTTTTGTCGCGGCGGCAACATTAAAATATTATTTGGCACAAATGGACAATGACCCGTTTTTGGGCTTACTGGCTTACAACATTGGCCCGGCAAATGGTGGGCTACGCTTCATTATGCAGCAATATGGCGTGACTGACTTTGTCACCATCCAACCGTACTTACAACAGTTGCCAAGAGACTATCCCATACGGGTATTGACCTATGCACTGGCGTTCCGGTTATGGCGGCAAGAAGGCAAGCTGCTGGCTTATGAAGAAGGTAATAATGCCTTAAAAATACAGCGTATGGGTATTCCGGGCTTGTAAGCGCGAGGCAATCTCCCGCTGGCCTTGTGAGCAACGCGCGCCCACCATTAGGCAGCCACATAAAAAACTTGATTCCTTCCCAAGTATTGGGTTTACAATTGCCGATTGCCACAAATCAAACCACTGTACCAGCCCATCAAAACCCGTTTTATTGGGTCTGAACTGGCATTGGCCCAACAGCAAAAACGGATACCTTTCAGTGACCATCATAAAACCAGACATACCGTGCAACAGATGGCACAGCGGCTAAATCCCGCGCAACAATCCTGCCGCACAGCAATCCGGCATTAACGCCTGACCCAGCAGTTTAAGCGCTGCCAAGCCCGGTTGTTACGCTTATCCGGCCTCATGCCCCCAGCCCTATCCTCATCATGAAAGCAATTACGAGAAACCTTAATATACCTGCCATTTCATTGATTATATTAACGGCAATAGCGGCTGGCGGTTATCTCACTTGGCAGTATTATGTTGACACCACCAACCGATTTGTCCAACAAGGTCAGCAAACTGCCGCCCTATTGTCCAACATACTTGAGGACAGTGTCCAACGCCAAGACCTTGGCGCAATTGCCCGTACCCTGCAAGCCTTGCAAGGCAACCCCGACATGGCTTACCTCGCTGTTTTCAACAAAACAGGCCATATGTTAGGACAACGCAACTATCAATCGCTCCACACCCTGCCCAAACTGGATACAACGGTTTTTTTCGCCCATACAGGCACAAACAACGCCGGCCATCATCAGGATTTATTTGATCCGCAAACCCAAAAAACGCTCAGCTATTTTAGCCAAGCGATTGATATTGAATACACTCATTACGATACTGCCAAGCCGATGGCAAACCCTGAACAGATCGGCTATTTGCAACTGGGCCTTAGCCAAGACCACTTGCAGCAATCCTTGCAACAACTGATGCTCAGCTCGCTGTTGGCAGTGGCCTTAGTGATTGTGTCGGGCGTTTTTTTCGCTTTATGGCAATCCCGTTTTAGTACGCGCCACCTCAAGAAGCTGCTTTCCGAACACAGGAGCAACTTACAGGCACAAACCGCCCAAGCGCACCAACAGGCGGCAACCGCCGACGCTGCCAACCGTTCCAAAAGCGAATTTTTGGCCACCATGAGTCACGAAATCCGTACACCTATGAATGGCGTACTGGGCATGACCGAATTGCTGTTAAAAACCGAGCTTAACCCACACCAAAAACGTCTGGCACAAACCGCGTTCCGTTCAGCCGAATCACTACTGGGTATCATCAACGGTATTTTGGACTTTTCTAAAATAGAGGTCGGCAAGTTGCAACTGACCCACCATGAATTTGACCTGCGCCAACTAGTGGAAGAAACCGCCGAGATGATGTCTCTGCAAGCCCACCAAAAAGGCTTGGAACTGACCCTGAATTTGCCTGCCACACTGAATGGCACGGTATGTGGCGATGCTGAACGCTTACGGCAAGTATTGGTCAATTTATTGGGCAATGCCATTAAGTTTACCGAATCTGGCGAAATCCAACTGAAAGTTGCGTATCTCGGGCAGTCAGAAAATAGCCCATTGATCACCCTGCAATTTGAAATCATTGATTCCGGCATTGGCATTCCACCCGCACAACAGCATCTGATATTCGACAGCTTTAGCCAAGGCGACCCTGCTGCCATTGGGCGATTTGGCGGCACTGGCCTGGGTCTGACCATTGCCAAACAACTGGTGGAATTGATGGGCGGCGAATTGGCATTGGATAGCCAGCCAGGACAAGGTTCGCGCTTTTATTTTAGCCTAGCAATACAGCAAGCAAACCCGATGGTCATGGCTAAGGCCGATATGACCGCCTTGCACGCCCTAACCGTGTTGGTGGTGGATGATAATGCCAACCACTGCAATAGCCTGCGCGACCAACTTACCGGCTGGGGGGTCAATTGCGTATGTGCCGCCAATGGCATCCAAGCCTTACAACATTTAAAGCAAGCCGCCCAACAAAACAAGCCGTTTGGTATTGCCCTGATCGACTGGGATATGCCCATGATGAACGGCCCTTCATTACTCAAAGCGTTACGCACTGACCCGGGCATTCCGCCGCTGTCCATTGCCATGCTGAACTCTGACAGCACCGGCGTGAACGAAGCCGACAGCCAACCGATGGAGGTCAATTATTTTTTAAACAAACCGGTCAGCCAACAAAAACTGCTGGATTGTTTGTTGGATTTGTTAGCTAAGCAGCAACGGCGCAACCCTTTGCCCGCCGTACCTAAGAACTGGCGCTTAAATGGCAAAATCCTGTTGGCTGAAGACCCTAGCGGCCATCAAGCCATTCAAGTGGCTACTCTGCGCGGCTTCGGTTGCCAAGCGCAAGTGGTGGCTACCGGCAAAGAGCTATTGGCGGCAGTGTCGAAACACCGTTTCGATTTGATTCTGCTGGACTGCCAGCTACCTGACATGACCGGTTTGGAGGTGGCGGCGTTAATCCGCCAGCACGAAAACAGCCTGCCCATACAATCGCGGGTGCCTGTTATAGCCCTCACCACCGATGAACAAAAAGACCTCATTGAACGCTGTCTAGCAGCCGGTGTGGATGATTGCCTAAGCAAACCGTCCAGCAAACAGCAGTTGCGTGGGATATTGGAAAAATGGTTGCCTTACAACTCCAGCCAAAGCTATCCGGCAGTGGCTGCCAGCAACGTTTTCGATGTTATCGGTCAACGCCAGACGGTCAAGCTCAATCCAGCCGCTCTAGAAAATTTACGCCAGCTCAGCTCTTCCAGCGGCAGCAGCTTGCTGAACAAAGCGATAGAAATGTTTGTTGATAAAGCGCAACAGGATATTGCCGCCTTGCGGATAGATTTTGCCTCACATAAGCCCTTGGCACTGGCGCAGAAGGCGCATCGCTTTAAATCGTCGTGCACCAACGTCGGGGCGGATGCTATGGCAAACCAAGCCGCCGCGCTAGAGATTCTTGGCCACCAAGGCCAGCTGCACGGAGCCGAAGCCATTTTGACAGATATGGAAAGTGCTTTACCCAAACTGCTGGAGGCTTTAACGGCAGAACTAGACCCTGTGTTAATGGAACCCAGACAACTGTTGCAAGTTAGGGGGCGTGCGCTGCGCGTATTATTGGTTGATGATGATGCCGGTTTCCGTTTAGTCACCGCCGCCGCTTTGCGCTCATCCGCGTTTTGGGTCGATGAAGCCGACAGCGGATTCCAAGCACTGGAAATAGCCAAACGGCAAGCCCCAGATATTGTGTTGCTGGATGCCGTCATGGACCGCCTAGACGGCTTCGAAACCTGCCAACGGCTCAAAGCAGAAGCCAACATGCTGGATGTGCCGATTGTCATGCTAACCCGGCTCGATGACAGTAATTCCATGAACCTGGCCTTTAATGCTGGTGCCAGCGATTTTATAGTCAAGCCCGTCGCTTACCCGCTGTTGGTCAGTCGGCTGTATTTTATTTTAAGGGCCAGCCAAAACACGGCCGAACTGCGTAGCAATCGCTTACAACTGACCACCCTCGCGGCACTGACTTCTGCCCAACGCATTGCCCGTTTGGGGTACTGGATTTGGTATGCCGAAAAATCATTGTTCCATATTTCCAGCCATCTTGCCGAATTCTGCGGCATTGCTATCGAACAATTTGAAGACTCATTAGAAGGCTTTTTAAAATGGGTTCACCCAGACGACCTGGACAAAGTGAAGCACAGTATTGTTGCTTCCATCAACCAGCAATCATCAGAAGCGATTGAGTACCGCATTACCACTGCCGTCGGTAAAACCCTTACTGTACACCAAGAAATTGAAATCATCATCGACAAGGATGAAACCATTGTCACTGGCACGGTACAAGACATTAGCAGCCAAAAGGAAATCGAGACGCAAATCCACCGCTTGCTCTATTATGACAACTTGACCGGCTTGGCTAGCCGCACTTACTACCATGAGCGTATCGAAAAAATCATCAGGACGGCACAACTCCGTTGCGAGCAATTTGCCTACCTGTTTTTGGGTTTGGATGGTTTTAAAGAAATCAATGATGCCTTCGGGCATAATACAGGCGATTTATTTTTAAAAGCTGTTGCTACACGGTTGGCACAAGCGACCCGTGAAGTGGATTTTATCGCACGCTTGGGGGGCGATGAATTCTGCATTTTGGTCACCCACCTGAACAACGATGCAGGGGCTATGGAAGTGGCGGAACGCTGCCTAAAACTGGTGTGCGAACCGTTGGCAATCAACGGTCACCCGTTCAGCCCTAAAATGAGCATCGGTATTGCCCTTTATCCGCGTGACGGCAATACCGAAAGCGAGCTGATCAAAGCCGCCAATATGGCCTTGGGCACCGCCAAACAGGAAGGCAAACACAGCTACGCGTTTTACACCTACGATATGTCTTATCAGGCCAGCCAACGCCGCGAATCCAAGCAGCGTCTTCGGATCGCCTTAAAAGAAGGCAAGTTCGTCATCCATTATCAGCCCCAGATATCCATGGCCAGCGGCAAATTGGTTGGCTTGGAAGCCTTGGTGCGTTGGCAACGCTCAGAGCTGGAAATGATCTTGCCCAGCCACTTTATCGGTTTGGTGGAACAAATGGGGCTTATTGTCGAGCTGGGCAATTGGGCATTGGCGACCGCGTGCGAACAACTTGCCAAATGGCAACAAGCCGGGCTACCGCCGATACGCGTATCGGTCAACTTGGCGCCCATACATTTCCAAGATGCCAGCTTGCTCAACACCATCCAACAATTGCTGGCGTTGCACAACATTCCTGCCAAATCCCTAGGCTTGGAAGTGACCGAAAGCGCCATGCAGACACAAAGCAATATCGATATGTTAATTCAATTGCGGGCATTGGGCATCAGCATTGCCATAGACGATTTTGGCACCGGCTTCTCCTGCTTGGCATCGTTACAAAAATTGCCGCTGGATTGTCTAAAAATAGACAAGGTGTTTGTGGATGACATTGTGGTCAACCCCCATTCATCATTATTATTGGGCACTATTGTCGGCTTGGCAAAAACCTTAGGCTACAATATGATTGCCGAGGGCGTAGAAACCATAGAACAAGCCAATGCCATCAAAACCTTAGGCTGTGACATCGTGCAAGGCTTCTTTTTTAGCCCAGCAGTACCCGGTGAAGACGTACCGGCTCTGCTCAAGACCGGAACGGGTTGAGTGGTTTAATTTGTATACAAACGCGCTCGGTTATGTCAAGGCATCTGCTGGGATGCGCGTTGTCCGACCCAGCCTACAGTACTGAAAGTTAAACTCAGGTTGCCATGCACTGCCGCATTACAGGCAAAATGCCTGTAAACATAGTGAATTCTAATAAATGTCTTCAACAGAATAAAAGCTAAAAACATCAGTGACCGTGACATTCATAACATCAAGGATAACCGGTCTTTTATCAACCAGCTTGTTTATAATATGCCTGGTCAAATCTTTTTCGGCGTGATGAATCGCCCTATGGCAATTAGGACAAAGGCTGAAAATGTTTTCTATCACATCAAGTTTTTTTGTTATGACATTTTGCAAAGCCAAGGGTATCAAATGGTGTGCCTCAAGGTAAGGCATCAATGAATGGCGCGAGTTGAACAAATGATGTGACGCATTATATTCACATAAATATCTTTCAATCCTAATCCTCTCCAACGCCAAATTCCTGTCCCTTGCAAACACATCCCGAGCCTTCAATTTATTCAGTTTTATTGCATCCAACTCCAATAGCGAGTCTTGGAAAATATTTTCTGTTTCGTCATAAACAATGATTATATTTTCATCGCGCCACTGTGCTTCCGGCATACTGCCAATCCACAATTCACTATCACGGACAAACATAAACCAAATAGAATTTGCAGTGGGTTTGAAGCCCGCCCTTTCCGACAAATACAAGCGCAACTCGCTTTTGTTTGGCTTTGGATAAACAAGGTTCAGTTTAATTTCTTTTCCGTCAGGAAAAAGCCTGATCACCTTGCCTGCTTTGTCTTTATCTGACCCGACATTGCCGACATGAATGTTCTCCCTGCCAAAAAAAGCAAGCAATAATTCTGCTTCTGAATCCGTGGCAGTAATCTGGGAATCGTAAAACTCACGCTCAGTGACAACCGAATAAGCCCCTGTTTGGGCATTAAATTTTAGCTTTTGGTTTGCCCCAAATCGCATGGCTTGAATTCACATAAATAGTTAAAAATGCCTTGGGCAAGCTTAGTGACAACAGGCACGGCCACTGAATTGCCGAATTGGCGATAGGCCACCGCTTTACGGGCGGGTATCCTGAATGACTCGGGATAACCTTGCAAACGGGCACATTCGCGTGGTGTCAACAGGCGGGGATTGTTATCTTTTTGGGGAACCAGACATTCTTTGCCGTCTTTCCAGTATCGGGCAACTAGGGTATTGGCAGGTTTTTCAATATCTGCACAAAAAGCCGTGAAACCGGCTCCTCGTGCCAAATTGGTTGCAGTGCGTCGTTGGTGCCCCGCCCATAACTTATCGGAAATGGTAAAGCTATCTGCCACATTGGGTTCAAGTATGGTTTTCAAAGGGATGGGCTTGCCATTAAAATCCGGAAATTCAAACTTTACCGAAGAGTCCCGCAAAGCAACAATATAACATCTTTCACGTTTTTGCGGCACAACGGTCTGGGCATTAATGACGGCATAACTGAAAGAGTAACCCTGTGCTTCTATAGTGTTTTTTATAACCGAAAAGGTGTTGCCTTTATCATGACGAACAAGGTTTTTAACATTCTCCAGAAAAATAACCTTGGGTTTTTTGGCTGACACAATCCGCATGACATCAAAGAAAAGCGTGCCTTGCGTTTGGCAAGCAAAACCATGGGCAGTGTTAAGGGACGTGCGTGCAGAAACCCCCGCCAAGCTAAACGGCTGGCAAGGAAAACCTGCGCATAACACATCGTGGTCGGGAATTTCATCTTCAGCAATTAAGGTGATATCGCCTTCTGGCCATTCGCCGTAATTGTCAAAGTAAGTTGCCTGGGAATCTTTATCCCATTCGCTGGAAAATACACATTTGCCGCCAACTGATTGCATGGCAAGGCGAAAACCGCCTATTCCGGCAAATAAATCAATAAACCTGAATTTGCCATTTTCATGAGCTGGAAATTCACAGTCTATTGGAAAAAGCGGGTCACATGCTGTCTTATACATTTTTTAAAATATTAAGCTTTTAAAAATCAAGTGGATTTATGCTGGCCTTAAAGTCAAACGCAAATCCGCCCCCACTTGCCTGACATCCTGCCATACCAAAGCTTGTTTGTCGGCCATTGCCAACATTTCAGGCAGATAAAACAAACTGCGCCCTTGGTGGCCCATCAGGCTGGGAGACATATACACCACCAGTTCATCTATCAACTTTGCCGCCAGCAACGCGCCATTCAACACCGCGCCTGCTTCCAGCAAGACTTCATTGACCTGCTGCCCTGCCAAAAACCGCATCACGTCAGGCAAACTTAACCGCCCGTTATCATCAGGCAAGCGGTAAACTTCAAAACCGGCCTGTTGCAAACGTTGCTGTTTGTCGGCATTTTCTGAGCAGGTAAGGATTAACGAACGCCCCGGCAATGCCGCCATGTGTGCGGTCGGCGGCGTTTGCAGTTGGCTGTCCAAGATAACCCGTAGCGGTTGCTTGACCGGAAAACTGACCCTGGCAGTCAGTGACGGGTTATCAGCCAATACCGTGTTGACCCCCGTCAATATAGCGGAACTTTCCGCCCTGAGCCGATGGACATCGGCGCGGGCTTGCGGGGAAGTGATCCATTGGCTTTCGCCAGAAGCCATAGCCGTGCGTCCGTCCAGGCTCATGGCCAATTTGCTGCGCACAAACGGGCGGTTTTCGGTCATGCGCATAACAAAGCCACGGTTTAAAATGTGGGCATCGTCTGCCAACACATTAACGCTGACCTCAATACCGGCTGTCTGTAATTTTGCCAAACCTTGTCCCGCCACTAATGGGTTGGGGTCTGGCATGGCAGCCACCACGCGGCTTATCCCTGCTTTTACCAGTGCATCCGCGCAAGGCGGGGTTCTGCCATAATGGTTGCACGGTTCCAAGGTGACGTATGCGGTGGCACCTTGGGCCTGGTTTTCTGAATGCAGCGATTTAAGCGCGGCAATTTCGGCATGGTCGCCACCCGACCGGACATGCCAGCCTTCGCCAATAATCGTGCCGTCTTTGACCAATATACACCCGACGCGCGGGTTAGGGGAACAGGTGTAGCGACCCCGCTCCGCCAGTTGCAAGGCTTTGGCCATAAAAAAAATATCTTGTTGCTGGGACATTATTTTTTTTGTAGACGTTCGATAATTTCAGTGAACTCGCTGATATCCTGAAAGCTGCGGTATACCGAAGCAAAACGCACAAAGGCCACATGGTCAAGCACGCTCAATTCCTTCATGACTTCCTCACCCAGCTCTTGGGCACTAATTTCCCGCTCACCTTTAGCCACCAAGTTTTTTTTGATGCGCCCCAGCGCCGCTTCTATTTGGTCACTGCCAACCGGACGTTTTTCCAATGCTTTGAGCATTCCGGAACGCAATTTTTTTTCATTGAAGGGTTCGCGCAAACCATCCCGTTTAATCACCCGAGGCATGGTCAATTCGGCCGTCTCAAAGGTGGTGAAGCGCTCTTTGCAAGCATTGCATTCACGACGGCGACGCACTTGATCGCCTTCATTGGCTAACCTTGAATCAGTGACCCGCGTATCATCTGTGCCACAAAATGGACATCGCATAAAATTTAACTATCAGTGTGTTTGGCGCATGGTAATTTTGCCTATGCAAGGCTTACAAAAAATTGACCGGCTGAAATTTGCCATAGTGATGGTGATAATCTTCCATTGATCGGTTTATGACTTCATGGGCTTCTTCACGTCCGTAGACATCAGTAATCTCACAAAT
>Ga0007882_10000516_pt1 | contig 22833 bp, 17 predicted proteins | sample CryBogCBH12Aug01_FD_71195 | JGI IMG/M metagenome (GOLD analysis project Ga0007882, IMG submission 71195) | Freshwater microbial communities from Crystal Bog, Wisconsin, USA - CBH12Aug09.1 | ecosystem: Environmental > Aquatic > Freshwater > Lake | place: Crystal Bog, Wisconsin, USA | collected... | reverse complement strand
TGATACAATTCGTTATATAGTAATCACATCATGTGGTACTGATACAGCAACAAAAACTATCACAATAAATCCTCTGCCAAATGCAGGAACAATAACTGGTGGTAATACCGCATGTATAGGATCAATATTGGTGTTAAATGATATTACGCTTGGTGGCACATGGGGCAGTAGCAATTCAAATGCAACAGTATTAGCAGGCACAGTTAACCCAGTTACTGTAGGTATTGATACGATTAGGTATATTGTAACAAACTCATGCGGCTCTGATACCGCTACAAATATTATTACTATAGGTACATTGCCAAATGCAGGCACAATTTCAGGTGGAAATACTGTTTGTATTGGCTCTACTCTAGTTTTAACTGATTTAACTAACGGGGGTATATGGATAAGTAGTAATTCAAATGCAACTGTATCTGCTGGTACCGTTAATCCGGCATCCGCTGGCATTGATACTATTGGATATGTATTAATCAATTCATGTGGATCTGATACAGCTAAAAAAATCATCACAATAAATCCTCTGCTTAATGCTGGCACAATAACCGGTGGCAACACTGTATGTATCGGATCAACATTGGTGTTAAATGATATTACTCTTGGAGGCACATGGGGCAGTAGCAATTCTAATGCAACAGTATCCGCTGGCACTGTAAATCCTGTATCAATAGGCATCGACACTATTTTATATACAGTGGCAAATATTTGCGGTTCTAATACAGCTACAAAAATTATTACAATCAACATATTGCCTAATGCAGGTTCTATATCCGGCGCAACATATGTTTGCGTAAGTTTTTCAATCACATTAAACGATGCTGCTACAGGTGGTGTATGGAGTTCTACCAATACAAACGCCATTGCTTCTGATAGTGTTGTTACAGGCGTAAATGTTGGAATTGACACAATTAATTATTCAATTACAAATTTTTGCGGTACTAATACCGCAACTAAGATTATTAGCATTAACCCATTGCCTAATGCAGGTATAATTTTAGGAACATCAAATATATGCTTAGGTACTTCGGTAACACTGACTGATACGGCCTCCGGCGGAACATGGAGTTGCAGCAATTCAAACGCAACTATTTCAGGCGGAGTTGTTACTGGGATTACTCTTGGAGTTGATACAGTAAGTTATGTTGATACAAATCTGTGCGGAACAGCACTTACACAAAAAATTATAACAGTCAACCCTTTGCCAAGCGCAGGAACAATTTCCGGAGGCAATAGTATTTGTATGGGTTCAACATTATTATTGAACGATGCAACAACAGGTGGTATATGGAGTAGCAGCAATACAGATGCAACTGTTATATCTGGCACTGTCAATCCAATTACATCGGGCATTGATACAATTAGGTATATGTTTACCAATAGTTGCGGAACAGATACTGCAATAAAAATCATCGTAATAAATCCACTACCTGATGCAGGCCTTATAACTGGTGCATCAACTGTGTGTTTAAACACAACAATCACGCTTACAGATTTCTCTACCGGTGGTATATGGACAGCAAGCAATACAAATGCTGCTGTATCTGATAGCATCGTAACAGCACTGATTGTAGGTGTCGATACAATTAGTTACACTGTAATCAATGTATGTGGAACTAATATTGCAACCAAAATAATTACAGTTAATCCATTACCCAATGCAGGTATAATTGCAGGTTTATCAAGTGTATGCATAGGTAATACAATAACCTTAACAGATACCGTAACAGGTGGTGTTTGGAGTTGTAGCAACACACTTGCTATTATTTCAAGTGGTGTAGTATCAGGTATTATCGCAGGTATTGACACAATCAGGTATGTTGATACTAATATGTGCGGAACTGACATCGCTCAAAAAGCAATTACTGTCAACCCCCTTCCAAATGCCGGTTCGATATCTGGTGGCACTACAGTTTGTATGGGTTCGCAACTAACACTAACAGACACAACAACAGGTGGCATTTGGGAATCAAGTAATTCTTTTGCAACTGTTTCCGGAGGCATAGTTACAGGGATTACTGCCGGTATAACTACCATTAGGTACTTGGTTACTAATGTATGTGGTACAGATACTGCCAATAAGACAATATCTGTATATTCACTTCCCTTTGTCCCGGTAATTACAACACAATCTCCTTCTTCTGTTTGTTCAGGCACATTATTCCAGAATTTCGGTACATCAACACCTCCTCCGGTTGGCATAACTTACAGTTGGAGTGCTACGAATGCTACAGTTTGGGCTACAAGTGATAACGGACAATATGCGTTGATTAGTTTCCCTAATTCTGGTCTTGCAAATGTTACGCTTGCTGATAATTTTGGGGGTACAGGCTGTTCTAATAAAGATATGTTTGCTGTAAATGTTGCAACTACAATAGCACAAACACCAACCGTACTATATTTCCAGTATCACTTTGTGTGTATTCCCGCTAATGAAGACTTTTATCAATGGGGTTACGATGATAAGACCACTTTGGATTCCACAATACTAACTGGTGAGATCAATCAGGATTACTTGAATACAGCTCCGGATTTCACTAATAAGTATTATTGGGTAATGACAGGTAGTGGAGGTTGTACACAAAAGACCTACCTAACAGTTCCAACAATGATACATGAAGTCAACTCAAATGTTGTAACAATGAATATCTTCCCGAATCCCGCAAATGGATTGATAAATGTGGAAATAAATTCTACAGATGGCAATGATGAGGAATTGGAAGTAATAAGTATGGCTGGTCAAAAATTGACAGCAATACAAACAACAAATCATAAAGTCGGTATAGATGTAGCAAATTTCCCGGCAGGTTTTTATATGATTAACTGCTACCGCAATGGCATTAAAATATCAAATGCAAGATTCATTAAAAACTAAATCAAAATATGCCATCCCTCAAAACAAGGGATGGCATATTTAAATACCTGACTTAACATAACAATTAAACATTCATACTACATAAAAACACAAAAAATGAAAAAGATTATATTTTTAATGCTGACGGCCACAAGTACATTGAGCTTGTCAGCACAGAGTACAAAGAATTATCTTGATGACAGCCAACTTTCAAGATGGGTAATAGATGTAAATCTTTTAGGCGGATTAAGCAACCAGAATTACACACTCCCAAATTCAACAGGCAATTATCTGAATGCATTGAATGCAAATACAGGAAACTTAAAATTCAATAATGGCTATGCTTATGGTGCAGATGCCCAATTAGGTTTTTTCTTTGGTGAAAAACGGCACTTCGGTATCGGAACCGGGTTTATGTATTTAATGCAACAAGGTGATGCAATTTTAGATAATTTTCAAATTGCTTATCAGGCAACAGACTTTAACGGTAGTACATACAGGCAGGTAGTTACTGGTCATAACATCAAAGAAAATCTTAGTATCACAAACATGAATATCCCATTGATGTTGAAATACAAGAACCGCTTTTCAAAAAGATGGGGCTTCACTGCTGATGCAGGTATGTTATACAATGTACAGATGCAAAATGCATACACCACTCATGCTGCATTCGATTATGAAGCAATCTACCAATTCGGGCAATCCGGAGACGGCACTAAAGTACCTGTTTATGACAATTCACCAATCCCGTCTGTAAATGATTGGATGATTACCAAAGCAGAATTTCTTAGAAACAACCCCAATGGAAACATCCAAGATTATTTCAATGCCAAACGTGCCTTGGGGTATAATGTTGGTTTGAACCAAGCCGTTACAAACACAAAAGGTAACGTATCCTATGCACAAGGTAACATAGGCTTTATGTTACAACCATCATTCAGCTATTTTCTATCAGATTTTGTCGCACTTAACTTTGGTGCATATTATTTGTTCCAGCCATTCAAAACCACAGCAAATTCTTCCTATCACATAACAGATGGAGTCGGCACTTACAGCTCAGTATTAAATAATACCACCAAGGTTGACAATCAATCCTATGGTCTTAATATTGGTGCTCGCTTCTTCTTTGGCAAAAAACATGAAAAATCAACATTAGCAATTACGTCCATAGATCACACATCCCCTTCTGCATGTGGTTTGTATGATGGTAGTATTGCGCTTAAAGGTTTAAGTGCTAATCAACCGGTAAAAGTTGATTACAAGTTAAACGATGTACAAGCCGTATCTTATGCTACAACTGTACAGCCAGATGGTCAAGTAAAAATTGGCAACCTAGGAGCCGGTAGTTATACAGGAATAGAAGCTACTATTAAAAAACAAAATGCAAAGGCAGAAATAGTAACTTTATATGACCCTGCTATGATTCCACCTACACAGGTAATAGCAAATCCTACAACAACTGGCGCATGTAATGGCTTCGTAATTTTCAAAGGAATGCAACCGGGTAGTTCAGCTACAATTGCATATAGCCTGAATGGCAGCGCACATGCAAATTTTAATGGTATTGTTGATGCTGATAGATTATTAACTATGAATGGACTTTGCGAAGGCAAATATTCAAATCTAGTAGCCACAATTGGCAAATGCACTGCTAATATTCCGGATTTCATATTGGCAGCACCACAAACAAAAGATGCAGCACTAATTAATACTACCATTGTTACAAATACAACAGTTGAAAACAAAACTTTCATAAACACATTACCTGCCATAGACATTTCAACACCAATGTTGTTTGATGTTAATCTATATGTATTGCATTCAGATGCTTATCCAGTGATTGAAGAAGCTTATAGAGAAATGAAAAGCAATAAGGTGTCTATTCTTACTATACAGGGAAATGCAGATTCTACCGGTTTGGAAGCAAAAAATGTGCCTTTATCTCTAAATCGCGCACTTGCCGTTAAACACGAGTTGACAAAAAGAGGGATTAAGCCTTCACGTATCATAACTATAGGGCATGGTAGTCAGGATCCTGTAGCAACCAATAAAACATATATAGGAAAGCAAGAAAACAGAAATGCTGTAATGACAATCACTCCTGTCAAGAATGAAAAATATATCAGTGATAAATAAAGGATTAAATCATCTTTTGTCAATAACAAAGTAATAGGATATAGGCAGTAGAGATTATTAAATTACTATTCCAATACAAGCGAGACTTTCCCAAAGATTGTCTCGTTTGTATTTTATGCAGGTCTGGTTAAACAGGAAATCAAAACATCTAAATAAGCGTGAATAATGTAATTACTTGATATGGTTTTGTAACATTTAGCACTACCAGGGCGGCTACCTTTGTCTTGTGAAAATTCTTTTACAACCAAAATTCATAATAATGAAAAAGCTAACAGTTTACATGATGGCAGCAATCCTGTCAATTGCATTTATACCAACACAATCACAAGCTATCCCTGCAATCAGCTCAACAACATCAGCTCCAAAAGCTACCGATGTAGCAGAAGCAAACACCTTAATGACCAGGTTGGACGAAATATCACTAATGAATAAGTCAAACATGAGTTATTCAGAAAAAAGAGGTCTGCACAAAGAGGTTCGTAGTATTAAAGCCCGTCTTGCTGATATAGGTGGTGGAGTATATCTTTCTGCCGGAGCAATCATATTGATTGTAATTCTTTTAATCATATTGCTTTAGTCTGATTTGTTGTTACAACTTTTATTTCCCAAAATTAGAACCCAAAAATATTTGAACATCCCAATCACTTTGGGATGTTTTTTTACATCATAAAATAGCCATCTTACCTTGTTAAAAGTCGCCCTCCTTTATCTGTAAATCATGCAACTTATACCCTTAGTTGTGTAAGATATACCCCTGACTGGTAACCTACTTTTGTGTTGTGAAAATTCCTTCACTTTTTAATAAAGAAAAATGAAAAAAAACATAATCATACTAAGTGCTTTTGCCCTGTTTTTGAGCCCAAGGGTTGCAACTTCGCAAACAATAACCTTGGGCACAGCAGCAAATTTCGCACTTTTTTCAAGTGTAGGTGCTGTAACTAACACCAGTATATCACAAGTAACTGGTAATGTAGGCTCCAATAGTGGTTCAGCCACCGGTTTTGGCAATGTTAACGGCATTATGGATGATAACAACGGAGCCAGCGCACTATCAGCTACAGATCTATTGGTAGCCTACAATCAGTTAAATGCGGCTACCCCCACATTCTTCCCATCAACTACTTTAGGTAATGGAGATACGCTTATCCCAGGCATATACCATATTGGCGCAGCCGCAATTTTAAACTTAGACCTTATTTTAGATGGTCAGGGAAATTCAAATGCAGTTTTTATATTTCAAATTCAAGGCGCATTTTCTACTCATCCTGCATCAAAGGTTAAATTAGTAAACGGAACCAAAGCATGCAATGTATATTGGAAAGTTGAAGGCCTAGTAAGTATGGCAGCAGGAACAACCATGAGGGGGACGGTAATCGCCAATAACGCAGCAATAAACATTTATGCAGGAGACACCTTAGAAGGTAGAGCATTAACTACTAACGGTTCTGTTACAATTGACGGCTCATTAATATACACACCTAATGGCTGTGGAAGTCCATTGTTAACTGGGCCTGCAGCCCCTGTACTGGCATCTGTAAAGTGCTTTGCCATATTTTCATCAGATGGTTCAGTCTCAAATAGCGGCATAACACATGTTAGCGGAGATGTTGGGACAAATGTTGGTTTGACAACAGGTTTTAATCCATTGTACGTAACCGGCAGCATACATCCTATTCCCGATGGCTCTACTGCTGCTTGCGCTGCAGACCTGCACAATGTATATACCTACCTCAATACTTTGCCCTATGATATTGAATTGTTGTATCCTGCCCAATTCGGACGCAACCTTGTTCTTACACCTCATACCTACTTGCTCAATGCTGCAACTACTTTTACAGATACGCTGTATCTAAATGCCGAGGGTGATGATAATGCTGTTTTTGTTATCCAGATAAACGGTGCTTTATCAACAAGCACATTTGCAAATGTTGTGCTGATAAATGGTGCTCAGGCAAAAAATATATTCTGGAAGGTAGAGGGTGCCGTAAACATTAATGACTCATCTGTTTTTATTGGCACAATTATTTGTAATAACGGAGCAATAAGTTTACATGCTATAGATACTTTGATTGGAAGGGTACTCACTACTGCGGGTTCATTATCAACAGTGGCAGTATCAGTTGCAATGCCTATTGGCTGCGGTGTTACCAGTGTCAATGAATTAGGTAAAAGCGAACAAGTTACAATTGCTCCAAATCCATTTGGCAAATCAATTGCTGTGACTCTTAGTAATTTATCCCAGACAACTACCTATAAATTTAAAATGTACAGCATGGTAGGAGTTGAAATATTAAGCACAACTTTATCAAACAGTAGCACTACTGTTGAAACAAACAGTATTCCCAGCGGTATCTATTTCTATAAAATTACAGGAAATGATACCATCATCGAAACAGGCAAACTAATCGCAGAATAAACAAATCAAACAGTATTAAAAAAAGGTACTTGAAACTACCGTAATACAGTTCAAACACAAATAAAAATTGATAATTATGAAAAAGTACATTGTAATTGCCTTAATGGCTATCGGTTCAGTATCCTCAACATCATTTGCACAGGTCATTCCCCCTGCGAGACAGGATGTTCCATCTAAGCAAGATGATAAAAACCAAAGAAAAGAGGATAATCATCAAAGAAAAGACGACAAGAAAAATGCAGAGCTGAATGAATCTTACCGGAAAAGGGATAAAAAGCAAATCAAACAAGATAAGAAAGAACGTAAAATGCACAAAAAAGATAGAAAAGCAAACAAGGAGCAAAGGTCCGTCAACAAACAGATTGAAGTTCAAAAATAGCCGGATTTCCTTTGAGTTTAATGTGAAGGTTAGGCTACTGTCCTCTTAACTCAAAACGCCTGTTTACGAATGTAAACAGGCGTTTTGTATATAAATAGAACAAACAGTTACATATATAAACACAGAGATAATAGAAAAATGGTTGGTTATTAATCAAAATATTTATGCACGGTTCGACCTGTTGAAAAGATAAAACAATAAAACCCTTGCTGGACAAGGGTTTTATTGTTAGTGGAGTCGGCGGGATTCGAACCCGCGTCCAAACATATACCCGATAAGCTTTCTACATGTTTATTTCTGTATTGTATTTCAGGAAGTTGCAGGAACAGAACAAACCAACACCCTCCCAATCTGCTTTAGTTTTCATCTTTGTGGCGCAGCCTCACAAAGCCTATCCCGTTATTAGTTGATTCGGCGGCCGGGACGGCAACTGGCAGCCTTCCCGGCGGCTATAAAGGATGTCTAATCTCTGATTAGGCAGCCATGGCGTAAGAATATTCGCCTTCTGTGTTTTGTGTCTTCAGATTTACGTGCTAATTACACAACGCACGACATGCTTACATACCCTGCACTATGCTGTCAAAACCAGTCGACCCCGGAATTTTGATATAGTGCTATCAAAGAACTTACCACAAATTTACGAAATATTATTCTGTCCCAGTTTTTATGTCAGTAATATTATAAAGACTTTCACAAATACATCCGGGTTACTCTACTGTAACCTTATTACTTTCTTTGCTCTCGTTCCACAATCTGTCAAGTGCAGTCACTATGTATGTGTAGTGTTTGTTCTGCTTGTTTTCAAGGTCAGTAAACTGTGTTTCCTGCTGAATGGATACGATGCGGTCAGTACGTTCGAGGTTAATACTTTCTTTGTTTTGAAATCTATAGACAATATACTTCAATGGTTCTTTTTGCGGATTGGTTACTGTCCATTGAATCATGGTGTTCTTGCCATTGGTTGCATCTTTCAGTATAGGTGCAGCAGGGGGAATGCTGTCTATCCACTTCATGGCAGGTGGTAAGGCAGGGTAGCGTGCAAAACTTTCAGTGATACTATCTGCAAATGCAGGCCCTGTTTTATCAAAACTCACTGCACTGTAGAAGGAATAGCCCGAATTTGGTGCTGTTTTTCGTATGTCTTTCAATTGCCACAAAAGTTCTTTTACACTGTATTTGTTATTTTTTTCGGACAGGTGGTAAACCCCAAGTCCATAATAAATATGTCTTTTGTAGGTGTGGACATTCCACCAGTCGAGCAGAACACTGAATGATGCTGCATGGTTGGCGTGTTCCCAATACAACTGTGGCAGGAGGTAGTCAATCCATCCCTTTGTCATCCACAGCAACACATCTGCATATAGGTCATCATAGCAAGTTTGTCCGGCATGAGTTTCGGAGCCTTCTGCAGGGTCTCTATTGCTGTTGCGCCATACACCAAACGGACTGATACCGATTTTCATATAGGGTTTCACCTGTTTTACTGTAGTGTGTAACTGGGATATGAACAGATTTACATTATTTCTGCGCCACTCATCCTTGTCTTCTCCGTTGCCGTACTTAGCATAGCTTCTGTTATCTCCAAATGGGGTCTTACCAATTCTGTAGGGATAAAAGTAATCATCAAGATGCACTGCATCAATATCATAGCGTTCTACTACATCTTTGATAACATTGATGACATATTCCCGCGCTTCCGGCAAGCCCGGGTCAAGGTAGGATTTACCTCCATAATTAATAATCCAATTGCTGTGCGCTCGGGTAACATGCTTGGGAGGGTTAGGATTTATCCTGCAATCCATCAATGCCCTGAATGGATTGAACCATGCATGGAATTCCATATTCCTTTTGTGTACTTCATTGATCATAAACTCAAGCGGGTCATAATAGGGGAATGGAGCCTCTCCTTGCTTGCCTGTGAGAAAATGGCTCCAGGGTTCTAATTGGGAAGGATAACATGCGTCACAGCATGGGCGTATCTGTACTATTACAGCATTGCAACCCATTTTCTTGAGTTTTTCGAGCCGTAGTATAAATTGCTGTTGCTGTTCTATTGCCGGCAATCCTTGCTTTGAGGGCCAGTCAATGTTAGCTACGGTTGCAATCCAAGCTGCTCTAAATTCCCGCTTAGGAGATTGAGCATGAATATTGTATATATTTATAAAAATAAATAGTATTAAAATGGAAAAACGCTTCAAAATAGTAATGGGGTTGAGTTGCAAATTTATTAAGTAATGAGATTGGTTGGCAAATTAATTTTAGTTTATAAAACCTGCTTTGCTTTTGTCCAAAATGAGGACGAAATTTTTTTATGATTTATTGAAAACAGAATGAAATTTCATAAATTTAAACAACCTTGATATAGAATACCAATGAATACAGACATTCTGTTAAATGAGTTACAAACTAAACATAAGATTACAGCGGATGACTATGATAAGTTGATTGGACTTTTTGAACAAAAGCGATTCAAAAAGAACGATATTATGTTCAGAAAGGGAGAAATAGTAAGACACACTTATTTTGTATTGAAAGGCTGTGCCCGCCAATATTATGTTAGTCCGGAAGGCGGGGAACGTACAATCTACTTTTCTGTAGAGGGCAATTGGTGTGGCGAATTAATGAGCTTTCTGCATGACGAACCGACAAATCTAAATATGCAGGCATTGGAAGATACAGAAACTATAAGCTTGAACCGTACAAACTGGGAACTTGCTATCACTACTATTCCGGATTTTGCCCTATATCATATCAAGAACCATCAAAGGATTATAACAAGACTAAAAGAGGAACTTGGAAAATCTGTAAATGAAGTACCTGAAGACAAGTATTTAAGACTGTTGCATGAGCATCCTGCACTATTACAACGGCTACCTTTATATCATATTGCGACCTATCTTGGAATTACCCCTGAAACACTCAGCAGGATACGGAAGCGAATATCTAAAAGTGAGTAAAGTTGAACCGACTATAATTTTTTGATTCAAATCAATTTTTGATAATTTATAATTCTTTTTCTTTGTAAAAATATCAATTATGGAATCAAAAGAAATTGTAAAATTCGGCGGAATGGAGGTCAATTTCTGCCTCGACGCTCCTGAAACAAATTATCAGATAACTATGTTCAAGGTGGTGGTTATGCCCAACACAAGGATGCCTGCGCCCCATTACCATGAAAGTTTTGATGAAACGGTATATGGATTGAAGGGTACAACTACTTTTACTGTTGCCGGAAGCCCAGTAGAAATTGGTGAAGGTGATGGATTGTTCATCCCAAGAGGTGTAGTTCATGGATTTGAGAACAAAACACAAGAGATAATCGAATTTTTGGCAATAGTAAATCCGGGTGTTTTCAGACCTGTGTATTTTAAGGAGATAGCTGAAATCATTAATGCAGGCGGTCCTCCCGATATGCAAAAACTATGGGCAGTAATGCAAAGGCACGGACTTGTACCTGTGATGGGGTAGTTTTTATCAAAAATAGGTTGTTTTATAACCGTCTTATGACGGTTATTTTATTTTAAGTAATCTCAAATTATAACGGGCTTCTGAATAATTGATTAATTTTCCACCCTATTTCCTGAATAGCAATGAAATATAAATTAATACATTTCCTGAAAGTATGTGTGTTGCCCATGTTGTTTTTGTCATGTATGGCAGGAAATACCTATGGCAGACATTTCAAGGATACTGTCCATTTCAGGAAGGCTACGATAGCCACCCACGATATTGTAATGAGTGACAGTGCTTTGGAGGAATTGGGTGTCGATAGCTTACTGAATAAGGTAGAACATATCCACAATGGGCTGAATGATATAATTAATATTACAGGACTGGGTTTTAACACAAGGGATATTGAAGAAAACTATGCTGCCACAGACTCTAACATTGACTTAATAGACCAAAACCTGAAGCTTTATAACAATATACTGGATGTTAAGAATCTACAGATGTTTGAGGTGTTATTATCAGGTATTCACAGCCAGCTTACTGATTGGAGAGAATTACTCTTTGTCTATGACCGACAGCTACTTGCCATGAGTTCTGAATTAACCTCTTTCCGGAATGACACACTACTGAAAGAAATAATGGAAGACTCTGTTTTTTCCAATGAATATGCAAATGAGCTTCAGGATGTGAAGGACAAAATGAAACTTGCCAAACGACTAATCGCAGAGAACCAGGCACGGTTAAAACAGTGGCAGGTGAATGTTTCCAACCAATATTTTGAGACTATAGATTTGGAGAATAGAATTAAGGATATGCTCCGTAAAATAAGCGTGAAAGCAATTGGGAAGGAGTATAACTATCTCTGGGAGGCAGAAAATGTGTCTGCGGTGAGTAAGTCTGAATCAGGGCAGATGGTAAAACAATCTTATAGCGGACAGCAAAAGATATTAACCTACTATTTCAAAAAAAATTGGCTTGACCAGTTTTGGATGTTGCTGACCGGTGTATTCTTCTTCGTTTGGATATTCAGTAATTTCAAACAATTAGAGAAAGCAGGAAAGTATAAAAGTACCGTAAATGAATTTATCTTTATAAACAAGGTTTCCATACTTTCAACACTGGTGTTACTGTTTAGTATAGCACCTTTTTTCGACCTGCATCCTCCTACAGCTTATGTGCAAGTAATAGAGTTTTTACTGGTTACGGCAATTACGTTTTTATTGTGGAATAAATGGGCTAAAGACCTGCTATATTATTGGTTTGCCATAGCTGTACTATATATTGCATTTTCAGTCACCGGTATTTTACTCGTGCCTACTTATGGTTTCAGAGTACTGTTACTATGTCTTAATATTGTGGCAGTCGTCTTTGGTATTCTTTGGTTCAGAAGACTCAGGAAGAATACAATTGCTTTTGCCCCAATGATAAAAGTGGTTACAGGGATATTTGTACTGCTTAATATTGTGGCAGTTTTCGGTAATCTTTACGGTAGGTTGAGTATTGCCAAAATATTCAGTGTAACTGCAATATACGGACTTGCGCAAATAATAGGTTTGTCCATATTCATACAGATAATTCTTGAAGCCTTCCATTTACAAACTATTGTAAACAAACTGAAAGGCGGTCTGATCGGCAAATTGAACTTTATGAAGGTAGAGAAGCTGATAACTACCATTCTTGTAATAATATCTATAGTAGTTTGGTGTATAGTATTTTCAATCAGTCTGAATATTTATAACCTGCTCTACGAGCAAATTGTATTTTTCCTAACCAAGCCACGTAAGATTGGCACTACTGATTTCCAGATTGGTAATATTTTATTGTTCCTTGTTACTATTTATATATCAAACTTGTTCCAGCAGGGAGTAGGTTCTCTATATGGCAGGCAGGAAAGCAATTGGGATCCTGAAATTAAAAAGAATGCGTCCAGACTTGCTATTACACGCCTACTGTTAATAGTAGTAGGCTTCTTCATCGCTGTTGCAGCATCAGGGCTGCCAATGGATAAAATTACTATAGTATTGGGTGCATTGGGTGTAGGTATTGGACTTGGTTTGCAGACAATTGTCAATAACTTGGTTTCCGGGGTCATCCTTATTTTCGAACAGCCGTTCAGGATTGGAGATTATATAGAACTGGGTGATAAAAGAGGCAGGGTAATTGACATCGGGATACGCTCCAGCAAAATATTAATGGAAGAAGGTGCAGAGATTATAATGCCCAATGCCGACCTTCTTTCAGGCAGGGTAATCAATTGGACACTCCGTAATGATAATGTGCGGATAGAACTTGCAATCACTATAATGCCCGGACATACGGTTAGCGAAATAGAACAGATAATCAGAGAAGAATTAAAAAGCAATGAAAATGTAGTTACCACTATTGAACCCGAAATACTACTGTCTGCACTTACAGATAAAAGTATGAGCCTTCGTATTCTTGTTTGGATTAATGATGTTCATAAAACACAGATGTTGAAGAGTAAGCTGCTAAGCAATATCTATGCTGCTTTGGAAAAAAACGAGATAAAGATTGTCTAACAGTATTCAAATTTTTCAGAATAAGATTTACTATTATCACCTGACTTTTAAAAAATATTTTAATACGGAAATATATTTTGCTAATTTAGTGGCTGTATAAAATATCTCCCACCATGTCTGTTAACCTATGTATTGATTGGGGCAACACCAATATTAAGGTTGCCATATTTGAAAATAATAAAATGGTTAAGCTTTACCGGGTAAATCAAGAAACGACTCTTGAAGAGATTGCTGCAATCATGGATACCCATAACCCTGATAAAGCAATACTTTGCTCTGTGGCAGATCACTCGGAGCATGTTGAGCATCTTGTAGCCGACAGGATAAAGGGCATGGTAAAATTAGACGGGTTCTCTAACTTGCCGATTAACAACGCCTATTTGTCAAATGATACAATAGGTGCTGACAGACTTGGTTTGGTAACAGCAGCACATTTTCTGAATCCGGAAAAGAACAATCTGGTTATCAGTTTAGGGACTTGCATCACTTATAATTTTATTACTAAGAATAAAACATTCCGTGGCGGGGCTATTTCCCCGGGTTTGCAAATGCGGTTAAAAGCAATGCATCATTTTACCGATAGGCTGCCTGAGGTGGGTATTTCGGATGAAGTGTTGTTGTTGGGTTATGATACAGCCTCCTGTATGTTAGGCGGTTCTGTTTATGGTATAGCCTGCGAAATAGATGGCATGTTAAAAGAATATGAAAGCCAATACCCCGACTTTAACGCCATATTAACGGGTGGTGATGCCCCATACTTTGCAAGCAGAATTAAAAGTAAGATATTTGCCGACCCTGACTTATTACTAAAAGGGTTAAATTTAATAATTGATTATAATGTACCATCCCCGCGTTAAGACCAAGGGTTTACTGATAGCATTATTTTGTGTTTTTGGTTTAGTTGCTAATGCCCAAACCGGCAGTACCAGTAATCCGTTAAACCAAAGGGAAAATAATCCTTACTCCAAATATGGCATTGGTGAATTATGGAACGCTAATACTGCCGAATTACAGGGCATGGGCAGTATTACTTCTGCCTATGCAGACGGTAATACGCTGAATGCTGATAACCCTGCATCTTATGCATTTTTGCAAAGAACTGTTATTGAAGGTGGTGCAATTGCAAGTACGCGTACCGTTGACGGTTCAGGACTTTCTTACAAAACCGGTACTTTATCAATAGCGTATCTGAACATTGGTGTTCCGGTTGGTAAAAATGGTGGACTTAGTTTTGGACTACGTCCTTATTCCCGTTCCTATTTTTCACTGGTTGATACAGCAATCAATACATCTATTGGCTCAATAGAAAGGTCTTATGGTGGTCAGGGTTCTTTGAATTATGCATACATTGGTGGTGCTGCGAAGTACAAAGGACTTAGTGTCGGGTTTAACTTCGGCTATCTGTTCGGTACATTTCAGCAAACAACTGCATTAGTTCCTATTGATACCAACGCCATTAACAGGGCATATATCTCCAACTTCACAAATTATGTGAGAATAGGTGGTATCTATTGGAAAGGCGGTGCAATGTATGAAACACGTTTTCATGATTCTACTTATGCTTTGAGATTGGGAGCTACTGTTACACTCAGTCAGAATCTTACAGAACGGTTAAATGCATACCAGATTAGTGTTTACAATTTTGGTGACACCATCGTAAATGATACTTCTTACAATCCGGGTGAGCAGCGTGGCAAGCTAAAGATGCCTATGTCATATTGTCTCGGAGCCATGCTTGCAAAATCAGATCTATGGTCTGTTGGCATAGATTACAGTGCAACACAATGGAATACCTTCAACAGTTCTCCCGAAAGTTCTATGAATATTGCGGTGGGTAATCAGTCAAACAGGCTAAGTATTGGTGGTGAGATTAATCCTTTGCCTGTTAAGGCGCATAAACATTATTCCCGCCTTTCATACAGGCTGGGTATGTATTACGGAACCGATTATCTGCAAATAAACGGAACAGCATTACCGGTTTACGGTGTCACATTTGGTGGCAGCCTTCATTTTAAACCCACCCATTTTTCGTGGGTCAACCTTCATACTGCATTCGACATCGGCAGGATAGGCACTACCCAGAATAATTTAATCCAGCAAACATACGTAAGATGGTTGTTGGGTATTTCATTCAATGATCGTTGGTTCATTCCCCGTAAATACGATTAATCAGTTTTGGTGCAGGTATTTCGGGAGTATCTAACTTCGGTATATTTACAAGTATCATTCACACGGTTACAATATGCAAAGTCTTGCTAAACATATTTCTTGTTGTCCTTTAATAAAAGGTGCTAAGAAAGTTGTTTATATCTTCTTACCGTTGCTTATTGTATTGTATCTCTCTGGTTGCAGTAATGATATGAAGGATATTGAAGCCCTTACCGGAGGGAGACCCAATATGCTGGAAGATAAGGCAGAAGACATTACCGCAATATACAGCAAGGATGGCAAGTTGAAGATGAAAATTTTCGCCAAAAAATATGTTAGAAACCTTGCAGCCAAACCACCCTATCTTGATTTGAACAAGGACCTGAAAATGGAATTCTATAATGACAGTGGTGTGGTGGATAACATCCTTACAGCCGATTCATGCCGTTATTATGAGGTTCAGGGTAATATCCTGATATGGGACAGTGTGCAGATAATCCGCAAAAAGACAGGAGAACGGCTCAATACCTCTGAATTAGTATGGAACCAGAGTATCCAAAAATTCTTCACTGAAAAACCTGTTCTTATTACTACCGCTACAGAAGTAATACATGGTAAGGGTATGGAGGCAAATTCAGATTTTACTTGGTACCAAATCACAAATCCACAAGGAACGGTACAAGTAAAGAAAGATGAAGTGCCGGAATAATATCTATTCCTACATCAGCATCTGACCCACCATTTCTTTAATAAGCTCCCTATCGTCAGAGGTGCTACTATTTATACCTACAGCCATTGCGCTGTACTTAGCCAATAACAACATACATCTTTCCACCCTGTACAGGGGCCAATTAGGTAATTGTGCCAAAACATCTTTTACAAAATACGGCGACATCCCGATAGCGGTTGCAATCTCTTTACTATCCTTACCCCGCAGATAATTTGCCTTATAAAGCCTGTTTAACTGGTTGTAGAAAACACCTACCAGCAATGGCAGTGGTGCAGCCTTGGGATTGGCAATAAAATACGCCAACATTTTATATACTTTATCCCTATCGCCATTAATGATAGCATCCGGAAATTCGAGTACATTGTATTCTTTACTGATGCCAATGTATTTCTGTATAAGTTCGGAAGTCAGTTGCTTTTCTCCGGGAACATTGATACGTACTTTATCAATTTCGTTAGCAATTTTCTGTAGGTCATTACCTAAGTAAGTACTCAACAAGTTTGCTTCTTTTTCTCCTACTTTAAACTGTATTTCATCTCCATAGTTTTCTATCCATTGTGGAAGATGCTCTTCTTTTAATTTATCTGAAGTGAAGTAGATACCTTTTTCTTTTACTGCTTTTAATAGTTTGCTTCGTCCATCTGCTTTCTTGAACCGGTGTTCTATCAGAAATATCGTAGAGCGCATAGGCTTTTCGATATAAGAAGTCAGTTCATTAAAATTCTTGGGGAGCATTTGTGCAGCCTCTTTCAATATTACTACCTGATACTCTGAAAACATGGGAAAGCGGGAACATGCGTTAACAACCTCAGTCCATTCTACATCCTTTCCATATAGAATATTCAGGTTGAAATCACGCTCTCCCGGCTGAAGAATCTCGTTTTCGAAGTAGGCTGAAATCTTATCAATATAATATGCTTCCTCCCCGTCTATAAGATAAACAGGTGCGTATTGTTTTAACCGAAGCGATTGGAAGAACTTATTCAAGTCAGCACTCATACGTGGTTTATTGCTTTTAATCCTTCAGGTAAATGGGTTCAATGTCGATATCAAATATACCTTTCAGCTTCAAATACACTTTTGCGGTAGTCAGCACATCCTGCAAACAATAAGAAGCAATGCGTGGAAGGTCTTTATCTTGCCAGTAAACATCTGCTACCATACTTCCGTCAAGATCAGATTTAGGGGAAGGTATGCCTAATATTTCTGCAAGTAAAGCTAAAGTCGTGAAATGTTTAAAGTCGCCAAACTTCCATAGCTCCATAGTATCGAGGTGGTTTACTTCCCAAGGCTTTTTACCTGCCGTTTGCATACATTCAGGTAAATTAATATTATTTATTATCATTCTACGACATAAAAACGGTATATCAAACTCCTTTATGTTGTGCCCACAAAAATTGAAATTTTTAAAGTGTTTTGAGAACCTGTCAGCAACGTGATAAAAATCATTTAACAAATTCTTTTCATTGTCATTGGTGAGCGATTTTAACCTCATTTTCCAACCGTCAGGTGTATTTGAAAGGCTGCCAAAGCCGATACAAACCACCTTTGCAAATTCGGAATAGATACCTGCCTTTTCGGCGAAAAGCGTTGCAGGGTCTGCGTTTAGGTCGTTTGCGGTTTTCATTTGTTTTGATTTCTTCACCCAATGTCCCTGCAGTCCCTCTGACAGCAAACTGTAGTCAGGCTTCAGTGGCACCGTCTCAATATCAATGAATAATATTCCGTTTAGTAATTCCATTATGAAGAAAGTATATTATATTTGCACCAAATTTAAACAAAAGTAGTTTATGAGCCAGTCTAATCAAAACTCCCCGGAGCAATCAATGCAAAATAACGGCGGTAAAAAGAGTTCACCAATTATGTATTGGGTGATAATTCTTGCTTTATTGGCAGGTTGTGTGTTTTTGTTCATGAGCAAAAACCAATTGGCAACTGAGAAGGATGCACTTATCCAGCAAGAGACTGTGAAGAAAGATTCTGTTGAGAAAGAGCGCAAAGCCCTTGAAGAAGATTTCAAAGCAGCAACCGGTAAAATTGACCAGTTGATGTCTGAAAATGCTAAAAATGACAGCGCACTCCAACAAAGCAAGAAAGAACTGGGCGAAATGAAGTCTAAGATACAAGTGGTGATTAAGAAAGATAAAGCTTCTTTGGCTGAATTGAAGAATGCAAGAGAAATGGTAAAAGAATTGAATGCAAAAGTTAAAGCATACGAAGAGCGTATTGCTGAACTGGAGAAAGAAAACAAAGAACTTAACGGAAAGAACAAAGTGCTTACTATAGAGCGCGATTCTACTGTAAAACAAAATATAGTGTTGAAGAAATTCGGTTCTGTTTTATACACCAATAATATACGTTTGGTACCTGAGCACAAAAAGAAAGACGGTACAGACAAAGAGACAAAAAAAGCCAAGAAAACAAACGTATTGCGTGTAACATTCGACATTGTTGAGAACCATATTGCTGAAAGCGGTACAAAACAAATTTATCTGAGGCTGATAGCTCCTGATAAGAATGTATTGAGTAATCCTGCAAATGGCTCAGGTGTAATAACAACAGGCAAGGGAGAACAATTATCATACTCTGTTGTAAAGGAAATTCCGCTTACAAAAGATATGCCTGTAAAAGATGTTACGGTTGACTGGAATCAGGATGGGCACTACCAAAAAGGTGCTTATACAATAGAAATTTACAGTGAGGGTTTCAAAGTAGGTAGCGGAAACGTTACCCTGAAATAAATACATTTTCAATTAAAATTTTATAACACTACATTATATAATTTACTTAACAATTATATAATGTAGTGTTTTTCTTTGTTGTCGGATTGCCTCGTAGTTTTGCAATAGATTTCGTGATCTTATGGAAGTGTTCCCAGGTAAAATATTAATAGTTGACGATGAACCGGATATAGTTGAATTTATCAGCTATAATCTCAAGAATAAGGGTTATTTGATTGCTGCAGCAAAAGACGGTGTCGAAGCTGTAAAAAAAGCAAAAGACTTCCGTCCGGACCTCATTTTGCTCGACATTATGATGCCCAATAAGGATGGATTTGAAACTATCAAAGAACTCAGGAATTTACCAGAGTTTGATGATACGGCTATCATCTTCCTTACAGCACTAAGTGATGAAAAATATGAGATAGAAGGATTGAAAATTGGTGCAGATGACTATATTTCCAAACCAATCAAGCCGGAACTATTAACCAGCCGTATCGGCTCTGCCCTGCGGAGATTCCGCAAGGACGAGGAGCATGAGCAGAAACAAACATTTGGCGAACTTGAGATAAACAAGACCAAGTTTACCGTCTCTTATAAAGGAGATGAGATACTGCTTGCCAAGAAAGAATTTGAATTACTATCATTACTTGCATCAAAACCCGGCAGAGTATTTTTAAGAAATGAAATACTACAGCGTGTTTGGGGTACTGATGTTATTGTTGGTGACAGAACTATAGACGTACATATCCGTAAAATCCGTCAAAAATCAGGAATAGACCTTATTACTACAGTTAAAGGAGTAGGATATAAGTTTGAAATGGCGTAATTTAGTATTATGTCTATCCTGGATACAAAAAACCTGTCTCCCCGTTTACTGTCATTTATTACTGCACTCATTATTGGGATAACTAATGCGTTGCTCAGCCTGTTGGTAAGCTCTGTATGGTACACGCCAATACTGGTATTTCTCCTCACTTTTGTAATCATCTATTGGCTCTATTACTATACATTACAGCGTTTTATTTACCGCAAAATAAAAATCATCTACAAATTCATCTACCAGATAAAGGCTACAAAAAAGGAAGAGTTTTTCTATAAAAAGATATTACCGCAAAAATCTATTGAAGAAGTAAGTGAGGATGTAGAGAAGTGGGCAATAAAAAGGATGAATGAAATTGAGGTGCTGAAAGCAAATGAGAAATTCAGGAAAGAGTTTTTGATGAACCTCGCACATGAATTACGTACTCCCATCTTTTCAATACAAGGCTATGTGGATACACTGCTGGGTGGGGCTTTGGAAGACCCTGAGGTGAATAAAAAATTCCTGTCGAATGCCTCAAAAAGTATAGACAGGTTGGTACGGCTTGTGGATGACCTTGACCAGATTTCAAAACTTGAATCAGGCAAAATTCCGATAATAGAAGAAGCCTTTGTTATACAGGATTTGATACGCGATGTTTACGAAGAGTTTACCTTAAAAGCCAAGGAGCGGAAAATCCAGTTACAGTTTAAGAAAGGTACAGAAAGACCGGTTATTGTAAATGCCGACAAACAAAAAATAAAGCAGGTACTGGTAAACCTGATTGAGAATGCACTGAAGTACTGTCATGAAAATTCAACAGTAATAGCAGGTTGTTATGAAGTGGATGATAAGACCGTTTATGTAGAAATATCTGATAACGGACCGGGCATACCCGAAGAACACCTCTCCAGAATATTTGAACGTTTTTACCGTGCCGATAGAAGTCGCAGCAGAGACATAGGCGGAACAGGGCTTGGGCTTGCAATTGTAAAACACATTGTAGAAGCCCATGGACATACCGTTAATGTAAGGAGCAAGGTAGGCGTAGGTTCTTCATTTGGATTTACCTTGGATAAGAGTGAGTTGAAGTAAGAAAGAAAGACTACATCCTATACTATTTATAAGCGTTTATTCCGATTCACTTAACTTGATTATATAGTGTGTACTTCTACCGCCACCAGTAGATATCAAGGCTCCTATTTCTGCAAGATATTGCAGATCTCTTGTTGCAGTTGCTTTTGAGATTTTTGTTATTGAAGTATATTTATTAGCTGTAATGCCACCTTCAAACCCACCAGGTCCTTCATCAAGCATTCTTTTAATAACTTTTAATTGGCGTTCATTAAAGTTCTGCTTATACTTATCAAAGTAGAGGGTCTTTTTAATAATGAAATCAATAATTTGCCTTGCATCTATTTGTGCCGATAAGATAATACCTACAAAATACTTTACCCAATTTGTAATCTCGTTACTTTGTTGGGCAATTTTTAATTCATTATAATAAGTTTTCTTGTCAGATTCTATCGTTCTTGATAAGCTTAGTATAACGGGTCGTCCCAGTGTTTGTGATAATGCTTTCTCGGCTATAGCCCTCCCAATCCTGCCATTACCATCTTCAAATGGGTGAATTGATTCAAAATATAAATGGGCTATAGCAGATCGGATTGGTGCTTTTTTCATTTCATTCGTTCCTCCCGGAGCGGTATCATTAAACCAATTAATGAATTTATCCATTTCTTCAGGAACAGAAACTGAAGGCGGTGCTTCAAAATGTACTGTTTCTTTTCCGTATGCACCTGAAACTACTTGCATCGGTTCACTATGGGTGCGCCATTTCCCAACAGCAATATTTTGATTGTCTGACATTAACATCCTGTGCCATTCAAACAGTATTTCTTTATTTAATTTTTCCGAATAATTGTTTCTTATTTTAACCATTAACTCCCCAACACCTTTAGCATACTTATCCTTAACAGGTACATTTATAGTATTCAGACCAAGATTGTTACGAATAGACGACATCACATCTTTTCTGTTCACATAATCGCCTTCAATCTCAGATGTTTTAACTGCCTCCGTGACCATTGTATTAACAATTGTCTCAATTTTTATATCATCAGGCAAGGCTTTAAACATACCGTTTATTAACCCTGCTTCCTCGGCAAATAATAATAATCTGTCATCTGCTTCGTTTAAAACATATCTAAAATTACGCCAATCTGATTGTTGCCAATTATATATCATGAGCCGAATAATTTAGCTATTCGGCTCAAATATACGAATATTTTGAGCCGAATAGCTAAAGTATTCGGCTCAAAAACTGAAAGTCCCTACCAGTAAGTAGCAATTACTACTTTCCTTCCTCCCGAATAATTAATAACTTAGTGTAACTTTTACCTAAAAGAACGATGAATCCATCTGAAATACAAACAATTGCCGATAAGTGGTTTGCTGCTTTCAATGCACACAACCTCGAAAGTTTATTAGCACTCTATGCCGCCGATGCCGAGCATTTCAGCCCGAAGCTGAAAATACGGATGCCCGAAACCGGCGGATATGTGCGGGGCAAGGATGCATTGCGCACTTGGTGGCAAGACTCTTTCGACCGACTGCCGGATTTGCAATACATCCCCACATCCTTTATAGATAATGGCTCAA
>Ga0007882_10000515_pt1 | contig 22841 bp, 25 predicted proteins | sample CryBogCBH12Aug01_FD_71195 | JGI IMG/M metagenome (GOLD analysis project Ga0007882, IMG submission 71195) | Freshwater microbial communities from Crystal Bog, Wisconsin, USA - CBH12Aug09.1 | ecosystem: Environmental > Aquatic > Freshwater > Lake | place: Crystal Bog, Wisconsin, USA | collected... | reverse complement strand
CCGGCATCATCCGAGCCATCGAGACCACAGAGTTTTCCAAAATCGAGACGGCGGGGGCTGGCTAGTGCCGTCGCATAGGGGTCCAGAAGAATTTTCGAGGCATCAAAGCGATGCCCCTTCTCAGGAAGGGCTGGCCCATCGACTCGATAGGCATAAACCAGGCCCCGGCCGGCACCTAAAACCCGAACATGCCAGATATCACCGGTTTTATGGTGTTCTCGATCCAGTTCGATGGTCTGCGAAGGAAGACCCGCGTCCACAGCGTCAAAGAGAAGCAACCAGACCCGGGTGGCGTGACGACTAAAGAGGGCAAAATTGACCCCATCATTGGCCAAATGGGCACCTTGCTGAAGCGGGGTCCCTGGAGCGGTCTTGTAATGTTTCACACTGCTCTGAATGGACCGTGAAGCACTGACTTCCGTCTTCATTGGGGCATCTCGGTGTTGTCCTCAAACGCTCAAGGGGTCGCGCCACCTAAATGCCGAATGCCCTGAGCCATCTCACGATTGAGGCGCGCAAGGCACTCGCTCTCAGCCCCTACGATTTGGCCGAAGTCAGACGGAGAGACGGCGATCGAACATGAAAAGCGATGATTGACTGAATCACCCCTGGCGGACTTTAGTGACCAGAGCGCCACCATGCGGGCGTGCCCCTCAGGATCAAGATGCAACTCCTGAATCTGGACGATCGCCTGCACATCCGGCTTGGTGTCTCGCGACCAAGGGTGCATCACAATGCGGTCGCTAGGCACCAGCGATGAAAGATTTTCTTGGGACACTCGCGCGATGGTGTCATCCAAGCGCTCGGCCCAACGCTGATTCTCGGCCAGGCGGTATTCATGATCAGAGGCGGCCGTCACAATTTGAGGCCGATCGAGATAAGCAGGAACCTTGATGGGACCCAAACCAATCAGGGGGCCCTTTTGAGCGGCAACCGAAGGAGAAGGAGCCTCCTTGATGGGCTGTAGCATGTAGAACTGGTCCTGAGCGCCCCCGCGAAAGCAGCCAGCCGCCATGAGAGCAGTGATCCAAATAGCCACCCAAAGAAGGGGGCGGGTCCATCCATTGAGGGGTCGATATGCGTTGGGCACGCAAGGCTCTCCAGGATTCAAAGACAGGGTTAATAGCGCTCAAACAGCGTTTGGTTCGATCATAACACGCAGGCATGCATGCCTATTTGTATTCCGAGTATTTCAGTCCGGTTTTCCAAAAAGTAACGACTCGGGATGCCGCTGGAGGTAATCCGATAGCTCCCGAAGGGAAGCTGCCGCCCGATTCATCTCCCTTACCGAGGCGGAAAGATCCGAATTGGCCTCGGTCACATCCGCAATATTTCCTGCAGCAATACGCCCATTTTCAAGCGCGTCATGCGCAACACCCAAAGTTGCCTGAGTTGAATCCAGAACGGGACGAGCCTGATTTTTGACTTCACGAACGGTAGCATCCAGATGCGCGACAAGGTCGGGCAAGGTTTTCTCAAGACGCTCCAGAATCACCCTCGCACTTTCCAACGACTGGCTCAATGCCAGCTGGGACTTTCGCGCCTCTTCTGAGCCCACTAATGCGTGCACGTCTTTAAGCGTAGCGGCCAGATCCTGCACAACCCCATCGATCGGCAGATTTCCGATCTTCCGCATAACTTCCTCGAGGGTTGCAAGCACCTCATCGACCGTCGGCGGAACGGAAGGCACCTCGAAAAGTCCTTTGTAATTGAGCCCTGTCAGGTGAGGCGGCTGATCCTTATTGAAGTCGAGATTGACGTAGAGAAGACCCGTCAGAATACTTTGGACCTCCAGCCGGGCCCTGAGGCCAGAATCCAGAAGCTTTTTGAGACTTCTGTCCCGATCGGAGGGAGATAACGCAGTAATATCCATCGGACTCCCCGTCGTCGTGACCACCTTGGCAGGATCGATCTCGATCACTACAGGCTTCATGAGCCGGCCCATCCCGTCATCCAGCTGGAGCTCGATTTCCTTGACAATCCCCACCTGAACACCCTGAACCTTGACGGGGGCCCCAATGTTTAGGCCATTGAGCGAGCTATCAAAGTAGACCACCCAGTGAATCTTCGACTTGAAGAATTCGCCTCCACCGAAGGTGAGCAGGGCCACGACCAAAAGAGCCACGCCTCCAAGAAGAAAAGCACCGATGGCTTCGGGTTTTACGGGTTTACTCACGGCGGGGAACCTCCGATGGAGCGGGAAGAGGCTGAATTGTCTCGCGTCAAAAAGCGCAAAACCCTGGGGTCGGCGTTACCTCTTAAAATCTCGTTAGGATTTCCTCTGGCGATCACCGTCTTGGAGTCAGGGTCCAAAAAGATGGAGTTGGTCCCGATCGCAAAGATACTCGCCAACTCATGAGTGACGATGACGATGGTGGCCCCGAGGGCATCCCTCAAGCTCTCAATCAGATCATCCAGAAGCCGGGCACTGATCGGATCCAGTCCCGCAGAGGGTTCATCAAAGTAGAGAATTTCGGGATCCATGGCCATCGCCCGAGCCAACCCTGCACGCTTTTGCATGCCACCACTGATCTCAGAAGGATAATAGGATTCAAATCCAGCCAATCCGACCAACGCGAGCTTATAGGAGACGATACTAGAAACCTCGCGCTTAGAGAGCGTGGTGAACTCATTGAGAGGTAGCGCGACATTCTCTGCCAGCGTCAGCGAACTAAATAAGGCTCCACTCTGGAACAGGACGCCGAATTTACGCAAAAGCGCTTGCTTCTCCTCGGAATCAGCCGCCCAAAGGTCCCTGTCGCCATAATAAATGCGTCCCGCCGCCGGCTTGATGAGGCCGATCATATGAAGGAGCAGCGTACTCTTGCCACATCCGCTGCCCCCCATCACGACAAAAATATCCCCCCGATTGACCGTAAAACTGAGGTCCTTCTGAATGACATGGTCACCATAGGCCATCGTCAACCGATCGACCTGAATGACGGGCCCTTTGTCAGGCGAAGTTTCTGTGACGGTCATATATTGAGGCGATTACAAATCAGGGTGACAATCGAATCGGCCACAACGATCAAAACAATGCTGGTCACGACCGCAGAGGTTGCCGCATCGCCCACGGCGGAGGCTGTGCGACCACACTGTACCCCGCGCATGCATCCTGAAAGGGCAATTAGGACACCAAACAAAGAGCACTTGACCAGACCGATAAAAAAGTCCGTCAGATCAACAGCCTCCGATGTCCGGGTCAGAAATTGAGAAAGGGGAATATCGAAGAATGCCACGCCCACCATCGCGCCACCGGCAATCCCCAGTAGATCGGAATAAAGCCCCAGAAAGGGCATGACCAGAATCAGCGCAATCAAACGTGGCAGGACCAAAAAATCCACCGGCGAAAACCCCATGACTTTCAGCGCTGAGACCTCCATATTGACGTTCATGGTGCCAATTTGGGCTGCAAACGCCGCACCGGAACGACCCGACATGATGATCGCCGTCATCAACGCCCCCATCTCCCGGGTCATTCCCAGGGCCACTAGATCGGCAATGTAAAGTTCGGCTCCAAATAAAGAGAGTTGGACGGCTCCGACAAATGCAAGGATCAGCCCAACCAAAAGACTGATCATGGTGACGATTGGAACGGCCGCCGGTCCACACTCCTGAATCTGCAACCAAAGATCCACCGGACGATAACGAGCCCGCCCCCGAACGAATGCCGCCATGGATATCGCGGCTTCCCCCAAAAACCGGTTGAAGTAAAGCGCATCAGCCCAAAACCGCCTCGCAGCCTGACCCAGATCGGCAAGATACCCTTGTGGGGCCGGATCATGATGGGCATCGGGTGATGATGGGACCGCCGTTGCCAGCGCAAAAAGAGACCGCACCCCCTCAGGCATCGAGGAAACGTCCAGTTCGAGCTTCCGTCGCGAGGCGATTTGGCTGATTTCCAACAACGTCGACAGCAACAGGGTATCCCAGTGTCGGATTCCGCCATCCTGGATCAGAAGGATTCCCGGCGAATGAATTTGCTGTAACCGACCCATTAATTCAGCGCTGTCCGCCTGCCCCGTTGCAGACACAGCCCAGTCCCCCGACAAGACCAGCCTCGGGCGATCAGAGTGCTCTTCAAGCAGCTTCCAGATTAAGGGATTCAAGTCGTTCGCCACGGGCGTAGTGATGGATCCATGATACACAAGCTGAATGCAGATCCGCTTGGCCCTTCCAGATCGGAACCCCCTCACTCACGGCCAACCGCCTAAAACAAAAGGGGCTTTTACGATAGAATGCAAGTGAAGCATATCCTAGGCATCAGGAGCGTAGCGTTTGTCCGGCCACCACGACATCTTCATCTGTCATGATCAGGCCTCAACGACCTCCGTCAAACGCCTTGCGAGCGCTCTTGCCGCCAGAGGCGCATCCTGCCATACCCATGAGGGGGGGATCAGCGCTGAAATCAGTCACAAGCTAGCCATATCGAAGCTGTTCCTCGTTTTTGGGAATGAGGGGTTTTTCGAATCCCGTAGCTGTCAGGCCCATCTCGCTCTGGCTTGGATTGCAACCTCTTGCGACCTCCATCGAAGCCCCTCAAGAATTCTGGTCGTAAACCCCGAAGAGGGGACGCGTCACATCTACCCCCTTTGCCTGAAGGAGCGCATCATTGCGGATGCTCCGGAGATTCAAGACCTTCAGAAGTTGGCAAGTGAACTCCACCAACATTGCGAATCCATTTCGGGCAACCTCGGCGAACTTTTCCCTGTGGCACACAAGCGGTGCGTCGGCCCCTTTGATGCCATTGAAAAGGAACCTCTTAATTTTGGGGGGCGGAATCGGGAGCTCTGGGATATTCACAGGTCCCTCAAAGGAACGCTGGGAGAGAGCCCAACCGATGCCCCATTCGTCGTCATCTCTGGCGGCCCCGGATTCGGGAAGACCCTGATCGCCCTCGAATATGCGTTTCGATTTGGCGCGGCCTACCCGGGCGGAATCTTCAGAATTTCAGGCAAAGGAGCAGAGCCCGCGGCAAAATTCAGCCAGCTGGCAATGAACGCCCCACTGAAACCGCAGTTACTTGCCTTGCTCCGCCAGCTTTGCCCCGAAACCGAGTGCTCGGACAAATCCTCGCTTACCAAAATTCGCGAGGCCCTTGCCGATCAGCTCGACCGCATTCAGGGCGACTATCTTTGGATCGTCGATGATCTCCCTGAGGGCATCAATGGCCCCGTCATTCAGCAGTGGCTTGCACCTGCAAAGACGACTCAGAACCCTGAAAGGGCGCATAACATCCTTATCACCGAAAGCCAACGCTACGATCATCGCGGGGATCCCATTCATCTCCCGCTACTGAGCGAAATCTCGGGACAAATGATCCTGACCCGGAACAAGCTCCCCACCCGAAACGATGAAAGGGATTCCCTGAACTGGCTGACGGATGAGATCGGAAGGCATCCGCGGTTCGCCGGCATTGCCGCCGGAATTCTTGAAGCTGAGCGTCATGACCGTCGAAGCACCTTGGGACGACTCGCTCAACGCATTAGCCGAAGAAATCGTCTGTCGTCGGAAATCTCCCTGCTCTGGGCAAGAGACTTTCCCGAAGGTCGAGAAAAGTCCGCAGCCAATCTTTTGCTGGATGCCATCCAAAGCCTGGGCGGTGCAGCACGCGACATTTTGCGACTTGCACTTGAGCTGGAAGATCACGCTATCCCCATTCACTTGATCGCCGAGTGCCTTGTCATTGCCGGCCTCAGCGCCGATGAGCGCAAAGAGGACCTCTTCACGATCTTCCTCAATGAGCCGGAGGAGACTCCGATGAGCCATGAGGATGCCGAGGCCTACGTCCTTCAAGGTGCAGAACAAATTGCCGCATTGGGACTGGGTCAGCTCAGCGACAAGCTTGTCACCCTGCCCTCCTTGGTCATCCGGGGATTTTCAAGAATCTCATCCACATCACCCCGTCAGGCCTTACTGGCAGAAGCTTCTCTGCAGGCGCTCTACATCATTGCGGAGTCGGCTCACTCAAGCCAAAACTTTGATGAACTCAGTGCCGTAGCGCCCCACGCGAGGAAATTAGTGGGCGACCTTCGCGACCGGATGATTGCCCAAGAAGACAATGCAGGCGAAATCACCGGCCGAATCAGACTGGCGCTGCACCTGGCTGATCTTGACCTTCTTCACGGCGCGAAAACCCGCGCCACAGCCCTCTATCGCGCCACGAGCGCTTACTTGGTCAGGGCCATGGCCGCCGACCCTCACAATAGCACCCGACAAAAGGATTTCGCCCGCGTGCAAGAGCAACTCGGCGATCTCATGATCGAAACCACGCAGTCACAGAGTGCTCTGGATCACTATCGCAAGAGCCTGGGAATTAGGACCTTCATGGCCAAGCAGGAGGGAGGCCCTGGCGAGTCGATTCAGGACGCACTGCGCCTCAACATCAAAATCGCCAGACTTCAACGTCGTCTTGGGGATTTTGAGGCCGCACTCCAGACTCAGCAGACGGCCCATGCCCTTCACCTCAAGCTGGCGCAAATGGAGCCCGAAAGTCAGGAGGCAGCCTTTGACGTGGCCTCAAGTCACGCACAACTCGGTGAACTCCACATCAAGCTTAATCAGTCGGATGAGGGGCTACGAGAACTGAAAAAGGCCCTTCCCCTTTTCGAGACTCTGGCTGAAACCGTTCCGAGTGATCTTCGTTACAGCCGAGCCCCAGGTGCCATCCACAATCGGATTGGCGACCTCCTTCACGCCCGGGACGATCTGACCGGCGCGCTGAGCCGCTATCGCACGGCCCTTTCGGCGGCTGAGAGTTTGGCTCAGCGCAATCCCCATAGCCCTGAACTACAAAGAGACCTTGCGGTTTGTCACGACAACATCGGCGATACGCTCTCAGGTCTTGATGACGCTCAGGAAGCTGATCAGCACTTCAAGGCATTCCTCAGCATTGCCGAAGCCTCTGAAAATCAGTCAGCCTTCAAAGACCTCCGTGCACGCGAGATTGCGGCCGTTCACATGAAGCTTGGCCGTGGGCGAGAAGCTGAAAAAATGCCCCGCCTCGCATTAGAGCGCTACCTCCTGGCCCGGACCATGATCGAAAAGCTGGCCATCGACTTTCCCGAAAACTTACGCCTTCGTGAAGATCTTCAATGGCTTCGCCACAAAATCTCTCGACTGAGTGAACGTCTCGAGGCAGAAGACCGGCGAATCGCGCGCAATCGGGCCAATATCCCAGAGAGTCCGGCATCCGAGGGGTCCTCCGATTGGCAGGGCGATGCCTAATTAAGGATAATGGCGGGATAGTTTGCTACCGAGCCTCACCCGCCCATCATGAAAAAACGCCTCGAAAGTCTCCTCAAGGAAGCCGTCAACAGCCTTGCTCATTCCGATGTCCTTCCCCGCGACATCGAGGCCAATTGTCAGGTCGAACGTGCACGCGATGCGCTTCACGGAGATTTCGCCAGCAATCTGGCCATGGCTCTTGCCAAACCTGCCCGCCTGAACCCTCGGGTACTGGCTGAAAAGCTTATCGCCGCGATCCCCAGCGACCCCGTCGTCCTCAAAATCGAAATTGCCGGCCCGGGATTCATTAACTTCTTCATTGATCCCAAAGCCCAGTTCGGCACCATCCCGGCCATTCTTGATTCAAAGGAAAAGTTTGGGCGCAGCCAGAAGGGGGCCGGACAGAAGGCACAGGTTGAATTCGTTTCAGCCAATCCGACAGGCCCTCTTCACGTCGGACACGGCCGAGGCGCCGCTTACGGTGCAGTGGTTTCCAATCTCCTCGCTGCCGTCGGCTTCGAGGTCCATCGGGAATACTATGTCAATGACGCTGGCCGACAGATGGACATTCTTGCCGCAAGCGTCTGGCTTCGTTATCTGGAGCGACTGGGTGAAACCTTCATTTTCCCGAGTAACGGCTATCGGGGCGATTACGTCAGGGAGATCGCTGAATCTCTCCATAAAAATCAAGGCGATAGCCTAAAAGCCAGTATAGATACCGTCCTAAAGGATCTCCCTCCCGACGAGCCCCAGGGTGGCGACAAGGAGATCTATATCGACGCCATTGTGCAGCGGGCCAAGGATCTGCTGGGGGAAAAGGGCTACCGCGCGGTCTTTGACGCCGGCCTAAACGACATTCTTGCGGACATCCGTGAGGATCTCGCAGAGTTTGGTGTGCGCTATGACACGTGGTACTCCGAGCGAAGCCTCACGGAATCGAGCGCTGTTGCTCGCTCTCTCGAAAAACTGGAGGCGTCCGGGTACCTCTACAAGCAGGATGGCGCCACCTGGTTTGCCTCCAGCCGACTGGGCGATGAGAAAGATCGGGTTGTCGTTCGCGAAAATGGACAGATGACCTACTTTGCCTCAGATATCGCCTACCACATGGAAAAGCTGGAACGCGGCTTTGACCGGATCATCGACATTTGGGGCGCCGATCATCACGGATACATCCCAAGGGTAAGAGCCGCCATGCAGGCGTTGGGCGGTGATCAGGATCGCCTGGAAGTTTTGTTGGTTCAATTTGCGGTTCTTTACCGCGGCGAAGAAAAAGTTCAAATGTCGACCCGTTCCGGTGAATTCGTCACCCTGAGGCAACTCAGGAACGAAGTTGGAAAAGATGCCGCGCGATTCTTCTATGTCATGCGAAAATCCGACCAGCACATGGACTTTGACTTGAAGCTGGCTACCTCCCGCACCAACGAGAATCCGGTCTACTACGTCCAGTATGCCCACGCCCGTGTCTGCAGTGTCTTCAGACAACTCGACGAAAAGGGGCTTAGCCGCGATATCGAACAAGGCATGGCCCACCTTGAATCCCTGAGCGACCCGCACGAAACATCGCTATTGACCGCCCTGTCCCGTTATCCCGAGACCATTGAGAACGCTGCCATGCAGCACGCGCCGCATCATCTGATTCACTACCTTCGTGATTTGGCAGCAGAACTCCATGGGTACTATAACGGCGTTCAGTTTCTGGTTGAGGATGCTGGGCTTCGCAACGCCCGCCTCAATCTGATTGCTGCGGTCAGGCAGGTGATCCGAAATGGACTCGAGCTCTTGGACGTTTCCGCTCCGGAAACCATGTAGGTCATGGCAAGAGACGTCAAACACCGAATTCCTGCTTTTCGCCCTGAAAAGCGCAAACCGCGCTGGAAGCCGTTCGCGTTGGTGGGACTCTTACTGGCTGGATCTGGAAGTCTGGTCACACTGACATCAAAATGGTCAGCCACCTCCGAAAACCCAGAACCTACCATGACTCAAAGCGCGTTGCCCGAAGACGCGCATTTTGGCTATTTTCGACTCCTTGAAGACCGTGAGAACAGAGTCCCTGAAAGTCAGATCAGCGAGGAGCAACGCAATCTGCGACTCGGCAAGGAACCGACACCAGGGGAATTCTCACTTTTAGTGGGGACCTTCAAGACCCGGGACAAAGCCGAATCGGTTCGACAACAGATCTTCGAATTTGAGGCCCTTAAACCGCGAATGGAAGAGGTCACTTTGGAGTTCGCCTCCTGGTATCGATTGAAGCTCGGACCCTATGGGAACCTCAGGGATGCCAATCAGGTGAGGCTTTTCCTCAGAGACCACGGCATCGACAGTATTATTGAGACTGAAGAACACCGGTAACGCCCGTAGGCGAAAACCGGTATGCCTGACCACCCACCGAGTATCCCCGTCATGAGAATTCTTCACACCATGATTCGCGTCGGCAATCTGGACCGCGCCATTGATTTCTACACAGAAGTTCTTGGCATGAGACTCCTCCGACGACAGGATTATCCCGATGGCCGCTTCACTCTGGCTTTCGTGGGCTATGGCGAAGAGTCGAGCCAAACGGTCATTGAACTCACTCACAATTGGGATACCCCGTCATATGATCTTGGCACAGGCTTTGGCCATATTGCGCTCGAGGTCGATGATGCTAAAGCCGCCTGCGAACGGACCCGTCAGAAGGGGGGGCGTGTCGTTCGTGAAGCGGGCCCAATGAAGTTTGGCGATACCGTCATTGCCTTCATTGAAGATCCCGACGGCTATAAGATCGAGTTCATTCAAAAAGGCACCGGCGGACACTGACGTGGAAACGGCGCGTCCGAAGGAACTCGATCTCGCGATACGGGAGCTTTCCTCGGGCGGTGTTGTGGCTTTTCCCACAGAAACGGTCTACGGCCTCGGCGCCGATGCCTCCAATCCTGCCGCCATCGCGCAAATCTTCGCGATCAAAGGACGCCCCCCAGATCACCCACTGATCGTTCACATCAGCGGAGCCGATCAACTTTCGCGCTGGAGCCATCAGGTTCCAGACGCGGCTTACGTGCTGGCTGAGCAATTTTGGCCCGGGCCGCTGACACTGATCCTTCCCGACAGCAAGGCGCCCCCTGAAGTGACCGGAGGGCAGTCGAGCGTCGGCGTTCGCGCGCCCAGCCATCCGGTCGCGCAAGCCCTTCTTCAGGGTTTTGGTGGGGGCATCGCTGCCCCTTCCGCCAATCGGTTTGGCCGCATTAGTCCGACCCGAGCTAGCCACGTCCGGGATGAATTAGGTGACCGGGTTCGCATCATTCTTGAAGGGGGTGAGTGCAAGGTGGGTCTTGAATCCACCATCTTAAGTCTTGCAGGCTCCACCCCCTGCCTATTGCGCCCCGGAGCGATCAGCCGCTCTCAGCTAGAGGAGACCCTCAACCTGGAAATACACGGCGCGGAAAAGGCCCCGGGACTTCGAGCCTCGGGACTCCTCGAATCGCATTACGCCCCAAGAACAGCCCTTCGACTCATTCCCTCCGACAAGATCTCCAGTACAGCAGCCACTGCCGGACCTCGAACGGTCATGATGTGCCTTAGAGACATTCCGATACCTTCATCAATTGATCGCATCATCATGCCCCCGAATCCCGTGGACTATGGTGTTCGCCTCTATGCAACACTCAGGGAATTGGATCAAGGCCAATACGACCTCATCCTGGCTGAACTGCCTCCCACTGAAGAATCCTGGGCCGCTGTTCATGATCGCTTGGGAAGAGCCAGCCATATCCCTCAAAGTTCGGGCTCAAAGCCCCCGGTAAGAAAATGACCTTCCCCTCGTTCATGATGACACTCCAAGAAATCGCCGACAGCATCACCGGAGCACAGATTCATGGCCCAGCCGATCTCACCCTCACCGGGATTAGCACGGATACGCGAAACATCCCCGCCGGATGCCTTTTCTTTGCCCTAAGGGGGGATCGCTTTGATGCTCATGATTTCATTTCGGAGGCGCTAGCCTCTGGCGCAAAGGCGATCGTATCGGAACGACCACTTGATCCGAGCGTTCCTCATGTGCGCGTTAAAGACACCCGATTAGCACTCGGCGCCACCGCCAAGGCCTGGCGAAATCGATTCAATATTCCAGTGATTGCGGTGACTGGCAGTAACGGAAAAACCACCGTCACCCAAATGCTAGCCACCATTCTGGCCACGGCCTCAGGTGAAGATCAAAGGCTTGCCACTCGAGGAAATCTCAACAACGATATTGGCCTGCCCCTCACGCTGTTTCGCATGAACAGCTTCCATCAGCGCGCTGTCCTCGAACTGGGCATGAATCATCCGGGTGAAATCCGCTACCTCGCCGATATCGCCCAACCCACTGTGGCCCTGGTCAATAACGCGCAGCGGGAACATCAGGAATTCATGGGTACGGTTGAAGCCACTGCGCATGAAAATGGCGCCTCTATCAGCGCGCTTCCTGCCTCAGGTCATGCGGTCTTTCCCGCCGACGACGCCTGTGCACCCATATGGAGAGCGCTGGCCAAGGATCGTGAAGTCCTGGATTTTGGCTTTATGAATCCGGCCCGGATTCGGGCCGCGTGGCGAAGCGAAGCGGATGGCATGATTCTTACCCTCGACACCCCGGAGGGAAGGATCGAACCCCGACTGGCACTCGCCGGTGCGCACAATGCGCACAATGCGACAGCTGCAGCAACGGCGGCGTTGGCCGCAGGCGTCTCATTAGGAGAGATCCTCTCAGGGCTTGAAAGTTTTCGACCGGTTGCCGGTCGAGGCGTGATCCTCCGATCCACTCAAGGGGCCACCCTGATTGATGACAGTTACAACGCAAACCCTGATTCAGTCCTGGCTGCGATTGATCTGCTGGCGAGCCGACCCTCTCCGGCCTACCTCATCCTGGGTGATATGGGGGAAGTGGGCGAAAAAGGGGCCGAATTCCATGCTGAAGTGGGACACTACGCAAAAAGCCGGGCGCTCTCGGGCCTGATGACCATGGGCTCCCTCGCACGTCATGCCTCAGAGGCCTTTGGCACACCCCATGCCCACCACTTCGAAAGCCTCGAAGCCTTGCTTGATAGGGTTAAACCACTGGCCGTAAACGGTACAACGCTTCTCGTTAAAGGCTCCCGATTCATGAAAATGGAACGCGTGATCGAGGCCTTGAGCGGAACACCCACCGCAACGCACTAATCAATACAGGGGGATCTTCACTATGCCGAACTCCCCTTTCGAACCTCTGGTCTTTTCGAACCGTTTCGTCCAGGAGCTCCCCGGAGATCCCATCCCGGATAATTTCGTTCGCCGCATTCAAGGCGCGGCGTATTCCAGGGTAAACCCGACACCGGTCAGCGCACCCAAGCTGATCAGCTTCATTCCTGAAATGGTAGAAACCCTGGGGTTTCCCAAGGACGCACCATCCCACCCTGATTTTCTCAGGGTCTTTTCCGGTAATGCCATCCATCCTGGCATGGCGCCTCATGCCTCGTGTTACGGCGGCCACCAGTTTGGCCATTGGGCAGAACAACTCGGCGACGGTCGAGCCATCAACTTAGGTGAAGTCCGTTGCCCTAACGGCCAGCATCTCACGATACAGCTCAAAGGCGCAGGAAAGACGCCCTACTCGCGAACAGCAGATGGTCGCGCTGTCCTCCGATCATCCCTGAGGGAATATCTATGCAGTGAGGCGGTGCATTACTTGGGTATTCCAACAACCCGCTCACTCAGCCTGGTCACGACCGGCGACTCGGTGATCCGCGATATGTTTTATGACGGTCGCGCCAAGGCCGAACCGGGCGCCATCGTCTGCCGGGTTGCGCCAAGCTTTACCCGCTTTGGCCACTTCGAACTTCCGAGCGCCCGCGGGGATTTGAGCCTTCTTCAAAAACTTCTCGATTTTTCATTGCACGCAGAATTTGAGGGTCGCTTCTTACCCGGGCCTGAAGGATATTGCGAATGGTTCAATGAGGTCGCCCAAAGGACGGCACGACTCATGGTGGATTGGCAGCGGGTTGGCTTCGTCCATGGGGTCATGAACACCGATAACCTCTCCGTTTTGGGGCTGACCATCGATTACGGCCCTTACGGCTGGCTTGAAGGCTTCGATCCTCTCTGGACCCCCAACACGACTGACGCCGAGGGACGCCGCTATGCCTATGGCCAGCAACCGAGGATCGCTCGCTGGAACCTGATTCGCCTGGCCAATGCCATTTACCCGCTGGTTGTTAAGGCGGAACCCTTGGAAGATGCCATTGAGCGCTTCGATCAAACCTTCAAGACCCTCTGGCTGACCGCCATGAACAAGAAGCTGGGGCTTCAGGGGGACATGGGCCCTTCCCGAGAGAAACTCGTTGAGTCCCTATGGTCACTTCTACTTCTGAAGGAAACTGATTTCACCCTCTTCTTCCGTGGTCTTTCCTCCTGGACACCCCCCAAAGCGGACGTTCCTTTGGACCGAATTCCTCTTTTCGTTCAGGAAGCCTGGTATGACGAAAAAGCCCCCACCCAAGCCATGGAAACACAGATCCTCCAGTGGTTCAGGGACTATGCACAGGAGATTCGTCAGGGGAAAACATCCGAAGAAGATCGCCAGCGGGACATGAAGGCTGTTAATCCTAAATATGTCTTTCGGAACTATCTCGCCCAAGAAATCATCGATGAGATCGAGCAGGGAAGCACGGCCAAGCTCGAGCGACTCCTGAACACCCTGAAACGCCCTTACGATGAGCATCCTGAAGAGACCGGTTTCGCTCAAAAAAGGCCTGAATGGGCGAGGCATCGGGCCGGTTGCTCCATGCTCTCGTGTAGCTCTTAATCCGCACCACGCCGGTGCGGCTCGCACCACCCCCTAGCGATCCGCCCTCACCGTCTTGAAGCTCTGCCTCTGTCATCCCGGCTTTTACAGGATGGCATGCGTTCTGCTGTGCATTTCTGTGCGAGGCGCTCCAATCGGGTTGCCAGCGCAGGACTAATGGCGCGGAGGACCCCATGGCGATTCATCATTCAAGTTCACCCCTCGTGCTCGCGGGTCACGCTCACCCCCGAGATGGGCTCACCAAGGATTTGCTTTCAGCACGAAACGTCATCGGAGACTCTGGGACGATGAAACGCTTTGAGCGCTTCATTTCCCCCTATCTGGCACCCCATACCCCGATCACAGATGATTTTTTGGATGGTTTGATTCAGCGCAACAGCTGGTTACGCTGAGAAAAACATCGCGGCATTTTTCCTTAGGCCCAAAAAAAGCGCCGAAGGCGCCTAAAGGATTCAACCCAAGGATGCCGTTGAGAAGGATTGGAATCCCTCTCAACGGCCATCAAAAATCACTCTAACTGAGATAAATCAATATCGCCGTGACGGAACGGAATCCAGTCGTTGTATTCGGGGCGGTACTGCAGCCCATAAGGCGTATTCAAATAAACCTTAGGCGGATTGTCCTGATGCTGCTGACACTTGGGGATGTCCATTTGGCCAGAGGGCAGGAAAATTTTGTCTACAATTTCCTGAATCCCCACCTCGCGACCTGCCTCCTTGGCTTCCTTTACGTACGCCCGCGCCGCATCGGAAAGGGCCCAAGCCTCCTCTACCATAGCAAAGTAGTCGATTTTTTCAGCCATATTTAAAGCTCTTTGAAGAAATGGAGCCTACGCTCATGACGTAAGCTTGACCTACGAATTCTAGCCCAACACCTAAAGAAAGTTGAAGTAAACAATCACCCAAGACCTCATTAGCCATGTCAGAATCCCACTTGGACTCATTAATTCGCTTTACTCGACAGTTAAAGCTCAAAGACTAATGGATATTTACTGGATCTATGACATTCCGACCTGGCAACTCGCCATCGGGATCATCAGTCTCTACGTCTTCATCGCACTTGCCGGCCTTCTCATTCTCCGCGGCTGGATCTATCGGACATTCGATGTCAGCGCTGAAACCAACGAAATGACCAATGGGATCTTTTCGGGGGTTGGGGTTCTTTATGGACTCTTGATCGGCCTGGTCGCAGTCGCAGGGTGGGAAAACTTCAACGACGTGGATGACCTTGTCGCCAAGGAAGCCGCCTCGGCGGGCGCGCTCTACCGGGATATCAGTACCTTGCGCCAGCCCGCCAAATCCGAGATGCAGGGACACATCCGGCATTACCTTGATGAAGTCATTAACGTCGCCTGGCCCCTTCACCAGAAGGGTGTCTGCGATGCCGAAGGCACAAAAACACTTTCTAAACTGCATTCTGTAATGACCCATTACAAGCCGATCGCGGGGGCAGATGAGGATCTTTTTCGGGAGGCATTAGCCGCGTTTAATCGGCTGTCAGAGGCCAGGCGCATGCGGCTTGGCGAAGTCGGGACCGGCATTCCCGCCGTGTTCTGGATCGTCATCGTAGGGGGCTCCATCCTGACCCTGCCACTGATCTACCTTTTTCACACGAACCGGCTAAGAACCCATGTCGCCGCGACGGCAACCTATGCCCTTTTTATGGGCTCCATGCTCTTTCTGCTTGTCGCTGTAGACAACCCCCTCAGAGGCGAAGTCAGCATTCCCCCGGACTCCTTCCAGCAGATTCTTGACAATCTGGACAGTCTGGATCCAGAGTACTGGGAAGAAAAGGCCACTAGCCACTAAGCCCTCTCCTCTCCTCTCCTGGACGTGCCCCATGAAAGATCGCCTTCAACCCAACCCGCCCCCGAGTCATCGGTTTGAGGCGGCCCTTTCGGAACTCTTTCCAGGTGCCCTTCGGATTGAAGACTATTTCGAGAAAACCACGACGGCCCTGATCCCCGATGGCTTTGAAGATGACAATACCCTAGGGATCGTCGCCACCTGTAGGGATGAAATTGCATCTCCCCTTGAAACGGAAATCATCCGACATTGGGGCAGGACCTTCAGCTGCAGGAGCCTTGGGGGCTTTCTCTTACTCGGCCGCACAGGCATCAAGACGGGCATTAGCCACGCGCCTCTAGTGAACCATCGCCGACGCTTTGTCATGTATGCGATGCCTCACATCGCCCTTTCTGATAACGGTGTCCCTGGAGTCGTTATGCGCGAAGGCATTGAAGAGGCTTCTCATGCCTGCGGATCGTTAGATGCCGTTGTTTCGCAGCTCAAATCGGGGCGAATTGATCTCCACATGGACTTCGAGGATCTCGAGCAATCCTGTGTTCGTCAAAAATTGCTTTCAAATATTCATTACGGGGAAGAGATCGATCTGGTCAACATGACCCGACTGGCCGCCAAGATCATCCACAAAGACACCGACAGGTTGCTCAGCAACTTAGCCAGACCCAATGAGTATGATTTTGCCTTCTTCATCGGCATCCTCATTCATGGGCCCAATGACCAGAACTGGGTGTGGCATGAGCATGCCGAAGTGCAAACAGGGCCAGAGCCTGGCCACCGCCGCACCCTAGAACTGAACCTCTGATTCAACCTGTGGCCGATCAAAGCGATCTGACATTAGTAGTGTCCAGCCGGAACCCCTGCCACCCATGAACCAGATTTTTGTGATTGCCCTAGGAGGCTCATTGGGCGCAGTCAGCCGATTCTGGGTCGCTAATGCCATTTATGGAATGTTTGGGCGCGAATTTCCTCATGGCACCCTCTTTATCAACGTGTCGGGCTCCTTTTTGATGGGATTTCTGACGGAGCTACTCCTTCAGCGTTTTCCAATCGCAGTGGAATACCGCGCTGCCATTCTGATCGGCTTTCTGGGGGCCTACACCACCTTTTCAAGCTTTGCGCTGGAAACCTACTTTCTGATCGATCAAGGCGCCTACTTCAAGGCACTGGCAAATGCTTTTCTCAGCGTGGTCTTGTGTGTCGGCGCCGTATGGATCGGATTAGTCTGGGCCAGAACCTTTTTTGAGGGCACTCAGATCAGCTGGACCGCACATGAACGGGCATATGTCATCATGGCGGCTGGCTGGGCTCTCGTCTTTGGCCTCACCATCGGCATTTCCGTTATCGCCAGCCATGCGGGATGGTCGTCCAGCACTCTAAGCGTGATTCAGGTCGCACTCTTGGGTCTTGCTACCGTGACCGCGACCCTCTGGATGTCCTTCAAGCTCACCTCCATGGACAGCCAGCTCGGCGAACTCTTTACCCTTTTTTCACTTAACGGCCTTTTCGCCGGATCGGCCATTTGGTCAGCCACCCAACTCGGAAACTGGATATGTCGACAATACCTATCACCGTAGCCAGGATTTACTCACAGGAAAAGGAACACCAACTCCAGAAGCTCTTGAAAATCCTTCACGATGAAGACCGGGTTATGGGGGCTACGATCATGCGGGGGCTCCAGGGGTTCAATCTCGACGGTGTCATGCATGACACATCATTGGTCGCGCTCTCGCTCGACTTGCCTCTGGTGCTGGAATTTTTCGATACGCCGGAGCGCGTAGACGCCATTTTGGATCGTCTGGGTGAACGCATGGAACTCCACGGTGTGATCTGCCTGAACGCAATGCTGCGGCGATAAATTTCAGCATCCCGCTTTGAAGATGCCACTCCAACACACTCTGTAGAAGACAGGTCAGCTCCCAACGTGCTCAACGTGTTGGCCATTTCTGGCCCCATCTTCTTCATCATCATTTTGGGCTTTGTGGCGGCTAAAGCTAAACTGCTTCGCGCGGAGGAAGCCCGGGCGCTTGGGGCTTTCGTCATCAACTTTGCACTTCCCGCCCTCCTCTTTAAAGCGTTAGCTCAAAGGCCTGCCGCTAACCTGTTGGATCCGCTCCTGATCTTCCATTACGGTACAGGGTCCGTGATGGTTTTCACTCTCGTCACCTTGTGGCTGATCCGACGGCATCGACCGCAAAAGGCTGTAGCACTGGCCGTTGGCACGTCGCTCTCCAACAGCGCCTTCATGGGATTTCCGATCGCCGAGGAGCTCTTCGGTCCCGATGCCGCGGGCATGCTGGCCGTCTATGTTTTCGTTGAAAACCTTATTCTTGTGCCTCTCCTCCTCATCATTGCCGAACTGGATTCAAAGCGCGGTGGACACTGGCTCAGGCTCATCATGGATATCATGTTGCGCCTGATCAGAAACCCTTTGATTCTTGCGATGACGGCGGGGGTCATTTTCTCTACATTCCACGTCCCGCTGGTGGGAGCCACTGCTCGAACCATCGACCTCCTATCGGAGGCTTCAGCCCCCACAGCCCTCTTCTACATTGGCTGCACACTCGCCGGATTAAAGCTGGGGGGGCTGAGTTTCGACATCGGCATCATCACCCTCAGCAAGCTGATTCTGCATCCAAGCAGCGTTCTTTTGACCTTTATCCTTTTCCCCATTCAGGACACTGAGACTATCAAGGCCGCAACACTGAATGCAGCCATGCCGATGGCGACTATCTACCCCTTACTGGGGCAACGATACGGCCAGGAAGGTATTGCATCCGCCATTCTGGTTGTCACCACTGTGGCCTCATTCATCAGCATTAGCGCCCTCCTTTGGCTCTTCACATCAGGCTTCTGGTGAGAGCCTGCCCCTTAACATTCAGACATCATCTTCCGGCCCCTCCCAAATTGACCCGGTGAATGAGTCCTTTATGGTTTTTGAATTGGCTGTTTCCTGTTGGCTCAACTACGATCAATCCTCTAAGGAACTAGTGATCACAGGGCCTCACCCCCATGACTCGACTTGCATTTATCCTGTTGATTCAGGCGACTCTAGCCCCAAACCCAGCCTTCGGACAAATGGTGCAAGGCTGTCTGATTGCCCCCAAAACCCAATGCCCAAACGCCAATCTGAGTGGAGTCAATCTGGCTGGTACGGCACTCAATGGCGCTGACCTCAGCGGAGCTAATCTGAGTGGGGCCAACCTCATTGGCGCAGACCTTCGGGGCGCCAACCTGGGTGGAGCAGATCTGACCGGCGCACAACTGAGTGGGGCGAATCTGACAGGGGCGGTTTTGGTTGCCGCCGCAGGAAGCGGAGCCAACCTGGCGCAGGCCAACCTCTCCACGGCCAATCTCAGCGCTATCAATCTTGAAAACGCCATTCTGGATGGGGCCAACTTCTATCGGGCAAAACTTCAGGCGGCAACCCTCCTGAAGGCCAGCGCGCAGGGTGCCGATTTTCGCAGGGGCAATCTGAGCAACGCGGATCTTCGGGGGGGGGACTTCAGCTACGCTCTACTTGCTAGCTCATTGCTCAAAGCCGTCAACCTCCAACAAGCCATCCTGACAGCAACTGACCTCAATCATGCCAACTTGCAGCAGGCGAATCTGGCCTTTACTTCTCTGGTGGCTGCCAACCTCAACTTCAGCAATGCTTCGCGTGTATCGCTCTACGGGTCTGATTTAACGGCCGCCAGCTTAGTCGGCGCCAACCTGATCTTCAGCAATCTGGCCGACACTAATTTGACCGATACCAATCTGAGCGGCACAAAGCTAAACGGAGCCATTTGGGCTTCAGCCAATCCTGGCATGGATAATCTGAATGGTTACACCGTTGGAAGCGCTGGCCCAGGCGGCGGGATCATCTTCTATGTCACGCCCGACGGACAACATGGAATGGAGGCGGCGTCTCCTTTGTCCTCGGCCGACTGGGGATGCGACAACACCTACCTCGGGGTAACGTCGACGGCTCTAGGCTCAGGCGCATCCAATACAGCACTGATCCAGTCACAAAGTCTTGCGGCAAATTGTCAGAACAGTAATTCGCCCCCAGCGATGGTGAGCACCTTCAGCCAGGGAGGTTATAGCGACTGGTATCTGCCCTCTCGAGACGAAATGGCGCTGTTGATCAGCAGCGTTAAAGATACCCAAGCCATCTATTGGACCTCCTCGGAAACCAGCGCCACAAGTGTTTGGCTCTGGAGTTACCTTCCGCTTGCTATGGCGCAAGTTCAAGCCAATGGGACGTCGGTCTTCATGGGCGACAAAAGCGGTCAAGGCGTCCGCACATCGCATGGATATTTGTTTTACCCCATTCGTTCTTTTTGAGCCTACGCCAGTTCCCCTCTATCAATCGAACGGTCTGAGGTGGGCTATCCCTTCCAATGAAAGACATCATGAAACAAGCACAATTTACCGCGACGACCAGAAAGGTCCTGCTCAGCCTCTGCTTTTGGGGGGTGGCCTCGCTGGGCTTAACCTATGCCACTCTCTCATCTGCAGCGCTTTCTGAAGTCGAGCCCAACGACAATGAGTTCGAGGCGAACGCGTTGCCCTTAAAACAGCCCATCTACGGCCAACTTTATAGCGAGCTGGATCAGGACTTCTTTATTTACACTGCCGCACAGGGGAGCGCTAAGAGCCTGAATGGTTACTTCCAATGCTCGAGCACTCAGTGAGTGCGATCACGTGATTTGATGGTCGCATGATCAAGTTGGGTGATGGCCGTCAGGCCATCACTGAAGCTGAACATGAACGCTACCGTTTTCAGCGTGACTGATGGCCATCATCATGACCATGATAGTCGTGGCTCTTGATCTACTTGGATAGTGAGGGCCTGTTTATTCTCTCAGGCCCTCGTTGAAGTTGATCTGTTTGCCTTGAAGAGTCATGCTACTCAAGGGTCAGACATCATCCTCGTCTTCCTCATCCGGCCCTTCATCATGATCATCGTCATGCGAGCAAGGCGCCCATCCATAGGCTCTCGCCAACGGTTCCCGGTATTCCTCCTCAAAGACGTATAGCAACTCTCGCAGGAACCCGTGACATTGCTGGATGGTCCGATCCGGAAGATCCGGTATCGTCAGGATCAGCTTCCGTTCACCTGAAGCCGGATGGATACCCAGGGGATCATCCCAACGTGCAGTGAACCGTACATGGGGTCTCCGTCTCATGAGCGCCCCCGTTTCGCAGGCCTTGGCGTATGGGGTTGAGCAAAGACCTCAAGGTAAAGCTTTTCGTCCAGTTGCGGTAACCCTCGTTGCGTTCCGGTCGCAAGCAACTCCGAAGCCAGAGAGGTCAGCACCCGATAGTTGCCGGCGGCGTGATCACAGAGCGTGCTCCGAAGTTCGGGGGTCATCAGCGCAGCGTTGCCGGCTTCACCCAGAAGATGATCCAGGAAGGCCAGTAAATCCTCCCGGCTCGCATACTCTGTTCCGTATCGAACCCGGATTCGACTCCCGAGCGGGATCAACTCCTCGCGGCGTAATCGTTGCGTCAGGCGGGCATCGCCCGCCAGAATGACGCAAAGGAGCGGCAGCGAGTCGAACTGGGCGCTGGACATTAACCGAAGTTCGTTCAGAACGGAGACGCTCATCTCCTGGGCTTCATCGATCATGAGAACCGTCCGCTGACGGGTCGATTCAAGATGATGTTGCCAGCGCTCCCGCAGTGCCTTGAACCCACCCCACCGATTATGTGGCGTCAGTGGAACTCCGAAGATGTCGCCCATTTCCCGGTAAAAGTCACTCACCTGGCTTTGTGGGTGTGTCATGGTTCCCAACGTGACATCAGGCATCCGATCGAGCCGTCCCGCCAGATGTCGCAGCAACACGCTCTTGCCTGTCCCAGGGTCTCCGTGGATCATGGCAAAGCCCCCTTCCCGGATCAGAACATTTTCCACCCGCCAACAGAACTCGGCCATTCGCTCGGGAACATAGAGTGCGTGTGTCGGGATTTCCTGCGAGAAAGGGTTCCATTTAAGCCCGTAAAGGGCCAGCAGATTATGGTTCACAGCTCATCCTCCTCAGCGATGGGAAGATAGGCAGGCGGAAGACCCGAGGCTGCATAATCCGCGATCAGCTCCTTGAGTAGCGGAGCCATCGCCGAGGGTGTGAGCAGGGTTGGAACCATGCTCTTTTGCTCCAGACGTCGACGCTTGTTAGCGGTTGTGTAAAAGTGCGTAATTCTGGCTTTCTCGACGCACTTTTCCCAATACCCCACGCGGTCTGATCAGCCGTTCAGATCTGTTTTTTCAGGAAGTCGGGATCCTCCGTATGGGTAGCTGCGAAGGTTGGTTCTCCCTCCATATCTGCGATGCTGTCCCCATGGAGATCCCAGATGATTTCCCTCAGCGCTTCGATAGCGACCATTAGGTTTTCCGCCTCAACCGGACTCATTGCTGCCAGATACGTCAGGCTAGGATGATGCTTCATTTCGGATCCTCCTCTTTGCGTTTCCGACTTCGCGTGCTCTTGCGCTCATTGGCATCGCGAAGCCGATAAGAGTCGCCCTCCAACTTCAGGACCTCTGCGTGGTGAACGAGACGATCGATCAGAGCCACCACACAAGATGCATTCGGGAACACCTCTTTCCATTCCGAGAAAGGCCGGTTCGAGGTCACAATAGTGCTCTTCTCCTCATAGCGGCGGTCGATCAGGTTGAACAGAAGATCGGCATGCCGGTCGCCATAAGACAGGTATCCCACTTCGTCGATGACCAAAACATCGACGCGTGCATAAGCCGAGATCTTTCGCTTTAACAGCGCTTCACTCGTAACCGAAGCGAGATCCCCAAGGATCTCGGATGCCGTAATGTAAAGTGCGGTGTGACCTTGAACCACGGCCTCATAGGCAAGGTTCTTGGCGATCATGGTTTTGCCGATGCCATTGGGGCCCAGGAAGATGATGTTGGCTTTTTCAGGGATGAAGTCGAGGCCCATCAGGTTTTCAATGGCCCCTCGATCACAGACCTTGGGCCAGTTCCAGTCGAACTGAGCCATCATCTTGAACCGCCCCAGCTTG
>Ga0007882_10000514_pt1 | contig 22847 bp, 18 predicted proteins | sample CryBogCBH12Aug01_FD_71195 | JGI IMG/M metagenome (GOLD analysis project Ga0007882, IMG submission 71195) | Freshwater microbial communities from Crystal Bog, Wisconsin, USA - CBH12Aug09.1 | ecosystem: Environmental > Aquatic > Freshwater > Lake | place: Crystal Bog, Wisconsin, USA | collected... | reverse complement strand
ATCGCTATCGCGCGGAGCTCGCCGCGCTGACCGCCCCCGAGGTGCGCGCCGCCCTGAGCGAAAGCAAAGCCCGCAGCGGCGATTTTAGCCATGCCCTTAATCCGCCACAGTTCGCGGCGAATGCCAACGCCTGTTCCCTCCCCGAGTGCGCGCCATGATCGCCTCCCAGATCGCCTTTCTCAGCCTCGCCATCTCCCCGGCTCCCGCTGATTCGCCCATGGGCAATGTCGCCACGGCGGGGGCGCAAGGGCTGGTCATGCCGCAACCCGCGCCCTCTGCCGGCGAGAGCGCCGCCGTGGTGCCCGCCGCCGCTTTGGTATCTGCCGCTGCGGCACCATCTTCGCCAGCACCAAGCACCCCGCCAGCGGCATCTGCCCCGAGCGCGGCAGCTATGCCAGCATCGGCCCCCGTTGCATCAACACCCACCCCGCCAGCAGGCCCGGATGCCACCAGCGCCAACCCGGCAAACGCCGTGCCGCCCGCGCTTCTGGCGCAGACCAAAGACCCGTTCGAGAAGTTCAACCGCGCCAGCTACGCCATCTCGCAGCCCTTCGATCGCTATCTGCTGCGCCCGGTGGCGATGGTTTATAAGCACGTCGTGCCCCACATACTGCGCGATGGCGTGCGTAATTTTCTCGCCAACCTGATTACGCCGGTGATCTTCATCAACGATGTGCTGCAATTGCGCCCCAAGCGCGCGCTGCACACCACCGAGCGTTTCCTGCTCAACACCGGGCTAGGCATCGGCGGCGTGTTTGATGTGGCCAAGCGCCATCCCTTTGGCATCCGCGCGCATCCCAACGGCTTTGGCGACACGCTGGGCTATTACGGGATCCGTCCCGGCCCCTACCTTTATTTGCCGATCGTCGGCCCGGCCAATCCGCGCGACATCGCGGGCTATTTCGGCGACTGGTTTGCCGAGCCCCGCCTGCTCAACCGTGTGCTCAACCCCGACAAGGACAAGCCACTCGTCCGCAGCAAGCTGGTCCTCGGGCGAAACAGCATGGTCACCATGATCGTGGGCGGGGTGGATCAGCGCGCGCAAAACGACGACGCTCTGAAGGCGATCACCAGCCAGTCGGTGGATCCCTATGCCGCGCTGCGCTCGTCCTATCAGCAAAACCGCGCGGGCGAGATCGCGGCGCTCAAGGCTGCCGACGGCACCGCGCCCAACAGCGCCGCGCTCGACGATCCGCTGCGTGATCCGGCGGAAAAGACCAATTCCGCGCCAGAGCTGGGCGCGCCGGTTCCGCGCTAAATCTCAGCTTCGAGCGGCCTTGTGCCTCGCTCTGTATTCCAGCCACGGCCACGCCAGCAGCGCCACGCCGAACACCACATCGCGCAGCCGCAGCACCAGGCTGAGCGCCAGCGCGGGGGCCGCCGACACGCCCAGCGCCGCGCCAGCCAGCACCGCGCCCGCCTCCTGCATCACCAATCCGCCGGGCACGAAAAACAGGATCATCCGCGCCGAGGTCGCCGCGCTTTCAATCGCCAGCGCGCCAAAGAGCGAGAGATGCAGGCCAAACACCCGCCCCGCCAGCCACACCTGCACGCCGCTCATCCCCCAGGCGAAGAAATGCAGCACAATCGCCAGCGGCAGGCCCGAACGCTGGCGCCGCATCTCGCGCCGCATCAGCAGCGCCTCGGCGCGCAGACGGCGGGCAAAGCGGTGGGTGCGGCTATGCCGCGCCCACCAGCGCCGCGCCAGCCGCCACGCAACCAGCAACGCCAGCCCCACGCCCAGCCACAGCAGCGAGGGACTCTCGATTTTCCAGCCCGGCCCGCCTCCCGCCTGCCCGCCGCTCCGCATCCAGAAACGCGCCAGCACCCAAAAGGCCAGCGCCATATAGGGCAGCTCGGCCAGCACCTCGGCGGCGATATCGAGCGCGCGCAACGACACAGCGGCGCGCGGCCTGCCCCCGGCCAGCACCAGCACCCGCGCCCCCACGGCCTCGCCCAGCCCCGGCGGAAAGATCAGCAGATTATGCGCCGCATCGCGCACCAGCCTTGCCATAAAACTGGTGCGAAACGGCACCCCCATCTTCAGCGCCTGCTGCGCGGCGGTGCACAGCACAATCGCCAGCAGCTGCACCGGCAGCACGATCAGCACCGCGCGATGATCGATACGGTGAAAGGCATCGGCCAGCAGCGCGCGCAAGCCGCTGTTGGCCGCCACGCCACCCAGCAATAGCACCAGCAGCGCCAGCGGCACGATGATCGCCGCCCAATTGCCCTTCGCGCCATGCGCCTGCGTGTGGTCATGCTCTGTCATGGTGGCGCTGTAGGGGCGCGGGTGGCTGGCTGGCAAGGCATGATCGGTGGGCCAAAGCTTCTGCGGGCTTGTCGCTGCGGGCGTTTTCGGCCAGAGCCCGATCCATGCTTTCCCTAAGGCTCAGACAGGCGATTCTCCTCGCCGCGCGCCATCCCTGGGCCACGCTGGCGCTGGCCTTGGCGCTGGTGCTGGCCGCGCTGAGCTATGCCGTCGGCGCCTTCGATATGTCCACCGACACCGGCGCGCTGATCTCGGCGAAAACGGCGTGGCGGCTGGATGAAACCGCCGTGGAAAATCGCTTTCCCCAGCAAAAAGACGCGATACTGGTGGTGGTGGATGGCGCGACGCCCGAGCTGGCCGAGGATGCCGCGGGCCGTCTGGCCGATGCGCTTTCCGCCGATAGCGCGCATTTCGTGCTGGTGCGCCGCCCTGATGGGGGGGCGTTTTTCGCCCGCGAAGGGCTGCTTTTCGCGCCGCTTGGCGAGGTGCGCGACACCACAGCGCGGCTGATCGATGCCCAGCCGCTGCTCGGGCCGCTCGCCGCCGATCCTTCGCTGCGCGGCATTGCCAAGTCGCTCGACACCGCCGCATCGGGAGCCGCCTCGGGCCGCGCCGATCCCGCCGCCACCGCGCGCCTGGCCGCGCCGCTGGCCGCGCTGTCGGGGGCGATTGATGGTTCGCTGGCCGGGCATGGCGGCTTTTTCTCGTGGCAGCGGCTGCTGGCGGGCGGCACCAGCGGCCAGCTTGCCGCGCCCACGCGCCGGGTGATCCTTGCCCAGCCACGCCTGCAATTCGGCGATCTGCAGCCGGGCGAGGCCGCCGTGGGAGCCTTGCGCGCGCAGGCCGCCACGCTGGGTCTGGATGCCCCCCATGGCGTGCATATCGGCATCACCGGCGAAGTGCCGCTGGCCGATGAGGAATTCGGCTCGATCCGCGACAATATCGGCTTTGTCGGCCTGTTGATGGCGGGCGCGATGCTGATCACGCTGTTTCTCGCCACCGGATCGGTGCGCGAGGTGGCGGCGATTGTCACCACCATCATCGCGGGCCTCGTGATTACCACCGCGCTGGGGCTGGCGGTGGTGCATCGGCTCAATTTGATTTCGGTGGCGTTTATCCCGCTGTTTGTGGGGCTGGGGGTGGATTTCGGCATTCAGGTCAGCGTGCGCTTCAACGCCGAGCGCCATGCCGGGGCCGCGCCAATGGAAGCGCTGACCCGCATGGCCGCCGCCATTGGCGCGCCGCTGCTCACCGCCGCCGCCGCTGTGTTCCTCGCGCTGGGTGCCTTTTTGCCCACGGCCTATGTCGGCATCGCCGAGCTGGGGGTAATCGCCGGGATGGGCATGATTATCGCCTTCGTGCTCAACATCACCCTGCTGCCCGCGCTGCTGATGCTGCTGCACCCGCACGAGCCCAAGCATGATGTGGGCTGGCACGGCGCGGCCCCGATCGACCGCTGGCTGGAGACCAACCGCCGCCGCATCCTGTTCGCCTTTGTGGCGGCGATGGTGGTGTCTATCGCGATATTGCCGTGGGTGCGTTTCGACTTCAATCCGATGCACCTGCGCGACCCCAATGCCCCGGCGATGCGCACGCTCTCCGATCTGATGCGCGACCCGGATCGCACCCCCAACACCATCTCGGTGCTCACCAATTCGAGCGACGAGGCCGCCGCGATGGCCGCGCGCCTGTCGCGTCTGCCCGAAGTGGCGCAGGCGGTCAGCGTCGATAGCTTTGTGCCCGCCGATCAGCCGACCAAGCTGGCGCTGATCGAGGATGCCTCGCTGCTGCTCGACGCCGCGATCAACCCCTTCGACCTGCCCCCGCCAACAGACGACGCCTCGACCCGCGCCGCTTTGCTGAAGGCCGCCACCTCGCTTACCACGCTGGCCGCTGGCCACCCCGACGCCACCGGAGCCGCCGCCGCACGCCTTTCCGCCAGCTTCACCCATTTGGCCGCCGCCTCGCCGCAAGCGCGCGCCGCCGCCGAGGCGATGCTGGTGCGCCCCTTGGGCACCTGCCTCGATGCCATCCGCGCCAGCCTGCAGGCGGGCGAGGTCAGCCGCGACACGCTGCCGCAGGATCTCCGCGCCGATTGGGTGGCGGGCGATGGCCATGCCCTCGTCGTCGTCACCCCCGCCGGCAACAGCGCCGACAACGAAGTGCTGCGCCGCTTCACCGCCGCTGTCCGCGCCATCGCCCCCCATGCCACGGGCCTGCCGGTAGCCACGCAAGAGGCCGCGCTCACCGTGGCCATGGCCTTTGTGCAGGCGGGGGTGCTGGCCTTGGCGCTGGTCAGCCTGCTGCTCTATGGGGTGCTGCGATCGGCGCGCGAGGTGGCCTTCACGCTGGCACCGGTGGTGCTGTCGGGCTTCCTCACGCTGGGCAGCTGCGTGGTGATCGGCCTGCCGCTGAACTTTGCCAACATCATCGCCTTTCCGCTGCTGTTTGGCGTGGGCGTGGCGTTTCACATCTATTTCGTGATGGCGTGGCGGCGCGGGGTGAGCAATCTGCTGGAGACCAGCCTCGCCCGCGCGGTGGTGTTCAGCGCGCTGGCCACGGGCAGCGCCTTTGGCGCGCTGTGGTTCAGCCACCACCCCGGCACCGCCAGCATGGGGCTGATCCTGATGATCTCGCTGATCTGGACGCTGATCTGCGCGCTGATCTTCGAGCCGGCGCTGCTCGGCCCCGTGCCCGAGGGTGCCCCCGGCGCAGAGCCCGGCGATATGGCCTGAGGCCACACTCACCCGGATGCCAACATTCAGGCTGGGTTATGATTCGCGGCGGTAAATCCTGAACTTCGGATTTCCATCCAACAAGGCCGATGACGATGACTCTCTCTCGCCTTCTTCCCGCCACATGGCCATGGTCTGGAGCGACCGGAACTGGCTGGCCCACCGGCTGGCCCACCGTCAAGCCAGAGAGAATAGCGATGACCGCCTTTGCCGCCCTGATGGTGCTAGCCGCCGCGCCCGCCAACGCCTCGCCCGCCAAGGAGGTGGTGCCGCTGCCCTCCACCCCCGATCTCGGCAAGGCCGAGGGACGCTGCCGCGCGGGCGAGCAGGGCCCGGCGTTGTTGGTCGATGTAGTGGGGCTCAAGGATCGCGCGGGCCGGCTCAAGCTGGAGGTCTATCCCTCCAACGACGCCGATTTCTTGGCTGACGACAATATCCTGATCTACCACGGCAAGACCTTCCGCCGGGTGGAGGAGGACACGCCCAAATCGGGCGCGGTCAGCCTCTGCGTGCGGGTGCCCGGCCCCGGTGCCTATAGCGTGATGCTGCTCCACGACCGCAATTCCGACCTTAAATTCCAATGGTCCAGTGATGGCGTCGCCTTTGGCGGCAATCCGCATCTCGGCTGGCACAAGCCCAAATCCGCCGCCGCCCGGGTGAACGCCGGGCCGGGCCTCACCAGGATCAGCCTGGTGCTCAATTACTTTCATGGGCTGGGCATGAGCCCCATCAGCGGCGATTGAACGATCAGGCTGGCGTGCTCAATGCGCGTCGATCCGCCCCAGCATGCGGAAGAAGAACGAGGTAGACCAGCCCAGCAGAATCACCCCGAGGATGCTCTCGAAGGCCCCCACCAGCCGCCAGGCGGTGGCGATATGGGTGTCGTTGTAGCCCACGGTGGAATAGGAAATGGTCGAGAAATAGAGCGAATCTTCCAAGCCCCGCACCGCGCCCACCGCATCATACACCAGCGCGAAGATCCATATCTCCACCCCATGCAGCGCGATGATCGAGAGCACGATCGACAGCGTGAAAACCGCCCCGCGCGGCGATAGCGGGCGGATGTGGCGCAAACGCTCGATCGTCACCTCGCTGCGCAGCGCGCGATTGAGGCTGAATAGCCCCATGCCATGGATCACCACGCATACCACCACCATCGCCGTGGAAACCGCGAACTGAAGAAAGAGCTGAACCGGCATCATCGGCACCCTGCCCGCATCCGCCCGGCAATGCCAGAGCATCGCGCGAAAAAGTGGGCACCGGTTTTTCGCTTTAGCGATGCGGCAGCAGGGGCGCACAGCTTGCCCGCACCAACGATCAAGGCCGCATGGGCAGCGCGATCTCGAACAGATAGGGCCATTCCTTGCCCGTCACATAGAGCCGGTGGTGCGAGGCGTCGTAAGCAATGCCATTGGCCACCTGATCGGGGCCGAACACCCCTGCCTTGCGATGCAGCGCGCTCACATCGATCCAGCCGATAACATGGCCACTGGCCGGATCGATGCGGGCGATGCGGTCGGTCAGCCAGATATTGGCGAGGATCTCACCATTCACATATTCCAGCTCGTTGAGCATCCTTACCGGCCTGCCCTCGGCGGTGACTTTCAGCAGCCGCGTCACGCGGAAATACTCGGGCGCGATGAAGCGCCCCGGCTCAATAAAGCGCAAGGTGTCGGTGCCGTCGGACATGATCAGCTGATGCCCGTCGCCGGTCAGCGCCCAGCCCTCGCCGAGATAGGTGAAGCGGCCAGTCTGCGTCAGCCATGCCGCATCCCGCTTTGCCGGATGCCAGCGAAAGCCAACGCCATTTTGCCAGGTGAGACTAAGGATATCGCCCTTCCACGGCGCCACCCCCTCGCCAAACAACGGCGCGGGAATGGTGATGCTGGAAAGCACGCGCCCGCTCTCGAGTTCCACCCGGCGGATGGTGGAGCCACCCACGCCGCCGGTGCTCTCCACCAGCTGGCCGTGATCGATATAGAGACCCTCGGTGAAGGCGGTGGGATCATGCGGCAGGGTGCGGATGACCTGCGCCGCCTCCACCGGCGGATCAGCGCGGGCCGGGGCGCAAGACAGCAGCAGGGCGAGGGTAAGGATCAGGCGCGTCATGGCGCGGGTTGTTCCGCAGAGAAGGGGAAGGTGCAAGGCTTATAAGCGGTGAAAGATGTGGGGGTGTTACACCCCCACGCCCCCGGAACTGTCAGCCTCGCGCACCATTTCGGCCCCGCGCCCTGCCGCGAAGCGGCTATAATAGCCTGCGGCGCTGCGGCCTAGCTTTATTGCCGAACTGGCGCGCGAGGCCGACAGGTTTGGGGTGCAGGGGTGTAACACCCCTGCGAATCATCCCTTAACTGCCACTTCAATCGCGCAACAGCTCGTTGATCCCGGTCTTGGCGCGGGTTTGCGCGTCCACCGTCTTCACGATCACCGCGCAATACAGCGACGGCCCAGGCTGGCCATCGGGCAGAGCCTTGCCCGGCAGCGCCCCCGGCACCACCACCGCATAGGGCGGCACCGTGCCGATATGCACCTCGCCCGTGGCGCGATCGACGATCTTGGTGGAGGCACCGAGATACACCCCCATCGAGAGCACCGCGCCCTCGCGCACGATCACGCCCTCGGCCACTTCGCTGCGCGCGCCGATGAAGCAATTATCCTCGATCACCACGGGGCCAGCCTGCAACGGCTCCAGCACGCCGCCGATGCCCGCGCCGCCCGAGATATGCACATTTTTGCCAATCTGCGCGCAGGAGCCAACCGTGGCCCAGGTGTCGATCATCGAACCCTCGCCGACATAAGCGCCGAGATTGACGAAGCTCGGCATCAGCACCACGCCCTTGGCGATAAAGGCGCTGCGCCGCACCACCGCACCCGGCACCGCGCGGAAACCAGCGGCGCGAAAGCGGGCCTCGTCCCAACCGGCGGTTTTCAGCGGAACCTTGTCGAAAGCGGGCGCGCCGCCCATGCCATTTTCCATCACGCCATTGTCATTGAGGCGGAACGACAGCAGCACCGCCTTCTTCAGCCACTGGTTGACCTTCCAGCCACCCTTGCCATCCGGCTCGGCCACACGCGCCTCGCCCGCATCGAGCAGACCCAGCGCCGCATCGACCCAGGCGCGCACATCATGGCTGGCGGGAGTGACGCTGTCGCGCGCATCGAAAGCGGCTTCGATGGAGGCGGCAAGCGCGGCCTGACTGGTATAGGCTGGGCTGGTATAGGACATCGGATATTCCCCGGATTGGCGCGAAACTTCGCGCCTGCGCCTATCGTTTCGATGGCGTGGGGGCAAGGGGCAGAGGGGAGGGAAGGTTCAAGGCAAAGGCGAAAGGGGAAATAAGATTCGCAGGGGTGTTACACCCCTGCACCCCATTACTGTCCGCCTCGCGCATCAGTTCAGCCACAGCGCAAGGTCGCCGCGCCGCAGGCTATTATAGCCGCTGCGCGGCAAAGTGCGACGTCGAGATGATGCGCTGAGGCGGACAGTAATGGGGTTTGGGGGTGTAACACCCCCAAGACTTAGCCCTAAACCTACAACGTCCAGTCCGCCGCCGCGCCCAGCTCACCCTTCAAATCCGCCAGCGTGCCGCCCTTTTTCAGCAGGCCGCGCAAAGCTTCGCCGCCCATGGCGAGGTATTCGCGGTGGGGCACGGCCAGCACGATCATGTCGTATTTGCGGCGCAGGGCGTCGGCCACCAGCGGGATGCCGTATTCGTGGATGGCTTCGTCGGCGTCGGCGTGGGGGTCGTGAACGCGCACGGCATGGCCGAGGCGGCCCAGCGCCGTCACCAGATCGGCGACCTTCGAGTTCCGCAGATCGGGGACGTTTTCCTTGAAGGTGAGGCCCAGCACCAGCACGCTGCCCGGCTTTTGCCCGCGCGCGCGGTGGAGCTTGGTGGCTACCCAGCCGGCCATGGCATCGTTGATGCCGCGCCCGGCGAGAATCACCTGCGGGTCGATGCCGAGTTGCTCGGCGCGGTGCGAGAGGTAGTAGGGATCGACGCCGATGCAGTGCCCGCCAACGAGGCCGGGGGCGAAGGGCAGGAAGTTCCATTTGGTGCGGGCGGCGGCCAGCACATCCCAGATCGAGATGTCCATGGCGCTGAAGATCTGCGCGATTTCGTTCATGAAGGCGATGTTGATGTCGCGCTGGGCGTTTTCGATGACCTTGGCGCCCTCGGCGGCCTTGATGCTGGCCGCGCGGAATACGCCGCCGCTGGTGATGCTGCCATAGAGATGGGCGACACGTTCCAGCACTTCGGGGGTTTGCCCCGAGACGACCTTGGTGATCCGGTCGATGGTGTGTTCGCGGTCACCGGGGTTGATGCGCTCTGGCGAGTAGGCGAGGAAGAAGTCGCGGCCGCACAACAGGCCGGAATATTGTTCGAGGATCGGCGCGCAGATATCCTCGGTCACGCCGGGGTAGACGGTGCTTTCATAGACCACCACCGGCACGCGGCCCTCGGCCACGGCGGCGGGCAGCAGCGCACCGATGGTGCGGCTGGCGGCCTCGACAATCCGCAGATCGGGGCGATTGGCGCCATCGATGGGGGTGGGCACGGTGACGATGTAGAAATCGGCGGGGGGGCAGGCGGCAGGCTCGTCGCACAGCGCCAGTTCCGAGGCATCGAGGCGCTCGCGGGTGATCTCGCCGGTGCGGTCGTGGCCGGATTCGAGCTCGCCGATGCGGCGCTTGTCGATATCGAGGCCGATGGTGGGAAACTTGCCCGCCAGCGCCACCGCCAGCGGCAGGCCGACATAGCCCAGCCCCACAACGACGACCCGCTGTCCAAGATCGGTGGCGATTATCTCACGCTCCCCCATGGGTGCGGCACCGGCGGTGGAGATTTTAGGATGCATCGCGGTCAAAGGTGGCCCCCTTGGGTTATTGGCTCGGGTATGGGTGTGGGGCGCAGGCACTTGCTCCGCCGTTCTGAAGGGGGGTTTACGCGCAGGCCGTTATTTCAAGGTTAACGCTGGCCGGATGGCGAAGCGGTGGCGGCGTGGCGTTGGTGGGCTTGTTAACCATCGGCGATTAGGGAGAGGCCCATGACCACGAACACGACACAAGCCGCCCAGCCCCTTGTATCCGGGGGCCCCCACACTCCGGCCCGCATCCTGCTGATCTTCGGCACACGGCCCGAGGCCATCAAGCTGTTCCCGGTGGTGGCGGCGCTGAAGGCCGATCCGCGCTTTGATGCGCGGGTTTGCGTTTCGGCGCAGCACCGGGGAATGCTCGATCAGGTGCTGGAGATCGCCGGGATCGTGCCCGATCACGATCTCGATCTGATGCGCCCCGATCAGAGCCTCGATTCGCTCACCGCCGCGCTGATTACCGGCCTCGGCAAGGTGATGGATGTGGAAAAACCCGACCGCGTGATCGTGCAGGGCGACACCGCCACCGCCATGGCGGGCGCGCTCGCCGCCTATTACCGCAAGATCCCGGTGGATCACGTGGAGGCGGGCCTGCGCAGCGGCAATATCTATCACCCCTGGCCCGAAGAGGTGAACCGCAAGATGATCGGCGCCATCGCCAGCCTGCATTTCGCCCCCACCACCACCTCCGAGGCGGCGCTACTGCGCGAGAACGTGGCGGCAGACCGCATCCATGTGACCGGCAACACCGTGATCGACGCGCTGATGTGGGTGGGCGAGCGGATCAAGGCCAATCCCGCGCTGGCCGGTGGCCTCGCCAACCTCGAAGCGCGCTTTGCCGGCAAACGCATCATCGGCGTCACCAGCCATCGCCGCGAGAATTTTGGCGAGGGCATGGAGAATATCGCCGAAGCCATCCGCCAGATCGCGCAGCGCCCCGATGTGGCTATCATCTTCCCCGTGCATCTCAATCCCAATGTGCGCGCGGTGATGAACCAGCGCCTTGCGGGCCTCGATAATGTCGCCCTGATCGAGCCGCTGGATTACCCGCATTTCGCCCATCTATTGGGCCTCGCCGAGATCATGTTGACCGATTCGGGCGGGGTGCAGGAAGAGGCTCCCGCGCTGGGCAAGCCGGTGCTGGTGATGCGCGAGACCACCGAGCGCCCCGAGGGCGTGGAAGCTGGCACCGCCAGGCTGGTGGGCACCGATTCCGCCCGCATCGTTTCCGAAATCTTTAGCCTTCTCGACGATAAGCAATCTTACGAGGCGATGGCGCGCGCCCACAACCCCTTTGGGGATGGCTACGCCGCCCGCCGCATCGTTGAGATTCTGCGCCAGGAGATTGGGCAAGCATGAAATCGGATCAGAAACCAGCCGTCTGCGTGGTCGGCCTTGGCTATATCGGCCTGCCGACGGCGGCGATCATCGCGCGTGCCGGCTGCCAGGTGCAGGGCATCGATGTCAGCGAGAAGGTGGTGGACACCATCAATCGCGGGCAAATCCATATCGAGGAGGTCGATCTCGATGGCCTCGTGCAGGGCGTCGTCTCGCGCGGGCTGCTGTCGGCCTCGCTGACGGTGGCCCCGGCGGATGTGTTCGTGATCGCCGTGCCCACGCCGTTTGACGAGAACCACGCGCCCGATATCTCCTATGTGCTGAGCGCCGCCAGCGCGGTGGCTCCGGTGCTGAAGGCCGGCGATATCGTCATCCTCGAATCGACCAGCCCGGTCGGCACCACCGAGGAAATCCGCGATCTCATCGCCGCGATGCGCCCCGATCTGAAGGTGCCCGGCCTTACCCGCGAGACGCCCGACATCTCGATCGCCTATTGCCCCGAGCGCGTGCTGCCCGGCAAAATCCTCGAAGAGCTGACCAACAACGACCGCTCGATCGGTGGCATCACCCCCCGCTGCGCGAGGAAGGCGCTGGCCTTCTACAAGATCTTCGTGCGCGGCACTTGCATCGCCACCGATGCCCGCAGCGCCGAGATGACCAAGCTCGTCGAAAACGCCTATCGCGACGTCAACATCGCCTTCGCCAACGAGCTGTCGATGGTGGCCGACAAGATGGGCCTCGATGTGTGGGAGGTAATCCGCCTCGCCAACCGCCACCCGCGCGTGAATATCCTTTCGCCCGGCCCCGGCGTTGGCGGCCATTGCATCGCGGTCGATCCGTGGTTCATCGTGCACAGCGCGCCGCAGGAAACCCCCCTCATCCGCACCGCGCGCGGCGTCAACGACGGCAAGATGCGCCATGTGGTGATGAAGGCCGAAGAGCTGATCGCGGCCCATCCCAAGGCGCGCGTCGCCTGCCTCGGCCTCGCCTTCAAGGCCAATATCGACGATTTCCGCGAGAGCCCGGCGCGCATGGTCGCCTCGATGCTGGCCCGCCGCTTTGGCGAGCGCATCCAGATCGTCGAGCCCTATACCGCCGAGCTGCCCAAGGAGTTCGACGGCACCGGGGCCAGCCTGATCGATCTCGACACCGCGCTGGAGGATAGCGACATCCTCATCGTGCTGGTCGATCACGATACCTTCCGCCACGTGCCGCTGGCCGAGCGCGCGGGCAAGATCGTCTACGACACCCGTGGCATCTGGCCCGATCAGCCCAAGGAAGGCGCGGCCGCCGATGCCGAGCAAGGGCTGCGTCTGGTCGGCTGAGCCTATCGGTAAAGCACAAATCTGGGGCGGCTTGGAGCAATCCGGGCCGCCCTTTTTGCGTCCGCCCGGTTCAGCTCCAAACCCGGCCATGGCCCGCAAAAGCCGACAAGCGCTGTTGACCCTCCCGCCCCCTTATGGCAAGCGGCGGCCTCCTCCCCGCCCAGCCGGGGATGCGCCGCAAAGCGCCGCGCGGGTGTAGCTCAATGGTAGAGCAGCAGCTTCCCAAGCTGAATACGAGGGTTCGATTCCCTTCACCCGCTCCATTTCCCCACCGCTGACCTTCGCCATGCGGCGGCTGCGGCATTCCCGATCAGCCCTTCGCGCCAGCCTCGTGCCACCAGCCGCCGCCCAGCGCCTGATACAGCGCGGCGGTGTCGGACAGGCGCTGGGCTTGCGCCTGCGCGGTGGTTTGCTCGGCGGCGCGCAGGGTTTGCTCGGCGGTGATCGCGGTGATGAGCGGGGCCTCGCCGATATCGTGCTGGCGGCGGGCCACGGCAAAGCTGCCCTCCGCGCTGGCTTGCGCGGCTTGGGCGGCGGCAAGGGCATCGGCATCCTCTTGCAGCGCGTGCAGCGTGTCGGCCACGTTCTGAAACGCGGCGAGCACCGCCGAGCGATACAGCGCAGTGGCCTGATCGAGCTGGGCACTCGCGGCGCGCTGGCGATGCAGCAGCGCGCCGCCGACGAAGATCGGCTGGCTAACCCCGGCGCCCAGCGTCCAGAAGGTATTGGCCGGGCCGAGCAGATTGGCCCAATTGGCCGCCGATCCGCCACCGCTGGCCAGCAGCGTGATCTGCGGCAGACGGGCGGCAATCGCCACGCCCAGCTGGGCGCTGGCGGAATGAAGATTCTCCTCGGCCGCGCACACATCGGGGCGCTGGCGCACCAGATCGGCGGGCAGGCTGAGCGGCAGGGCGTGCGGCAGGGTGATTTTAGCCAGATCCACCCCCGGCAGCGCCGGATCGGCGGGCGAGCGGCCGGTGAGCGTGGCCAGCTGATCGTCAGCCTGCGCCAGCGCCTTGCGCAGCGGCGACAGCGCCATACGCGCCTGCGCCAGCGCCGCCTCTTGCGCCATCACATCGGCCCCGGCGATCTGCCCATCGGCCAACTGGTGGCGCATGATCCCGGTTTGCTGCTCGGCCAGCGCCACCACGCGGCTTTGCGCGGCCACAGAATCGCGCAGCGCGGCCTGCTGGAAGGCGGCGGCCACCACATTGGTGATCAGCGAGATCCGCGCGGCCTCGGTGGCATAACGCTGCGAGAGATATTGCGCGCGGGCCGATTCGAGCTGCCGCCGGTTGCCGCCAAACAGATCGAGCGTGTAGCCGACAGAGACCTGTGCGGTTTGCAGATTGTAGTCGAAGGCAGGCGTGGCGGGCACGGGTGCGAGGTATTGCGAACCCTTGTTGCGGCTGGTGCCCGCCGAGGCATCCACCTGTGGCAGCAAGGCCCCGCGCGCGGCGAGCCAGCTTTCGCGCGCGGCCTTCAGCGCGGCGCGGGTGGCGGCGAGATCGCTGTTGGCCTTCAGTGCCTGATCCACCAGCGCGTTCAGCTCGCTCGAACCGAACAGCGTCCACCAGCGGGCGTCCACCGGGGCGGGGGCAAGGCTCTGCTCGCCAGCGGTGGTGATCGGCTGGGGGGTGTAGCCCTGCTCGGCGGGAGCGGCAGGCGTGTGGAAATCCGGCCCCACCGCGCAGGCGGACAGCGCGACAACGGGCACCAGCGCCGCAAAAATCCGCAGCCTCATGCGCCACCTTCCGGAATGGGGCCATCCGGCGCGGGCTTGGTCTTATGCTTGTCGTCAAACCATTCCACGCCATCGTCGAGCTTACGCGGCTGGCGGTTCGAGAACATCTCGATCATCACCGGCAGCACGATCAATATCAGCACCGGCGCCAGCAGAATGCCGCCCACCACCACCAGCGCCAGCGGCTTTTGCACCTGACTGCCGATGCCCGTGGCCACCGCCGCCGGCAGCAGGCCGACGCAGGCCGCCACGCAGGTCATCATCACCGGGCGGAACTGGGTGCGCGCGGCATGCAGCACCGCCGCGCCGCGCTCCATCCCCGCGCCGAGCAGCTGGTTATAGTAGGACAACACCAGAATCCCGCCCATCACCGATATGCCAAACAGGCCAATAAAGCCGATCGCCGCCGAGACGGAAAAGGGCGTGCCGGTGAAAAACAGCGCAAAGATGCCGCCGATCAGCGCCATCGGCATCACGCTCGCCGCCAGCAGCGTATCGCGCCACGAACCGAAGTTGATGAACAATAGCAGGCCAATCACCAGAAAGCTGATCGGCACCACGATCTCCAGCCGCGAGAGCGCGTTCTGCAGCTCGCCAAACTCGCCCACCCATTCCAGCCGCGCGCCCGGCGGCAGCACCACCTGTTTGTCGATCTTGGCCTGCGCCTCGAGAATGGCGCTGCCCAGATCGCGCCCGCGCACGGCGAAACCGATCGGGATATAGCGGCTCTGGTTTTCGCGGTAGATGAAGGAATAGCCCGATTCGAGGCGAACATCGGCCACGGTGGAGAGCGGAATCTGGCTGGTGCCCCCGCCCGCATTGGCCACGGCCACGGGGATGGCGCGAATGGCATCCAGGCTGCCGCGATAGCGCGGAGCCATGCGGATAACGATCGGGAAATTGCGGTCGGAGCCATATTCATAAAGATTGCCCGCAGCCTGCCCGCCGATGGCCGACTGCACCACCGCGTTGACATCGCCCGGCGCAAGGCCATAGCGCGCGGCCTTGTTGCGATCGATCTTGATATTGACGGTTGGCTGACCCAGCGCATCGAACACCGAAAGGTCGGTGATGCCCCGCACCCCGGCCATGATGCCCTTGATCTGGTTCGCGGTTTTTTCCAGCGCGAACAAATCATTGCCATAGAGCTTGACCGAGTTCTGCCCTTTCACGCCGCTGGCCGCTTCCTCAACATTGTCCTCGATGTTCTGCGAGAACTCGAAGGCCACCCCGGGGAAGGGCGCGGAGAGCTCCTCGCTGACCTGCTTCGTCAGCTTTTCCTTGGTCATGCCGCCGGGCCACTGGCTGGTGGGCTTCAGGGGCACATAGAACTCGGCGTTGAAGAAGCCGGTGGTGTCGGTGCCATCGTCGGGTCGGCCGAGCTGCGAAACCACGGTCTGCGTCTCGGGGTATTTCATCAGGATGTGGCGCATGCGGTTGGTATAGCCCTGCGCCTCCTCCAGGCTGATCGAGGGCGGCAAGGTGGCGCGGATCCAGAAATTGCCCTCCTCCAGCTTGGGCAGAAACTCCATGCCGAGGCTGGAAACCGCGATCACTGCCGCCAGCAGCAGCGCGCCCAGCCCGCCCATCGCCACATTGCGGTTGGCGAGGGCAAAGCGCAGCGCGGGATCATAGGCCCGGCGCATAGCCTGCACGATGCGGGTTTCCTTCTCCTCCTCCTTGTCTTTCAGCAGCAGCGCCGAAAGCACCGGGGCGATGGTGAAGGTGGCGATGAGGCCGCCAAGGATGGCATAGGCATAGGTACGCGCCATCGGGCCGAAGATATGGCCCTCCACGCCGGTGAGCGTGAACAAGGGCAGGAAACCGGCGATGATGATAGCGGCGGCAAAGAAGATCGCGCGGTTCACCTCGGCGGCGGAAAGCTCGATGGTGCCGAGCTTGCCGAAGAAGCTCTGAATGCCGCCGCGCCGGTCGAGCGAGCCGCTTTTATCGAAGCGGTCGTGGCGGGGCTGGCTGAGGTGTCGGAAGATATTTTCGACCATGATCACCGTGGCATCCACGATCAGCCCGAAGTCGATCGCCCCCACGCTGAGCAGATTGGCCGATTCCCCACGCAGCACCATGATGATGATCGCAAAGGCGAGGGCGAACGGAATCGTCGCCGCCACGATCACCGCGCTGCGGAAGGTGCCAAGGAAAATCCACTGCACCAGGAAAATCAGCACCATCCCCACCACCATGTTTTCCAGCACGGTGTGGGTGGTGACGTTGATCAGATCGGTGCGGTCGTAGATCTTTTCGAGATGCACGCCGGGCGGCAGAATATCGCCAGCGTTGATCTTCTCCACCTCGGCCTCGACGCGCTGCAGCGTGGGCAGGCTCTGCTCGCCGCGCCGCATCAGGATGATGCCCTGCACGATGTCGTCGTCGTTATCCTGCCCGACAATGCCGAGGCGCGGCGCATTGCCCACCTGCACGGTGGCGACGTCCTTGATCTGCACCGGACGACCATTATTCGCCGCGATCATCGTGTCGCGAATGTCGTCCATGCTGTGGATCAGGCCCACGCCGCGCACCACCGCCGCCTGCGGGCCGAGGTTGATGGTCTGCCCGCCGACATTGGCGTTGGCGTTATTCAGCGCCGAAAGCACCTGCCCCACCGACAGCCCATAGGCGACGAGCTTGCGCTGATCGATGGTCACCTCATAGGTCTTGCTCTTGCCCGCCCAGCCATTGACATCGACCACGCCCGGCACCGCCTTGAAGCGGCGTTGCAGCACCCAGTCCTGCAGGGTTTTCAGATCGGTGACGGAATAATTCTTCGGCGCGGCGATGCGATAGCGATAGATTTCGCCGATCGGGCTCTCGGGGCTGATGCCTGCCTGCGCGCCATTGGGCAGCGGCGGCAGCTGGCTGAGCGCGTTGAGAACCTTCTGCTCGGCTTCCTCATAGGAATAATCATAGGTGAACTGCACCCGCACATCCGACAGGCCGAACAGCGAGATCGTCTCGACCTTCTTGACGTTCTTGATGCCCGCCAGTTGAATCTCGATGGGGATGGTGATGGCGCGCTCGATCTCTTGCGCCGAAGCCCCTGAGGATTGTGTCACCACCTCGACCATCGGCGGCACCGGATCGGGATAGGCCTCGATGTTGAGCTCGTGAAAAGCGATCAGCCCGCCCACCAGAAACAGGCCCAGCAGCGCCAGAATCATCAGGCGCTGCTTGAGAGCGAAGGCGACTACCGGGTTCATGTGCTGGCCTCAATCCGCCTTGGCGCCGCGATCGATGAACAGCGAGCCCTCCGTCACCACCGTTTCGCCATCCTGCAGGCCGGAGAGGATCTCCACCCGCCCATCCACCGTGCTGCCAGCGGAAACCGGGCGCAGCAGCAGGCGATGATCCTTGGGACGGGCCACCCACACGCGGGCGGTGCTGCCCTCATAGATCACCGCGCTTTCGGGCACGGAGAGCGCGGTCTGCGCTCCGCCGGTGCGCAGCGCGAAGCTGGCGAACATCTCGGGCTTGAGCCGGCCATCGCGGTTGTCCAGCACCGCGCGCACGGTGAGACGGCGCGAGGCGGGATCGAGCATCGGCGCGACATAGCTGAGCCTTGCGTGGATCGGATTGGCCGGATCGACCAGCAGCGTGACCAGCGCCTCCTGACCTACATGCGCCTTATCGGCATCTTCCTCGCGCAGATTGCCCACCACCCACACCTGCGAAAACTCGCTGATGGTGAAGGCCTGCGTGGCCCCGCCGCCCGCCGCGCTGGCGATATTCTGCCCCACGCCGATCAGACGCTGGGTGACAATCCCGCCCACCGGCGCGCGCACCACGGCCTCGCCGTTGTGGATGCTGGAGCCGAGAGCCGAGCGGCGCGCCCGCGCGGCGATTGCCGCCCCCTGCGCCGTGGCGAGATCAACCTTGGCCTGCTCCCAATCCTTTTGCGCGGCACCATCGTGCTGCACCAGATCGTGCTGGCGCGCTTCGGCGGCCTGCGCGGCTTTCAGCTGGGCAGAGGTGGCGAGCATATCGGCGTCGCTTTGCGCGGCCTCGCTGGCCACCACCGCGAACAGCGGCGTGCCGGGCTTCACCCTCTCGCCCGCCTGCACAAAAATGCGGGTGACGCGTCCGGTGAAGGGCGAGAACACCTGGGTGGTGTGGTCATCGTCCACCGCAATCTTGCCGTCGGTGGTTATGGCGTTCTGGAAGGTCTGATGATGCACCGTTTCAAAGCGCAGCGTTTCCCATTGCTTTTGCGTGGCGGCAAAGCTGCCGTCGTCGGCGGCAGCGGGGGCCTCGGCGGGCGGCGGAAACAGCGCGTTCCACGCCGCCGGCACACCCCAGAACAGCACCACCACCGCCAGAACAGCGCCGATAATCACCCGCTTTTGCTGGGCCGAATCCAGTTGCAGAATCGGCGTTTTATCCCCGCCACCGGTTTCGTGACCGGTTTCGTGGGTTAGGGTGTCACTCATCTGCGGTGTACGGCCTTTTTAACGAAGCTTACCGGCCCCTATAAGCTTATTCTTACAGACGCCTTACAGCCGCCTTACGGCTTTGGCGCGGGCCGCAGCAACAGCGAGAACATCGCCCCGCCCATGGCCGAGCGACCGATTTCCAGCCGGCCGTGGTGCGAATCCACGATCCGCTGCACAATCGACAGGCCCAGCCCGGCGCCATCGCTGCGCTGCTGATCGGCGCGCCACAGCCGCCGCACCAGATGGGGGGAATCATCCTCGGCAATGCCGGGGCCATCATCGGCCACATGCACGCTGCCCTCCGCCCCCAGACTGACCTCGATATGATGACCGCCCGGCGTGTGCTTGCGCGCATTGTCGATGAGGTTTCGCAGCGCGATAGTCAGCTGCACGCGGTTGCCCAGCACGAGGATCGGCTGTTCCGCCCCCACCACGGCGATGCCGCGCCCCTGCTGGAGGATCTCCGGCGTCATCTCCACCACCAGCGCGATCACCAGCTCCGAGAGGTCGAGGGGGGCCATCTCGGCGTGCCCGGCGCTTTCCAGCGAGGCCAGATCGCGCAATTGCGAGAGCACGTGCGACATGCGCTCGATCTGGCGGATCATGGTCTCGCGCACCGGCCCATCCTCCACCAGCCCGATCTGCACCCGCAGCGCGGCCAGCGGGGTGCGCAATTCATGGGCGACATTGCCGGCGAATTCCTCCTGCAGGTGAAACGCGGCCTGCACCCGCTCCAGCAGCCCGTTGGTGGCCCGCACCAGCGCGCGCGCCTCGGTGGGCAGGCCGCTTTCTTCCAGCCTCGCGTGCAGCGCTTGCGGGCGGATCGCCGCGGCCTCATGGGCCACCCGGCGCAGCTTCTGGAAGGAATGCCACAGGATAATGCCATTAATCAGCGGCATCAGCAGCAGCAGCCCCACAAGCCCCACAAGGTAGCGCGGCAGAAAGGCATGCACGACATCATCGACCACCGCGCCGGGGCGTGTCTGGTCCTGCGTCACCACCACCCACAGCTTCGTGCCATCCACACTGACCGGCAAGCGCAGACCAACCAGCGTTCCGGTCTCGAAACGCTGCATATGCGCGGAATAGGGCATTTGCGGCCACAGCGACGGCAAGGCAAAGCGGCTTGCCGCCAGCAGGTGTTGTTGCGCATCGACCACGGCATAGGCGCGGCCGTCATAGCCCGTGGCATAAATCGGCCGCAGCGCCTCGCCCAGATCGACGTGCCAGCCCGCGCCCGGCGCCGTTCCGGGGGCATGTCCAAGCCCTCTCGCCACGGTTTCGGCCTGACCGAGCAGCACGTCATTTTCGATGCGGGTGACACTGCTGGTCAGCTCGCTGCGCGCCAGCAGCGGCAACACCAGGCAGGCCGCGATGATCGTCAGCGCCTCGACCACCAGAATGCGCGTCAGCAGCGAGCCCGAGAGGCGTCTGGTTTTGGCTATCATGCCCCGCCACCCGATAGCTCTGGCTCTAGCAACACGGGCCTCAGCAGATAGCCGACACCGCGAATGGTGACGATCTCGACCGAGCTGCCCGCGCCATCCAGCTTTTGCCGCAGGCGATGAACATAGACCTCGATCGCGTTCGAGCCGAGCAGATCCTGCGCGCCAAACAACTGGTCCTCGGCGAGGCGCTTGGTGACCACGAGGCCGGTGCGGCGCAGCAGCAGGCCCAGCAGGGCAGCCTCCCGCTGGGAGAGGGCGACCGGCTGCCCCGCCACTGTCAGCTGGGTGTTGTCGGTATCGAAGGTCAGATTGCCGCACACAATCTCGCGCCCCTGATAGCTGCCGCTGCGCCGCAGAATGGCGCGCAGCCGGGCGACCAGTTCATCGGGGGCAAAGGGCTTGGCGAGATAATCGTCCGCGCCCGCCTCGAGCCCGAGGATGCGCGATTCGAGCGCGCCGCGCGCCGTCAGCACCAGCACCGGCAGCGGATTGGCCTGCGCGCGCAGCATGCGCACCAGATCCAGCCCATCACCATCGGGCAGGCCCAGATCGAGGATCATCGCGCCATACTGGTTGGTGCTCAGGAAGTGCGCGGCATCCTCGCGATTGGTGGCGGCGTCGCTGGGAAAGCCGCGCCGGTTGAGATCGGCGACCAGCGCAGCGGCAAGGGCCGCGTCATCCTCGACTAGGAGCAGGCGCATAGGGATTGGACCAATCTGTTGGTGCTGGCATCTATCATAGTGACCCGCCGCTTGCCTATCCCAGCGCCCCCGCCAGCCCCTCTGCGCCAAGGCTCACCAGCCGCCAGCATTGGGCGAAATCCTCCGCCCCGCCCCAATAGGGATCGGGCACCGCTTGGCCTGCGAAGCCCGGCGCATAATCGAGCAGCAGGCTGAGCGAGGCCCGCGCATCCGGTGGTGCCAGCGCGCGCAAATCGGCGAGGTTTTTGTGATCGAGCGCGCAGATATGGCTGAAACGGTGGAAGTCCTCGGGAGCAACCTGCCGACCGCGATAGGTGGAGATATCGATGCCGTGCAGCAAAGCCTCGGCCTGCGCGCGGGGGTCTGGCGGCTCGCCGATGTGCCAGTCTCCGGTGCCCGCCGAATCGACGCTTGCCCCCAGCCCGGCGCGCGCGGCGGCGGCGATAAAGGCCGCCTCGGCCAGCGGCGAGCGGCAGATGTTGCCGAGGCATACGAATAATACCGAGGGCTGGCTCATGCCTGCTCCCGCGCCCATTCGGGCGGCACAAAGCAGGCCGCCTGACCATGGGGCTCGCCCGCCGCGTCGATCAGGTTCCACACCACGGCTTGCCCGATGCGAAAGCGCCGCCCCTTGGCCGAAATCCGCATCCCGGCGTAATCGTCGATAAAGCCCTGCGCGCTGACCCGGTCGAGCAGCGCCTGCCGCTCGTCGCGCGCCAAAGGCTCGGCGGAAAGGCGCGAGGGCATGGCGGTGATCGCTGCGGGGGTGGTCTCGAAAGCGGCCAGCGCGGCGCGGTTGCCGAAGAAAAACACCGGGTCCGCCTCCAGACCATGCGCCACAATCGCCAGCGGTGCCTGCCACAGCGCCACCACCGGATCAGCGTCATCAGAAGGTTGGCCACCCGCCACCAGATCGCGCCCGAGCAGGCGGCGATAGCTGCTGGCGATCAGGGCAATGCGCGCGCGGGCTTCCGCGCCCAGATACTCGTGTGGCAGGCTGGCTATCATGCCGCCTGACATCCCCCGCGCCCGGTTCGCCGTCAAGCTTTGGCAGCACCGCCCCATTAAGAGCCGGGCCGAAACCCGCGCTTGCGCCGCCCCGCCCAGCCGCTAGGCATCACGCCATGCCCCCGCCAGAACCCGCCCACCCCGATATCGCCCGCCTCGTCGCCGCCTTTTACGGGCGCGCACGGGAAGACGCGCTGCTCGGCCCGGTGTTCGAGTGCGTTGTGCGCGACTGGCCGCACCATCTCGCCGCGCTCACCGCCTTCTGGGCGGCGCAATTGCGCGGGCGGGGCGTGTATCGCGGGATGCCGCTGGCCGCGCACCGGGCGCTGTTGCCCGCGCTCTCGCCGGAAATGTTTGCCCGCTGGCTGGCGCTGTGGCGCGCGGAAACCAGCGCGCGGATGAGCCCCGAGGACGCCGCCATCCTCCAGCGCAAGGCGCAAGAACTGGGGAGCCGGATGTGCCAGGCCCTGTTCGGCGCGCCATCGGAGATTAAACCATGACCGGCTGCCTCTTCGCGCTGCTGGCGGCGCTGCTGGCTGGGCTGGGCGCGCGCGATCAGATGCTGGTGGCGAACCTTTCCGCCCGCTTTGGCCCGCGCCCGATGCTGCTGGCCACGGCCATTGCCAGCGGCGCGCTCGCCTCGGGGCTGGCGGCATGGGCCAGCCGCGAGGTCTCGGCAGAGCTGAGCCATGCCGCCCTGTTACTGCTGGCCGCGCTATCGCTGGGGATGGCGGGGGCCGAATCACTGCTGCTCAGCCCCGGCAAAGCCCCGCGCGAGCCGACCAACTCGCTGGGCGCGGCGGCCATCGTGCTGTTTGCCGATCAGATCACCGATACCGCGCGCTTCCTGATCCTCGCTATTGCTCTTGCCAGCGAGCAGCCGCTGGCGGCGGGCGTGGGCGGCGCGGTGGGCGGCGCGGTGGCGTTGTGGCTGGGGGCCGCTCAGGCGCGCTGGC